>JAEEGL014641676.1_pt1 | contig 10436 bp, 9 predicted proteins | sample 9134231 | NCBI WGS metagenome assembly JAEEGL01 (sample SAMN16246548, study PRJNA631951) | gut metagenome | biome: gut microbiome; feature: rumen; material: fiber-attached | host: Bos | place: Iran: Karaj | collected 2018-10 | reverse complement strand
TTTTTAATTTCATTAATACAATATTCAATTGTGTTTTCTTCATTTAAACATGGTAATATAAAAGTAAATTGGGGCATTTTAAACTCCTTACTTATTTTTTAAAATGTGGTCTGAAACCATTAGACCTTGTGCTGAAGCTTGTGCAAGAGATCTTGTAAAGCCTGCACCATCTCCAATTGCATAATAATTATTTTTACCTGCAAGTCTAAATTCATCATCTGTTTCTGGTCTAGCACCATAGTACTTGCACTCTATGCCATAAAGAAGTGTATCGTAGTTTGCAGTGCCTGGAGCAATTTTATCTAATTGATGAAGCATCTCTATAATATTGTCTAATTGTCTTTTCGGCATACATAAACTTAAATCACCTGGTACAGCGCCTTTTAAAGTTGGTTGAACTGTAGATTGTCTTAACCTCTTTATATCTGTTCTTCTTCCTAACTCTAAATCTCCAAGTCTTTGAACAATTACTCCACCGCCTGAAACCATGTTTGCAAGACCTGCAGTATATCTTGCATATTCAATTGGTTGATTGAACGGTTCTGTAAATCTAGTTGTAGAAAGAATAGCAAAGTTTGTGTTTTTTGTTTTCTTTTCTTCTGCTTTGTATGCATGACCATTAACAGTTAAAACACCATCTGTATTTTCTGTAACTACTTCACCACGTCCGTTAAAGCAAAACATTCTGCAAACATCTCCATATTGTCTTGTTCTATATACAACTTTTGGCTCATAGATTTTCTTTTCAAAATCTTCCCAAATACTTGCTGGAAGTTCTACTCTAACACCAACATCAACTTGATTGTTTTTTAGATTTACACCATGTTCTCTGCACCAGCCACTAAAGAATCTACTTCCTGCTCTTCCAGTTGCAAAAATAATAATATCAAAGATTTCTTCATATTCTTCTTTACCGTCGTCACCAACTCTTTTGAAAATATGTTTTTTATCATCCTTATCATCAGTAACATCACAAACATCAAATTGAGTTAAAATTTTCACTCTATCTTTACCAATTTTTTGAATATTATTAACCATGCTAACCATAGTATCAAAATTTGCATCCGTTCCTAAATGTTTACATTCAGATTGAAGCATATGTAAGTCATATTTTAGGCATTCTTTTTTCAATTCATCATTTGGCATAAATCTATATGTAGTAGCACCGTTTTCAACCAAAATAGAGTCTGCTTTTTCTATATATTCTAAAGTATCATCTCTTATGTCTTGAAGCCAGCCACCAAACTCAGTAGTAATGTTATATTTTCCATCACTAAAAGCTCCTGCTCCGGCTATTCCTTCCATGATTGCACAACTTTTACATTTTAGACATTTATCTGTCTTTTTTTGTAAAATAGGACATTGTCTTTTTTCTAAAGAATTTCCTCTTTCAAAAATTGTAACATTTACATCTTTAGAATTTTTAATGAGGTTATATGCGGCCATCAAACTACTAATTCCTCCACCAACAATTCCAACTTTTTTCATAATGCATCACTCCAATACAACTTTTATTTAAAAAAAATTAAAAGCGATGTGTAAAAAACCATCGCTTAAATTTTATTTTTCGATGTTTATTTCTCCCATTGTAATTCTCGCAATTTCATACCCATTACTTACATCGATTTTTTCTTCATTTTTAAGCATTAAATCGGCAATTCGAAGTTGTGTAGCATTTATATTATTAGCAGCAATAAAACAAGAACGATTTCCTTTTGCGCCTGCATGAACATGCCCTCTAATATCTCCTACAACAACTATATTTTGTTCAGCCACAACTTCTGAGCCTGCATTAACATCTCCTAATAAAATAACACTGCCCTCAAATTCAATTCTTTGTCCTGAACGGACTGTACCCATAAATACTTTTGAATTTGTGATTGTAGTATCTTTGTTAAATATGCTCTCTATAGTAGCGAGTCCTAGCTTCTTTGGCTTTTCAATTATGACTTCTAAATCTGTTTTTTTAGCAAAAATATTTTGAATTTCTTGTTCTTCATTATCTGCTAATCTTTTTCCAACCACCATAATAGGAGGTTTAATTCCTTCAAATAATCCAGAAGAAGCATCCAAAATAGAAATTAATTTATTCTTAATATCTGCATAATCTGCATTTTTATTTATAGTAACTTTTAATTTATTATCTTTATTTTCAAATAAGACTTCTGTGTTCATTTTTTCTCCTTTATCATATAAGATAATTATTGATTGTCATTAGAATCCATATTGTATTCAAAATACGTTTCCATTATATCTCTTACGGCACGTGCTGTAAAGTACCCATGGCCACCATGCTCAACTATAACAACTACTGCAATTTCGGGATTATCGTATGGGGCGAACCCGACAAACCATGCATTGTCAGAACCATTTCCAGAAGTTGCTGTTCCAGTTTTTCCTGCAACTTCTACTGGAAAATTATTAAATGTTCCATAAACAGTTCCACCTCTATCTCCAGTAACACTTCTCATACCTTCAAAAATTGCATCTAATGTTGTTTTCGATATTTCAACATTTTCTTTCGGTTCAATTGATGCTCCAACTCTTTCTTTCACTTCATTTTTTATATTTGTTACATCTAAATTATTTGAAGATGGAGAAGTGACGTTTTTAATAATTGTTAAATCCGTACGCACGCCCTTATTAGCCAAAGTCGAGATATAATATGCCATTTGAAGTGGAGTGTATAAATTATATGATTGCCCTATTGCACTAGATAATGTATCACCAATTGTCCACGTTAAATTTGCACCATTTTTATTTCGTTCTGCAACATATTCTTTTGAAGAAACTGTCCCCTTCGCTTCACCATAAAGCTCAATACCTGTTTTTTCTCCAAGTCCAAATTTTCTTGCATATTTTGCAATCGTGTCAATTCCCATTCTACTTGCTATTTCATAGTAATAATAATTGCAAGAAACTTTAAGTGCGCCCATCGCATCCACATACCCATGTGTTTGTCTTCTTGAATTCCAAATCCAACAAGCTGGCTTATGCCCTAAATAAAACACGCCTTTATCTTGTATTTTTTCATTAACTCCAACAAAACCTGATTCAATTCCAGCAATGCCAGTTATCATTTTATAAGTTGATCCCGGTGGATATAGACCTTGAATTGCTCTATTGTACATAGGTGCATTTTTATCATTAAAATATTTTTGATACTCATCATTATTAATTCCATCAACAAAATCTTGCGGATTATAATTCGGATAGCTTGCTATAGATAGCACTTCTCCTGTTTTAACATCTAATATAACTGCAGCACCTGTCGCTGCATCAGGATATTTCAAGCCATTTATTTTTCCATCATGAATTTGATGTATTATATCTTTTAAAACTTCTTCCGTTTTTTGTTGTAAATTAATATCTATTGTTAAATAAATATTATCTCCCATTTTGCTTTTTTCTATTTCTTCTTCGTAGTTAATAATTCCATTTGAGTCCATCTCAAGTCGTTTAGTTCCACGAATGCCTCTTAAATATTTTTCAAATGAACTTTCAATTCCTGATTTTCCTATAATATCTGTACGCCTATATCCATCTTCTTTTCTTGCTTCATATTCTGTATCAGAAATCTTACCTGTATACCCAATAATATGACACAAAGTTGTACCATATAAATACTTTCTTGTAGTGTCTTTTGAAATATATATGCCTGAAAGTTCATGATTATTTTCCTCTATTTCATGTATACTTTCCAAAGAAATATTGTTAGCAATTGTAGTCGCTCTATAATTTGTATATCCACTATTTGAAAGTTCATATCTAATTGGAAGAATTCTTATTTTTTCTTCTTCTTGAAAATCCCCTAATTCATATTTTTTAATAAAATAATCTATAACATCATCTATTGTACTTTCTTCTTTTATTTTATTATCTTTTTTCCATTTACTTAAATCGTCGCCTTCTAGCTTGTATTCTTTCTTTAATAAATCTATTGGAAAATTATTGTAATATTCATCTTTGTTTTTTTCTAATATATTAATAAGCTTTAAAATTAAAACGTTTAATTCTTGATTTGTTTTTTTAGTTTTATATAGTTCAAGATTGTATTCGATTTCAGAAGTTACTAAAAGAGTTCCGTTACGGTCATATATCTCTCCTCTTGGCGCATAAGTTGAAACTTCTCTAGTAAGTTTTCTTTCTGACTGTGCTCTATATTTTTCTCCATTTACAATTTGTAAATCGAACAATCTTCCAAGTAAAACTAGCAAAACCAAACAAACTATCAATATTAAAATTAATGTTCTTGATTCAAAACTTTTAATTTTAATTCACCTCAAAATCAATGCAAAAGATAGTAACTATCTCTTGAACGATTAATAATTTCACCCCAATAAATTAGTGGTCTAAAAAAAATATATGTTAGAAAAATATTATATAATTCTTCTATAATAATTACTTTTAATAAAAATAAAAAATTAAATGGCGTTCCATATAAATAACACGTAAAAAAGCAAAGTGATAATTCAAACATCAACGTATTAATAACAACCATTAAAGCAAGTGACATCTTATTGTCTTTTGAAATATTATTTTTTAAATATCCAGATATAATACCTACTAAAATATATAGCAGAAAGAAAATTCCAAGCGTTTTTGAAAAAAATGCATCAATTATTAACCCGTAAAATCCACCTAAAAGGCCACCAATATTACTTCCAGCGGTAATTCCTATTGCAGAAATTAGTACAATTCCGATATTGGAAATAATGCCAAAAGCAGGAAGAGTATTTAAAAAATTAATTTGCATTAATAAAAATAAAATTGTTATTAACATTGTAATCAAAAACACAACTGGCTTTTTCACATTTACCTCACAAAAATTAATTAGGGCATTTTTATAATTGCCACACGCTCTAATTTATTAAAATTGACATACGTTTCTAATATAGCCTCATTTTCTAAAGGATTTTCTTTATTTATAAATTCTATGGTCTTTCCAATTTTAAGTCCTTTGGGATAAATTCCACCTATACCTGATGTTTCAAAAGTATCCCCACTTTTATATATTGTTTTAAAAGGAATTTCTGAAATTTTGACTTTGTTTTCTTCTTTTAAATTCAAATCTCCTTTTACAATTACTTGTTCTCTTGTTTCACTAGCAACTGCACTAAAAGAAGAAGACGCATCCAAAATAGAAATAATTTTTGAGCTCTTCTCTCCCACTTCCGAAACATATCCTACAAGTCCATCTGTTGTTATAACTGGCATATTAGGAGTTATCCCATTTTCTTTTCCCTTATCAATAACAAATACTTCATCCCAATTATTTGGTGAAACAGAAATAACATCCGCCATAATGACATCATAATCTTTATACAAATCCGTAGCTTTTTCTAAAGCTTTAAATTTTTCATTTTGTTGAACAACAATATCATAATCAGCAAGCTTTTCTTCTAGTTCTGCAACTCTAGAATTTAAAACTTTATTTTTTTCTTCTAATTTTTCAATATCATTTATAATTGTATTGTTGTCATTAAATGCAGAAGAAATAAGTTGAACTACTCTTTGGGGAATTATAATAAAATCTTTTGCAAAATCTTCAGCCCAAGAAGATGTTCTATTTTTTCCATTTGTAGATGCAATTAGAATAAAGATTATTAGAACCAATATTATTTTTAAAATTCTATTTAAAATCCTTTTTAATTTTGTTCTTTCCACTATTATTTCTTACTTTCTTTTTGAATTTATTAAAACATTTCTTAAAGAATCTAGATTATCTAAAACTATGTCACACCCTCTAACTACGCAGTCTAAAGGCTCTTCTGCAATGTTAACAGGAATGCCTGTTTGAAGAGCAATTAATCTATCAAAATTTTTAATTAGTGCACATCCACCAGAAATTGTAATTCCATTTACCATTATATCCGAAGCAAGTTCCGTAGGAGTAACTTCTAATGTTGCCTTTATAGCATTAACAATTTGCATTATGACATCTTTCATAGCTTCTTCAACTTGAGAAGAGTCTAATGTAATTGTTTTTGGAAGCCCTGTTTGAAGGTCTCTTCCTTTAATCACCATCTCTTCTACAGTCATTGAAGGACACGCACTTCCAATATTTAGTTTTACTTCTTCAGCAGATGTTTCACCAAGTAAAACATTAAATTCTTTTTTTACATATTCAATAATTGCTTCATTTAATTCATCACCAGCAATTCTAATTGACTTTCCAGTAACAATTCCGCCAAGAGAAATTACTGCAATTTCTGAAGTTCCTCCACCCATGTCTACAATCATGCTTCCTGATGCTTCTGACACCTTAAGGCCAGCACCAATTGCTGCGGCCATGGGTTCCTCAATCAAAAATACTTCTCTAGCCCCCGCTTCTAAAACTGCTTCTTCTACTGCGCTACTTTCAACTTCTGTAACACCTAAAGGTACACCTACAACTACTCTTGGTCTTGCAAATATATATTTTTGACATGCTTTTTCAACAAAATGTTTAAGCATTCTTTTTGTTGCTGTAAAATCTGCTATAACACCATCTTTTAAAGGCCTTGTAGCTTCCAAATTTTCTGGAGTTCTACCAAGCATTTCTTTTGCAGAATTTCCAATAGCAATAATATTTCCTGTGTATTTATCTACTGCAACAACAGAAGGCTCTCTAATAACAACACCTCTACCTTTAACGCTAACTAGGGTGTTGGCAGTACCTAAATCTATTCCTAAATCTTTCGCAAAGAAGCCCAATACATTCAACTCCTTAAAATAAAATAACTAAATTGGGGGATTAAAAAAGATGGTTGGATTTGAAACTAAAGAAAGAATTTTTACCGAATAATAATATGATCAATTAAAGATATATTAAACAAATTACAAGCTTCAACTAATTTTTGAGTGAAATCTAAATCTTCTTTACTAGGAGTTATATCACCACTTGGATGATTGTGGCAGATGGCAATTGAAGGTGCCCCAAGCTTTACAGGCTCTGACAAAATATCCTTAATTGCCACCGCATTTGAATTGACTGTACCTTTTGAATTGGTTACCACTTTTATCACTCTATTTTTTGAATCTAAAATTGCTGTCTTAACAATCTCTTGAGTTTCATCATATAATTCAAGCATAAATATCTTACTTAGTTTTTCTGGTGTAGTAATTCTCTCTTTAAGATTTGGCGCATCTATTTTAAAGCGTTTGGAAAACTCGCAGACGGCCTTTAATAAAATAGCTTTTTTAACTCCAATCCCATTTATTTTCATAAGTTCATCTATAGAATATTGTGTTAAAAATGATAAACCAATATTTTCTTTATCTTTTGAAAGTAATTCTCTTGATAATTCTAAAACATTTTTGTTTTTTGTGCCTTTATTCAAAATAATTGCAAGAATCTCCGAATCAGAAAGTGCTTCTGCTCCTTTTGATAATAACTTTTCATAAGGCATATCTTGAACTGGATAATCTTTTAAAATCATGTTGGCAATCCTTTCTTAAATTGATTGCCCCCTGTCTTTTATATAACACCAATTTTTTTGGTAGTTCCTTTTATTTGTATTGTGCAAAAATTTTGCCATACTTCAAATTCATTTGTGTTTTGTTTAATAATTTCACATCTAAATTTACTGTTATTTTGTTTTATAAGCCTCATAATATCGCCATCATCTAAACTAATTTGCTTTAAAACTTCAGACCTAATTAATGCATTTTTTGTATTAAAAATAATTTGTGCATTATCATCATCAGCTTGAAAATTAGATTCATTTTCAAATATTTCTAGTTCAACAGCTTGAGTTTCATTTAGATTATCTTTTTCATCTTTTTCAACATGGAAAAAATCTGGATAATTGAAAAATGTTTTTAAGCTTAAAGCAATTGCTGGAGCAATTTTAATTTCTCCACTAGTACAATTTGAAAGTTGCATAATCAACGTGTTGGCATTTTCAAAATCAGGCTCTTTTTCTAAGCCTACCATTTTTGTAATAACTTTATCTTCTGGTTCTTTTTCTACTTTTTTTATTTTGTGTTCAACTTCATCCCCTAAGCTTTCTTGAACTTTAATTGTTTCTTCACTATCAATTGCAATATCGATATCTGAATTTAAAAGTTCTTTGTAATCTACGCCTGATTCTTCATCATAAGTAGTAGCAGTATTTTCTTCAGTAGAAGTTGTTTGGTTATATAGTTCGTTAATCGAAGGAATTTTTCTTTCTGTAATTCTCGCTAATATTTCGCCTGTACTTGCCAAATCCTTTAATTTTTCTTCTGTAAGCACTTCAAATTCATCACTCATAAGTCCACTCTCAAGAGCTGCTTTTACTTTTCCAAATTCAACTTTTTCCTCTTTTGAATAAGAAATTTCTTCAATTAAAGTGTAATTAGAAGTAATGCCACCTTCAGAAAGTTTGCTACCAGGAACATATACATATGAATCTCCCTCTTCAGATTCAAATATAAACATTCTGCTTTCAAACTTTGCTTGATCACCATTAATATGAAATCTAACAGTACATCCTAAAGACAAAAACTTAAGAAGCATATCTTTTGAAGTATTCTTTTTATCAAGCCCAAAAACACATTCAACAGTAGCACCATTTGCAACTGCTTTTGCAACGCTGTCATAAATCAAATCTAGAGCGCTATCCTTAGCAAAACCTGCTACTAGCCAAATTTTAGAAAACTTGTTATTTTCTAATTTTTCCTTTAGAACATCTAAAAAATTAACATCTTTTGGTTGATTTAAAAATTTAACATTCATAATTATTCCTAGCAAGAAAAACCTGCTTTGCTCCTTAAATTTATTTAGATTTTAGGACATCTATAAACCAATAATATTTTATCATAAACTTTTTATTTTGTTTATTAATTCTTCAAAATCTTCAATTTTATTTATATCATTTCTAATCTTGCTACTATTTGGAAATCCTTTAATATACCACGCAATTTGCTTTCTCATCTCTAAAAGTGCTGTCCTTTCGCCTTTTACAGATTTTAGCATATTTAAATGTCTTAAAATGGTTGACGTAATTTCTTTTTTTGTTGGCTTTGGAATAACTGTCTCATCTTCTAAATATTTGATAACTTCATCAAAAATCCAGATGTTTCCATTTGAAGCTCTACCTATCATGATTGCATCACAACCAGTTTTATCAAACATTTCTTTTGCAGTTTTTCCATCTACTATATTTCCATTTCCGATAACAGGAATTGATACAGTTTCTTTTACTCTTTTTATTGCTTCATAATCTACTTCGCCTGAAAAAAATTCACTTCTTGTTCTACCATGAACTGTAATTGCTGAAATACCATTTTTTTCTGCAATTTTTGCAACTTCTTCTGCAACAACATGTTCTCTATCCCAACCAAGTCTTATTTTAATTGTTACTGGAACACTAGAATTTTCAACAACTGATTTTGTAATTTTATCTATCAAATCTAAATCTAAAAGAAGCTTTGAGCCCTCACCATTTTTTACTACTTTAGGTGCAGGACATCCCATATTAATATCTATAATGTCTGCTTCTTTAGAAACTTCTCTTGCAATTTCTCCCATTATTTCAGGATTACTTCCAAAGATTTGGACAGCAACTGGTCGCTCTTTTTCATCAATAGCCATTATCTTTTTTGTTTTTGTATCATTATAAAACATTCCTTTAGAACTAATCATTTCTGTATATACAAGGCCTGCTCCTTTTTCTTTGCATAAAACACGAAAAGGCATATCGGAAATTCCAGCCATTGGTGCTAAAAATACATTATTTTTTATATTAACATTTCCAATTTTTATTTCGTGCAAATAATTCATTTTTTCCTCCATTAAGATAAATATGCATGTTTTTTCTTGTGAACAGCAACACTCATTAAAAGACCAATTGCAATCATATTTGTAAGCATTGAACTTCCGCCGTAACTAATAAACGGAAGTGGAATTCCCGTAATTGGTAGAAGCCCCATGCACATTCCAATATTTTCCACAACATGTGAAAAAATCATTGCAAAAACACCTATGCAAATTAATTTTCCAAAGGTATCTTTTGTATTTCTTGATAAATTAATAATTCTAATTAGTAAAACACCATATAATATAATAATTACAGCAGAAGTCATAAATCCCATTTCCTCACTAATAACAGGGAATATAAAATCTGTAGTTTTCATTGGAAGAAGGCCCATTTGAGTTTGTGTGCCATTAAAAAGTCCTTGTCCCGTAAGCATTCCAGAACCTATAGCAAGTTCTGATTGAATAATGTTGTAACCTGCACCTCGTGGATCTAAGTTTGGATTTAGAAAAACATCAATTCTATTTTTAGCATGTGTAGGCAAAACAAAGTTATATAATATAGGAATTGCAACAATAACTAGCACAAATGCTGGAACAATATATTTGTAACTAAGCCCTGCTGAAAAAATCATAACTGCAAAAATAAAAATACCAACAATCGCAGTACCATAATCTGGTTGTTTGATAATTAATAAAATTGGTATAGCTAGAA
>JAEEGL013594164.1_pt1 | contig 10436 bp, 4 predicted proteins | sample 9134231 | NCBI WGS metagenome assembly JAEEGL01 (sample SAMN16246548, study PRJNA631951) | gut metagenome | biome: gut microbiome; feature: rumen; material: fiber-attached | host: Bos | place: Iran: Karaj | collected 2018-10 | reverse complement strand
CTGTCTGTCCATGGCCCCCCGAACTGAAGCAGATCTGGATGAGACGCTTACAGATGATCAGGCCCTTACAGCTATTAAGAATTATTGTCATGAGAGCAATCCGGATCTGGAGGATATAGAAAAAGACGGAGAGTATCCGGTCTATTGGGAAGTGGAGTCAAGTACCGGTGAGGAGATAGTGATCCTGTACAGGTCTTATACAGGTGCATTGGTCAGATACCATATAGATCCGAAGTCAGGAGAGACATATGTCACGGAGTCTGTTCCGGGTTTAACTGAAGAAGAGTCAACCGGGGAAGTGTTTGATGTGAGAGGGTATTTGGCTTATGAATGAGAAGATGAACAGATCATGAGGCAGCCTGAAACTGTAGGTGCTTGAGCACTCTTGTAATATAAGGTATCCTTGCCTCGGTCCGGTGTATAATGATATAATCATAAGAAATCAGTGTCGGATGAGCCTTCGAATACAGGCTCATCCGATGAGACAAGGAGAGGGTATAGAATGAAGACACTTAAGAAACTTGTAGACGGATATAACAATGTGAGCCTGATCTTGCGTATCATCTGTGGATTGGTGATCGGCGCGATATTGGGCTTGCTTTTTGATAATCTCGGAGTGATCACTCTGCTGGGTGATCTCTTCGTCGGAGCACTTAAGGCCATAGCGCCTGTGCTTGTGTTTGTACTTGTTATCTCGGCACTGGCTCAGGGTAATGACAAGCTTGACAGCAGATTCGGTACTGTTATCGCACTCTATATGATCAGTACATTCCTTGCATCGGTGATCGCCGTTCTCGGAAGCTTTATCTTCCCTCAGACACTTAAGCTTGCAGCAAGTGCTGAGGCTGAGTCTGTTCCTACCGGTATAGGAGAGGTCCTCGGCAATCTCTTTAAGGGAATGGTAGGTAACCCCTTAGGTTCGATCGTAGACGGCAGATATATCGGTATTCTGTTCTGGGCTGCAGTCCTGGGTATCGCTGCGAAGAAGCTTGCATCCGATTCGACCAAGAAGGTTATGGAAGATCTGGCGGAGATCGTATCACAGGCTGTCAGATGGATCATCAACCTGGCCCCCTTCGGTATCATGGGTCTGGTATACAGCAATGTATCAACTAACGGACTGTCAATATTCACCGATTACGGCAAGCTTCTTATACTCTTAGTGGGCTGTATGCTGGCGGTTGCTCTTATAGTAGATCCGCTCATCGCATTTATCACGCTTAAGAGAAATCCATATCCCCTTGTATTCAGATGTCTCAAGGAATCGGGACTTACCGCATTCTTTACCAGAAGTTCCGCAGCAAATATCCCTGTTAATATGGAACTGTGTGAGAAGCTCGGAATGGACAGAGAGATGTATGCGGTATCCATTCCTCTTGGCGCAACCATCAATATGGACGGTGCTGCAGTGACCATCGCCGTTATGAGTCTTGCGGCTGCCAATACCGTGGGTATATCAGTTGATCTTCCTACGGCTCTTGTATTAAGTCTTATCGCAACACTCGGAGCATGTGGTGCTTCAGGTGTGGCAGGCGGTTCGCTCTTACTCATCCCCATGGCATGCTCGCTCTTTGGAGTTCCTGCAGATGTTGCCATGCAGGTAGTGGGTGTCGGGTTCATCATCGGCGTTGTTCAGGATTCGGTTGAGACCGCACTTAATTCATCGGGTGATGTAATGTTCGCTGCAACGGCAGAGTATGCCAAGTGGAAGAAAGAGGGCAGATCTCTTCCCACATTCTTAGGCGGAGACACCAAGGTTGATATATGATCACAAATAAGATATTCAGAGAGATAATGTCATATATAATGATGGCGGTAGGTGCTATGATCGCGGCCTTTGCCATCGAGGAGTTCCTGGTACCGTGTACGATCTTAGACGGTGGTGTAGTCGGTATCAGTATCATGGTCAATAATCTGACAGGCCTTAAGCTGTCAATGCTGACCATAGCTCTTAACCTTCCGTTCCTGCTTGTCGGGATGCGCTCTCTGGGTAATAAGTTCATAGTAAAATCAGCTTTTGCAATGATCATTTTTTCCGTTGCCCTGGAAGTGTTTGCTAAGTTTGAGAGCGCCACGAGTGAGTATGTTCTGGCGGTATCATTCGGTGGTGTGCTTCTCGGCCTCGGAGTGGGTATTGTCATCAAGAACGGCGGATGCCTGGACGGAACGGAGACGGTTGCCATACTTCTTAACAAGAAGTTCGGATTACCCGTCGGACAGGTCGTTCTGGGCTTCAATGTGGTCATATATATCACGGCCGGATTCCTCTTTGGATTTGACAGGGCGATGTACAGTCTGCTCACTTATTTCATTACATCCAAGGTCCTTGATATCGTTGAGACCGGTATCAATCAGGTCAAGGCTGCCATGATCATCACAGATCACGCGGACGATATCGTTAATAAGATCTATGAGAAGCTTGGACGTACCGTTACGATCATGGAAGGTGAAGGGCTTGTAAGCGGTAAGAAGGTTGTCCTCTACTGTGTCCTCACGAGATTTGAGATCGGGGCACTCCGTGAGATAATCGAGAGTCTTGATGCATCCGCTTTTATAGCAATAAGCGATGTATCCGAGATCATCGGGACTCATGTTAAGTCCAACAGCCGCAATGAAGAGCAGGCCGTACCGAATGAGAAGTCTCTTCAGGGCTTATGATCACTGACGGATAAGGGTCGGAAGAATGAAGTTCAGTTTCCTTTTATTGCTCATATATCCTGTCGCGCTATTGGTTATGTCGTTCTATGGCGCGAAGGTCACAAGAGGCCGTGAGGCGGCCGCAGAATACTTAAGCATCGAACAGACCAAGATGATACAGGCCATCGCCTGTATCGTCGTGGTCCTTCATCATATTACCCAGCAGATAACCGGATACGGCGCATACAGTAAGGGGCCCATAACTATACTTGATTACATTGGCTACCTCTTTACGGCACTGTTTTTCTTTATATCCGGCTATGGCCTGTATATCAGCTTTCTTAATAAGCCCGACTATCTTAAGACTTTTGTCACGAGAAGGTTTCCCTCGGTCCTCATTCCTTTCTGGACGATCAATATCCTGGGAGTATTGCTCTGCGCGGTCGGATACGGCATACACTATACATTCAGGGATGTTCTGTGCGACATCTTCGGCATAACCCTGGTCAACAGCAACGGCTGGTTCATCATAGAGATTGTTGTACTCTATGTCATCTTTTATTCGCTGTTCAATCTGATCCGCAATAAGGATATCGCACTCTTTCTCATGTGCGTGGCCGTTGTCCTGCTCATCATCTACAGCTCGCTTCAGGGGCATGATCCGAGCGGTGACAAGTCCCATTGGTTCAGGGGAGAGTGGTGGTACAATTCCACGATCACGTTTGCTTTCGGCATGATCTATGCGAGGTTCAGGAAAAAACTGGACGCTTTCCTTAACAGGCATTATGAGGTCATGATCACAGTGTGTACGATCGCCATGGCGGCAGTGATATATGCCTCGAGATATGTGATCATCCATTACGGATATTATCATGAACGCATGTCGATGGTGGGCAGGAGAGATGAGAATATCACGCTCATAGTTCAGTGCATATGCTGCCTCTTATCCACGGTCTTTGTGCTTCTTCTCAACATGAAGATCACCATCGGCAACAGAGTGCTTAAGTATATCGGTACATTAAGCGTCGAACTGTTCCTTATCCACGGATACTTTGTTAACAGGATATTCGCGGATGTTAAGATGAACGACTTCATAAGATATGCAGTTGTACTGGCATGCAGTATCGGCTGTACGGCGCTGGTTTCACCGCTTATAAGGAAGATTGTGGCGAAGGCACTTGCACTCCTTAATCAGGAGAAGATATCCCACGGAACGCTTGAGAGCGAGATAGCGGAGAAGAAGAGAGAGAAGAGGATAAGGATAATAAGGATAGCTGTGGCGGTCGCGATAGCCGCGGCATGTATCGTGACACTTTGCATGTCCTTCGGGCGGTTCCTGTTCGCGGGAAGAGAGTATAAGGAAGAATGTGAGATCCTGCGCAGTGCCGAGGTGGGCGATGAAGTATATTGGGGACATTTTGAGACCAATATCACTCGCCCTGGAGAAGAGAGACTTGTCTGGACAGTGGTCGATAAGGACGGTGATAAGTTGTGCCTGTTATCCAAGGAAGGAATAGCGGGAGGCTACTACCATCAGAAGCATGAAGGCGTAAGATGGACAGACAGTGATCTTAGAGAGAGGCTTAATTCGGAAGAATTCCTCAAGATGTTCAGTAAGTATGAGATGGGAAGCATCATCCCGTATGAAGGAGATTATATCTCACTGCTCACGGCAGAACAGGCCGGGGAGTTCTTTGCATCCGATAAGGAGAGAGAATTGAGTATCACTAAGGCTGCGGAGGATAAGGGAACCAATACCAACAGACTGAGCAAGCATCATCAGTGGGACATGAAGGGATACAGATCGTCCTGGTGGTGGCTTAAGGGAACGAATGAGACTTTGGAGATCACGGCTCCGATAGTCACCGTGGACGGCCTTATAGAAGAATCGGAGAAGACCGTCAACAAGCCCGGCGGTGCGATCCGCCCAGTCATATGGGTCGATCCGGGAGGATATGAGGCTTCTGGAGCGGAGTGATGCGACTATATACCTTTTGCCAATCAGTGCTTAGTTTGGTATTCTTATATAGTATATTATTGGGGATTATTCTTAACGGAAAATCACGAAAAAAAGGGAGAATCGAGACATGAAGAAGACAAAGGACATCATGAGAAGACTGCTTGCGATGGGACTGGCTGCGATATTGCTTGCCGGTTCGGTTCAGACGGGAGCTTATGCGGAAGGCAAGGATGCGCCTGAGGCAACAACCGTCGTTAGCGAGAGCGCAGAAGAGAGCGAGTCATCATCAACTGAAGAGGTGACGGAGACTGAAGAGACCGGAAAAGGATCTACGGAGGAGCTTTCTGATGAAGAAAGGGAAATAGCAACTGATGAAGAAACCTCGACAGAGGATCTGACAGAGGAAACTTCGGTGACAGAAAAAGAGACTGTTGTCGAAGAAGGAAGCGAAAAAGGATCGAAAAAGAAGCAGACAGTCGAACTGTTATCGGGTACGAGTACATACACGAACCTTATACCGACATCTTCCGATAATGATTCTGCTCTGGCGTCCAAGGCGGTAACATTCAACGGTATCAAGTGGTATATCATAGCGGATGATTCTACGAGTGACTCATCAGGAATCGTTACTCTCTTTGCACAGGATCCGATCGGGCTATCGGAATTTCATGCATCCAGTGATGCTTATGGCATTTCTACGATAAGAAGCTATCTGGATGGCCTGACCACCGGAAGCGGTTCCTTTGCAGGTGTAGCTAATGCCATTGTCGGCACAGATCTGCTTGATGTAGGTGTTTCAGACGCAAAGCTTTTCCTTCTAAGCCATAATGAGGTTACAAATCTTCCGACAAATGTGCGGAAAAACCATTCCGATTTTGATGATGACAGAAGGCATTATTGGCTGCGTTCGAGCGGCGAGTCGGGGAGTGGGTCGCTGGTGATGTATGTGTCCGGTAACGGAGTGGTCAATGAAAATGGCGATGACCCGGATTGGGAATTGGGCGTTCGCCCCGCATTGAAACTTGACCTGGCATGTGTCAATTTCTCAAATAAGACATTCACAGTGAATACGAGTGTCCGTGTCGTAAGTATAAGCGGCGGCGCGAACGCAACTGCGAGCGGCGGCAACCTGCGTCAGATAGTAACAGGTGCCATTACTAACGTGTCATATACGGCAAATGATGGATTCTGTTTTAAGGAATTTGCTTCAAAAACAACCTGTGGTATCACAATCACAAGAGCTGATGAAAAAACTGTGACAGTATCGGGTACCCCTACAGACAATGTAAGTATAACGGTGCCGGATGCAGTGGGAAAGTCAGTGTATAATCTTTATGCGGATCTTATTCCTAAGAATGACGATGATGATGAAACACTAGCAACGAAGCGTGTTGCTTTTGGGAAATATCAGTGGTACATAATTGATGTTAATTCCACGGGCGCTTCGGAGGGGTCCGTTACTTTGCTATCCGTCGAAAGCATCGGTGAAAGAGAGCGTTTTAACTCTGAATTTAGTAAAGGAAATAAGTACAGTACCTCCGATATAAAAATAGTTGTAGATGCCCTGACAGAAACCGGCGGTGCATTGGAAGATGTGGCTGATGCGATTAAAACTGTCAACATAGTAACAAAGGGATATGATAGTGATGAAATATATGATACAGCAAATAACGTCAAGTGTTATCTTCTTGACTATGAAACAGCTAAAGATCTGCCGAGAAAATTGTTAAGATGTGCAAATAATAAATATCTTTGGTGGCTGCGTTCACCGGGAGATGAGGATTATAGAGCTGCGGATGTCGAAGCTAATTCTTCTTCTCCATATGCGTCTGATGTCGGGTCTTCTGTCAAAAATACCTTTAGTGTTCGTCCAGCTTTGCAGCTTGATTTGACAGCCGTTATCTTCGCGGCCGAGTCAAGAGCCTTTATACCCCCAACCGGTTACAGTGTTACCGTGAGCGGGGGCGCGAATGCGACTGCAAGTGGTGGCAATAAAAGTCAGACGGGACTTACCGGTGAGATGACGCCTGTGACGTATACAGCTGATGAAGGATATCGCTTTGAGGTATTTGAAGATATCATCGATCACGGTATAACCGTCACAAGAACCGACGATAAGACCATAATAGTTTCTGGAACTCCCTCATACAATGTCAACATTACGGTGCCCAGTGCGGTATTGGGATACAGCGTGACCATAAGCGGTGGGGCGAACGCAACGGCAGATCCCACGGAAGGACTATCCCAGACGGGAGTAACCGGTGAAATGATCCCTGTTACATATACAGCGAATGAGGGGTATGGCTTCGCTCCTTTTGAAGATATTAACGATCACGGTATAACCGTCACAAGAACCGACATTAAGACCGTGACTGTTTCGGGTACACCTGCTGCGGATGTAAACATCATTGTACCTGATGCTGTTACACCGCATGACGTTATCCTGACCGGAGGGACGCATGCTTCCGTTAGTCCCAAAGATGGCACGTCCCAGGTCGGATTGATTGGAGCGATGACAACTGTAACTTACACAGCGAAGACGGGATTTCGTTTCCCGGAGTTTGAAGATATAAACGATCACGGTATTACGGTCAAGAGAGTAAGCGAAACGACCGTGACGGTTTCGGGAACTCCTACAGCAGATGTAAACATCACGGTACCGGATGCTGCAGGAATGGTGGCGCGTGTTACATATGGCGGAATATCTACGGAGTATGATAAGTTTTACGATGCAGTTGCAACGTGGAACGCGTATTCGGGAGCAACCCTTACTCTTCTTGAGGATATAGAAATACCTGAATATATTACTGTTGAGGGTGGAACAAAAGAATCACCTAGAATCCTGGATCTCAATGGTTATGGAATTTTGTCTAAGGATGTGACAGTTATAAGCGTGCTTAATGGAGACGCTCTTCGACTCATCGACAGCAACGATGCAGCAACTACACGGTACATCATCACAGATGAAGATGGAAGGGGGATTTCTGTAAGCGATGAAGAACCGAGTTCCGGCAATTGTATACCTGTACAGGGCGGTTATATAGCAGGTGGAACTAGGGGAGGTATTATTGTTATTGATGGGGGCTATTTTGAATTGTTCTCCGGAACAATACTTGCAAACGGTAAGGGAAATTCTTCCGGTGCCGGTGTGAATAATTCTGGCGAATTTGTTATGAATGGTGGTGCAATTATTTACAATTATGCGTATTCAGGAGGAGGAGTCTACCTTGGGACAGAAGATGCAACTTTTGCGATGAACGGGGGAGAGATCAGTCATAATAAAACCAAAGCTGGTCATGCAATAGCCTTTGTAGACGGTATTATTCAGAAGCCATCTTTTAACGGAGCGGTATTTGCAGGAGAGAAGAGTGACGGATCCGATGCTCATTTTGTGTCAACGTCTGAAGCAGCAGCAAATTGTAACGACTATGAATATATCAGGGTAGAGACCGGCTTATGGCATGATCCCGTAGCTGCAGTGTCTTACACCGGAAAGGCAATCAATCCGGATGTGAAAGTATATTATGGGACCACTTTGCTTGAGAAGAACAAGGATTATACAATAAAATTCAGCAACAATACGAATGCAGGTACAGAGGCGAAATTTACGATTACAGGAAAAGGGAACTATAAGGGAACTGTAACGGATACCTTTGAGATCAAACCTGCCGGTATCTCAGAATACTATGAATCCGGCGAGTTAAGCGTTTCTGACATACCTGATGTGGATTATAGCGAAAAAAAGAGTTATAAGCCTGTGCCTACTGTAAAATATAATGGCAAGAAACTGAAAAAAGACAAAGATTTCAAGTTATCTTATACCGATACAAATTATGAACCTGCAACTCCGAAAGAACCGGGATATTATTATGTGCGTATAGATGGGATCAATAATTTTGATGGTTATCTTTTAGTTTATTTTTATATTTGCGATAAGACTGAGATACGTGTAAGCAAACTGACAATAGAAAAGATCGCTGACCAGGAGTATACCGGACGCGATATAGAACCCGAGCCAGTGGTTAAGTATGGGGGAACCGTGCTCAAAGAGTATGAGGACTATGTACTTGTCTATGATAATAATGTTGATATAGGAACAGGAATCGTCGAGATATATGGAATGACGCCCTATTTCGGTAGAAGAGATGTGACCTTCAAGATCAAGGGTATTCCTATGAACAAGGTTACGGTAAGCGGCATCCCGAAATCCGAAACATATGACGGATCAGAGCATAAGCCAGCTGTTACACTAAGCTATAAGGCTGGCAGTAAGGCTTCCGCCAAGCCAATCAACTGGGCTACAGAGGATGAATACGAGGCTATGAATGACGAGGCAAAAAAGGACATCCATTGTCTCGTATCCTACAGCAATAATGTCAATTCCGGGACGGCAACGGTTACGTTAAAGGGAATCAACGGCTGCAGCGGAACAGTCAAAAAGACATTTAAGATCACACCATTTGATGCTTCGAAGGGAAAGGACAGAATAAAGATTTCCGAGCCTGTGGCAATGCAGGAATACGCAAAATCCGGTGCCGCACCGAAGGTGAAGGTCGAATATAAGAATGGCAAGGATGAGTGGATCACGCTGGAAGAAGGAACGGATTATAAGTTATCATATGCCAACAACAAGCAGGTTAGCGACGGAAAAGGTAATAAGGCGCCGACAGTAACAGTGACCGGAAAGGGCAACTTCAAGGGAACAAATGAAAATCTTAAGTGTACCTTTGCGATCGATAAGATCGTGCTTTCAGATGCAGCCGTTGTAGCTGCCAAGGATGTTGTATATAAAAACAAGAAAGGAAACTGGAAGTCGAGCGTGACTGTCACAGACTCGGCAGGTAAGAAGCTTAAAGCGGGAACTGATTATGATAAGGTCGTGAAATACTATAAGGTTGAAGGCGAAACAGAGACAGAACTTGGCAGCAAAGATAAACTGAGTGCAGGTGATGTTGTAAAGGTGGTCGTAACGGCTAAGGGCAAGAACTATATCGGCGAAGCAGAGACGACATACCGGATACTGGCTGCAGGCCATGATATCAGCAAGCTGAAAGTCAGTGTTCCCTCTAAAGAGTTTACGGGCAGGAATATCCGGATCACAAAGGATGATATCACATTCAAGTCCGGTAAAAAGGTGATAAAAGATGTTGAATTTGAGATCGATGAGAAATCTTATAAGAACAACATCAACAAGGGTAAGGCCACGGTCGTTATCAGAGGAACCGGCGAATGGGGCGGAAGTAAGACCGTAACCTATACGATAGGCGCCAAGGGACTCTTCTGGGTATGGTCTGACAGATGACGGCTTGGAATCATGACACAAGTGTCATAAAATGAACTTAAGTATATCGGCAGGTGTCTCCGCTATGTAGGTGGCACCTGCTTTTTGTAACTCTTCAAGTGTACCGTATCCGTAGAGGGCGCCTATGGAATCGATGCCTGTCTCGCATGCGCCTTCGATATCATAGCACCTGTCACCTATCATGATCATCTCGGACAGATCATTACATTCGGCATAGTTGATCGCTTTGCGCAGGAGATCCGCCTTGCTGGCATCCTTCATCTCGCCGTCAGGTCCTATGATAGTCTCCATATACTTATCAAGTCCGGTATGCGCTGATACTTTGACAGCCATGTTGTGGGGCTTGGATGTGACCATGATAAGGTGTCTGTCCGCGCCTTTAAGCTTCTGCAGAACATCCTCCATGCCGTCATACATCGGAGCATCCTTGTATCCTTCGGTATCATATATACTTCTGAAATGCTCTATGGCGATCTCCGTATCGGCAAGATCCAGGCCGTAGTAGTCGGAAAATGACACATACAGCGGCGGTCCGAT
>JAEEGL011481460.1_pt1 | contig 10436 bp, 4 predicted proteins | sample 9134231 | NCBI WGS metagenome assembly JAEEGL01 (sample SAMN16246548, study PRJNA631951) | gut metagenome | biome: gut microbiome; feature: rumen; material: fiber-attached | host: Bos | place: Iran: Karaj | collected 2018-10 | reverse complement strand
GATTTTACTTCCGTGGCTGTGGGCAGGGACGGCATGATCCTGGCGGGAACTTCTGCCTCAAAGCTTGAAAAGTTCAGATTCTCGGACGGGAAGATGAAATACTTAAGGGATCATTTTAGCGATGAACTTTCCTATTTTTCGGGCATATATTACGATGACGAGATCGACGGCTGGTTCATATGCGCGGAAAACGGAATGGCTCTGCTGGAAGAAGAGGGAGGAGTGCTGACGGACCTGACTCAGAGCGGGTTTGAAAGTTCCATCTGCGGCGCTTTACGCGATTATCAGGGAAACATCTGGTTCGTTTCAAATAAAAAAGGCATCATCAAGTTTTCCAAGAACCCTTTTACGGACGTTTTCACCAAGGCAGGACTTACTTCCAACGTGGTGAACTGTCTTGCGGGAAAAGAAAATGACATATACATCGGAAAGGATGACGGGCTTTGCGTGGTGGATGCCACCACATATGAAAAGAAGGACTATCCTTTCCTTTCACGCTTTGACGGCATCAGGATCAGGCATATCATGCGTGACAGCAAAGGCAATATGTGGCTGTCCACCTATGGTAAGGAAGGACTTTACAGGATCTCACCCTCGGGTGTCGTGAGAACTTTCAATGAAGATGACGGCACCATCGGAGGTCGTTTCCGTTACGCGGAAGAACTTTCCGACGGCACCATGATCGTTGCCAGCAACACCGGACTTTCCTTCATCCGTGATGATAAGGTGGTAAACACCCTGGGAAGATATGAGGGACTGGAGACTTCTCAGATCCTCACCATCGTTCAGGACGGGGACGGAACCGTCTATGCGGGAAGTGACGGCGGCGGAGTTTATGTCATAAAAGATGAGAAGATCGTTGACTGCATCGATCACGATGACGGTCTGGATTCGCTGGTCATCATGAGGATCGTACCTTACAGGAACGGCTTTTTCTATATCACCAGCAACGCCATCTATTACAACGACAGAAAGACGGTGAAGAAACTAACTGCCTTCCCGTATACCAACAACTACGACATCTATATCACCGCAGATGAAAAAGCCTGGATCTCCTCCAGCGCGGGCATATACATCGTGGATGCCGACGAACTGGTGGAAAACAGGGAGTACATGTACACTCTTCTGGACGGTTCCATGGGCTTCAACACCACTCTGACCGCCAACTCCTGGAACATGCTGAAAGGGCAGGAGACACTGCTTCTCTGCTGTACCGACGGCATCAGGGAGATAAATCTTAATTCCTACGATTACTTTGACCGCAGCTGCCATATCGCTGTAAAATACATCCTGGCGGACGGAGTTGAGATCGTTCCCGAGGCTGACGGAAAATATCATCTGCCTGCCACCAGAGGGCGTATCCAGATCGGTCCCGCCATACTGAACTACACTCTTTCGAACCCGGAAGTGCGGATGTTTCTTGAAGGCTCTCACGACGAGGGAGTTTCGGGACGTCAGAACACGGTTTCGGAACTGGTATACACCAACCTTCCCTACGGAAAATACAAGCTTCACATCCAGATCATCGATGCCATGGATTACTCCGTCGCAAGAGATGAAGTTTTTGAGATAGTAAAAAAACCCCGTTTCTTCGAACATATCGCCGTAAGGGTGATCCTTGGCCTTGCATCCATGGGAGCAGTGGCGCTTATCGTGTTTGAGGTCCTTAAGTCCACTGTCATCCGAAGACAATACGAGCAGATCAGAGTGGCGAAGGATGAGGCGGAAAGGGCCAACAGTGCCAAGTCCAGATTCCTGGCAAACATGTCTCATGAGATCCGTACCCCCATCAATACCATCATGGGTATGGATGAAATGATCCTGCGTGAAGACACCGAAGGGGTTCCGAGAGAATATGCCCGCTCGGTGACAGGCTATGCAAACGATATAAAGAGAGCTTCGGAGACGCTTTTGGGGCTTGTGAACGACGTTCTGGATCTGTCCAAGATCGAGTCCGGTAAGATGAACCTTGTGGAGCAGGAATATGACGTTAAGGAGCTTTTGAGATCCATAGTGACCATGATAAGAGTCAGGAGCAATCAGAAGGATCTGACCTTTGAAACAAGGATAGATCCCGAACTTCCCACGGGACTTTACGGAGATATGGGGAAGATCAAGCAGGTGGTCCTGAACCTTTTGACCAATGCCGTTAAATACACGGAAAAAGGCGGCTTCGTGCTGAAGGTGGAAGTAAGATCCAAACAGGACGGGAACTGTGAAGTATATTTTGCGGTGGAAGATACGGGCATAGGCGTAAAGGAAGAGGATATGGCAAAACTCTTCTCGCCTTTTGAGCGCCTTGACGAAAAGAGGAACAGCGGCATACAGGGAACGGGTCTGGGACTTGACATATCCAGACAGTTCGTGGCTTTAATGGGCGGAGAACTGCAGTGCGAGAGCGTTTACGGCGAAGGTTCCACATTCCGTTTTACCGTCACTCAGAAGATCGTGGACGAAACTCCTGTGGGAGAATTTTCCGAGAAAGACGGAAGCCGCGATGCACAGGGCTATATCCCTCAGTTTGTGGCTTCCAAGGCCAGAGTTCTTGTGGTGGATGACAACGAGATGAACCTTCTGGTCATCAAGGGCCTGCTGAAAGGGACCAAAGTTAAAGTATCCACTGCCATGAGCGGCAAAGAATGCATTGCAATGCTGAGATCCGAAAACTATCATGTGGTGCTGCTGGATCACATGATGCCTGAGATGGACGGACCCGAGACTTTACAGAAGATCAGGGCGGAACTTCCCGAGAGAAATGATGTTCCCATCATAGCTCTTACTGCCAACGGAGCCAACGACGGCGGAAGTTTCTACAAAGAGGCGGGATTTTCGGACTACCTTGCTAAGCCGGTTGACGGAGAGGCACTGGAAAAGACTTTGAAGAAGTATATGCCTGCGGACATATTGGAGACTCCCGTGGCTTCCGCTTCGGACAAGGATGAGGAGATCCCGGCCGATTTTGCATGGCTCAAAGAAGTTGACGGAATTTCCCCGGAAGATGGTATTAGGTATTGCGGTGGAGCGGAATCTTTTGTAAAATCTATTGAGACATTCTATGACATGCTGCCCGACAATGCCGCAGAGATAGAAAAGGCTTTTGATGAAAATGATATCGGATTATACACGGTGAAGGTCCATGCATTGAAGAGTTCCGCCAGGATCATAGGGGCGAGGGAACTTTCCGCTTTGGCAGAAATGCTTGAAGATGCGGGAAAGAGGAGCGACACGGATCTGATAAAGGAAAGGACCGGAGAACTTCTGGATCTGTACAGGTCTTACAGACAGCGTCTGGCGGAGTTTTCCGAGGGCAGCGGTGATGAGATCGATGAGAGTGAACTTGAGGATGCTTACGGGGCTCTCAGTGAATTCATACCTCAGATGGACTATGATTCCGTGGAAATGGTGATCGGAGAGATCGCCAAATACAAGCTTCCGGAGAAGGACAGGGAGTTCTTTGAAAAACTTACCGTGCTTCTTAAGAAACTTGAATGGGATGAGATGGAGAAGATTTTTAACGAAATGCGTCAGTGATTTAAGCGGAGGGAAATATGCTGGACAAAAAAGGTGTAATGATAATGGCCGACAAGGACAGTTTTGTGGTCAAGGCGCTTATCAAAAAGGTTCAGGATGCCGGGTACGATTCCTGTTATGTAAAACCGGACATAAACGATCTTCACAGGAGATGGGATGATTACGATCTTCTTGTTTACTACATGGACAACAACGACCACCTTTCGGCGGAGACCGTTCATTTTCTCACAGACAAGCTAACGGATCTGGCAAAGCACTTTATCATAATCGGGGATCCCATAGATGTAAAAAGAGTTACTGAGAAGATGCCCCACAATCACGTTTACAAGACATTTAAACGACCTTTGGACAATGAAGGATTCTTCGCGGCGGTACATGATGCTTTCAAAGGTGTTGCAACGGAAGAAGCCAAAAAGAGCATCATCATAGTGGACGACGATCCCACCTACATGGGGCTTGTGAGAGACTGGCTCAAGGCTACCTACAAAGTGACCATGGCCACTTCCGGCATGCAGGCCATTAAATGGCTGAGTACCAACAAAGCCGATCTGGTGCTTCTGGATCATGAGATGCCGGTTACCAACGGTCCCAAGGTCCTTGAAATGCTGAGGAGCGATCCTGAGACCAAGCACATCCCCGTCATCTTCCTTACGGGAAAAAGTGACAAGGCAAGTGTTATGGAAGTCAGGGCTTTGAAAGCCGACGGCTATCTTTTGAAGACCATAGAAAAAGATGAACTTCTCAGAGCGCTTTTCGAGTTCTTTGAGAAAAAGAAGGGCTGAAAAAATAAGGGAAAGGTCGGATCCGACACATGAGAACCGATGAAAAAACAATTGAGATCCTCAATGAAAACACCCTGAGGATCTATAAGAAAAAGAATGATACATCCCTTTTCGGATTGAATGATGTAAAAAGGGATGTGGCTAAAGACAGAATGCCGTCGGCAAAATTGCTTGCAGACGGCAGTGTTTGCGTTTACGGTCCCCAAGGGCCGGTGTTCCGGGAAAAAGCAGAGATCGCGGATGTACTTTTAAAGGACGATACGAATACGGAACTTGCTGCCAAAGAAGGGCACAAACGCGAAGAAAACGCGGGAACCTTTAAAACAAGGATCACGGCTGAACTCTTTGATGCGGATGACAGGATCTACGGTCTGGGGGACAAAGCGGCTTTTCTCGACAGACGGGGTTATGAATATATTTCCTGGAACACCGACGACCCCAGTCAGCACAATGAGACTTACAGATCTCTCTATAAGTCCGTAAACTTCCTGATGGTGAGTCATAAAAACGGCTGGTACGGCCTTTTCTATCCTTCAAGTTTTAAATTCAGCTTCGATCTGGGAAAAAGAGATCTTCACAGTCTCAGCATATCTTCCGAAAAGGGAGAGTATGACTACTTCCTGTTCCTGGGAGAGACTCCCGTTGACATCGTAAAAGCTTACTACGCCCTCATTGGACCTTCGCTTTTTACTTCCATGAAATTTATGGGCTACCATCAGTCAAGATGGTCCTACACGAACGAAGAAGCAAAGGAGATAGTGAGACGTCATTCGGAAGAGGGCATGCCTCTGGATTATATCCATTTCGATATTGATTACATGAAGGGCTACAGGGTCTACACCGTTAATGAAGACTATGTTCCCGACTTTGCTAAGACCTGTAGCGAGTTCAAAAAGCAGGGCGTGGGTGTCATCACCATCATCGACCCTGCGGTGAAGAAGGATGAAGACTACAGGATCTACGATGATCTTTGCAAGATGAAGGGCTTTGCCACTCTGGACGGCAAGGAGTACATCAATGAAGTCTGGCCCGGAGATGCAGCCTATCCCGATTATTTCAGAAAAGACGTAAGAGACTATCTGAAAAACGCTACAAAGGATTTTCTTAAGAAATACAACGTCACAGGCATATGGTGTGATATGAACGAGCCCGCTTCCTTCAGAGGACCTCTTCCCGACGATGTGGAGTTCCAGGGGGATGCGCGCATGATACTTCACGACGAAGCCCATAACCTCTACGGAGAATATATGTCAAAGACTGTGGCAGCGGCTTTTACTGAAGAGAACAAAAGACCTTCGGTCATCACCAGAGCGGCTTTTGCCACCACAAGCCGATACACCACATCCTGGAACGGGGACAACCAGTCACTCTGGGATCACCTCAGAGCCTCTCTTCCTCAGGTCATGACCATGAACATGTGCGGGTTTTTCATGAACGGTGTTGACGTGGGAGGTTTCGGAAACGATACCACGCCCGAACTTCTTGTGCGCTGGTTGGAAGCGGATCTTTTCATGCCTTATCTCAGAAATCATTCCGCCATCGGAACTCTCCGCCAGGAACCCTGGTGCTTTGGTGAGGAGATCTATGAGATCTACAAAAAGTTTCTGAGACTCAGATATGAGTTCATTCCCTATCTCTACACGCTCCAGTGGAATGCTCATGAGACGGGCATGCCCATATTTGCGCCTCTTTTCATGTACTACCCCGATGATGAGAACGTGAAAGAGATAAACGACGAAGTGATGGTGGGAGACAGGGTGCTCCACGCTCCCATAGTTGCTCAGGGAGAAAAGAGAAGAGTTGTCTACCTCCCCGAAGGCAGATGGGTGGACTACTTCACGGGTGAAAGCTACGAAGGAAAGCGATCCTACATCATTGAAATGCCCTTGGATTCCACCGGCATATTTGTAAAGGAAGGGGCAGTGATCCCTCTTCTTAAAGGAGCAACTTCCATCGAACCGGAGAAGATAGACGAACTTTGGATCTATCACGCCGGGAGTGCCGACGGAAAGTGCATCCCCTTTGACCTTCACTGGGATGACGGAGAGAGCATGGATTATGAAAAAGGTATTTACGACACTGTAAGGATCTCGGTGGAAAACGGTGAAGTGAAGAGTGAGAAGATAAAGAATGGGTACGGGAAAGAACTGAAGTTTAGAATTTAAAAAATGTACCGTGGGGACGGGGTCCCCACGGTACATTTTTATCTTAGTATACAAACTTTATCTGCCCCACAATTCCTGTTTCGAAAGACTTGAACAGTCCGGGAGTTTCGCCGTCGTAGTGCACCATCTTGGGAATGTTGCAGGTGACCTTTACGTTTTTGCCGCGAAGAAGGGCAACACCCTTGCGGCCTACGTGCTTCTTTGATTTGAGCTTCGGAACCAGCATCAGTGCTCCGAGTCGGGAGAGACCGTAGATTATGAGTATGTCCAGCACACCGTCAGAGTCTGCGGCGTTGGGAGCCATGGGAACGCCACCGCCTTCAACCGGCTGGTTCATGGCGGCCAGGAAATAAACGTGGGGATAGAAGGAGATCTGTCCGTTGATGTTGACCTCCATGTTTGCAAGCCCTGTGGTGAAAACGTTCTTCACGCCGAAGAAGGTGTAAACCTGATGTTTCAGCAGTTTTTTAAGCTTCGGGCTGTGATTGGCGTAGTAGCATATGTCTGCGTCATAGCCCAGACCGGAACTGACCAGATAGCGGTGAGAGCCGTCGGGGACGGGTTTTCCGTTGGGAAGGGTGCCTTCGGAGTAAACGGATTCACAGATGTCTATGTTCATCTCGTGTTTACGGTTGACGATGCCGTCAATGATCTCGTTGAGATCCGTAGGGAGGGATTTGTTCCTGGAAAAATCGTTGCCCGAACCGTTGCGGATGAGGCTGAGCTCGGTTTCTTCGGGCTTGGTGATGCCCTGGATCACCTGATTTAAGGTTCCGTCGCCGCCGAGTATGATGAGCTTCACGGGACGCTCGTCGGTCTTGGCCAGTATTTCTTCGTAATCCTTTTGGATGGATTCGTATTTCTTCGTAAAATGAAGTTCATAAGAAATGTCTCGGCTTTTAAAGATCTTTTCCGCTTCGGACCAGAGGGCATTGCCGGAACCTGATTTAGAAGCGGGATTAACGAAAATATAGTACATATTTCCTCATATGTCCGACGGGTGTCGGACCTCCCTTCCCAATTTTGGTAAAAACGGTCGAAAAAGCCTGTTTCTGTACTTTTGCAACATACAAAAATTTTATCACTTGTATATTACCACGTCAAAACATATATTGTAAAAATTCTGTTAACATGAGAAAGAAAATTGTCAGTATTTTAATACAATTCATGATATGTTTGAAAATATAAAAAGGGGATTAAAATTGGTTGCGTAATTTTCTTTGAAATGTTAGAATAATTGAGTATCAGTTAGTTCTTAAAGGGAATTAACAGATAAAACGACTTGAAAGGAAAAAACGCGTATGGATGTTTACAAAACCGAACAAATCAGGAATGTTGTTCTCCTCGGACATGGGGGTTCAGGAAAGACAACACTGGCAGAAGCTCTTGCATTTCACACAAAGGCGATCTCTAGAATGGGTAAGGTTGCCGAAGGAAACACACTGAGCGACTACGACAAGGAAGAGATCAAGAGAGGCTTTTCCATCAGAGCATCTGTTATTCCCATTGAGTGGGAAGGCTTGAAGATCAATCTCCTGGATGCACCGGGATATTTTGATTTTGTGGGACAGGCTGAAGAAGCTATGAGCGTTGCAGATGCCGCAGTCATCGTCATCAACGGTAAGGCAGGGATAGAAGTCGGAACAAGAAAAGCATGGGATATCTGTGAGAGAAGGAAGATACCCTGCATATTCTTCGTAACCAACATGGACGATCCCAATGCGGATTACATCAAGATAGTCAGCGACCTTAAAGAACTCTACGGAAAGAAGATAGCTCCTTTCCATTTGCCTACATATGAAAATGACAAATTCACAGGTTTCGTAAACGTTGTCAAAATGGGAGCGAGAAAGTTTAATCCCGACGGAACATACACCGACACCGAGATCCCCGCAGGCGTTAAGGGCGATCTTGACGAAGTCCGCAACATGATCCTTGAGGCAGTTGCGGAGTCCGATGAAGAACTTATGGACAAGTACTTTAACGGCGAAGAGTTTACTCAGGAGGAGATCTCGGGAGCACTCAGAAAGAGCGTTATCGAGCACGACATCATTCCCGTCCAGATGGGTTCCGGCGTTCTGACCTACGGCTGCAACATGCTGCTCCAGTCATTCCAGAAGTACTTCCCTTCACCGGAGAAATCCGCTGTCTTCAAGAAGGGTGTCAACAAGAAGACGGGAGAAGAGGTTCAGGCGGACAAGGACAATTCCAAACCCGTCAGTGCTACTGTTTTCAAGACCATCATGGATCCTTTCGTAGGAAAGTATTCATTGGTAAAGGTCTGCACGGGCATTCTTAAGGCAGGGGATATTGTTTACAATGTTACCAAGGATGTTGAAGAAAAGCTTCAGAAGCTTTATGTGATGAGAGGCAAGGAACTCATTGAGGTTTCCGAACTTGATTCCGGCGATATAGGAGCCATCGGAAAACTTTCTTCCACAAGAACGGGAGATACACTTTCCACAAGGGAGTGTCCCATCGAGTATCATCCCACCACTATGTCCAAGCCTCAGGAGTATATGCGCTATAAGGCAAAGACAAAGGGCGAAGAGGATAAGATCGCTCAGGGGCTCCAGAAACTTGCCATCGAGGATCTCACATTAAGGATGGTAAACGACGAAGAGAACCGTCAGATGCTCCTTTACGGCATAGGCATGCAGCAACTTGAGATCACAGCATCAATGCTTAAGGAAAAGTATAAAGTTGAGATCGAGCTTTCAAAGCCCAAGTTTGCATACAGAGAGACCATTACCAGAAAGGTTGAGCACATCCAGGGCAAGCACAAGAAGCAGTCCGGCGGACACGGCCAGTACGGTGATGTCATTATGGATTTCGAGCCTCTTGAGGATCAGACCAAACCTTATGAGTTTTATGAGCAGGTGTTCGGAGGTTCAGTTCCCAAAAACTTCTTCCCCGCTGTAGAAAAGGGTATCCAGGAAAGCGTTATCAAGGGACCTTTGGCAGCATATCCCGTTGTAGGCATCAAGGCTACTCTTGTGGACGGTTCCTACCATCCCGTAGACTCTTCGGAAATGGCTTTCAAGACAGCTTCCATGCTGGCATTCAGAGACGGATTCATGAAGGCAAAGCCTGTTCTTCTTGAGCCCATCGAGAGTCTTAAGATCACGGTTCCCGACAAGTTCACGGGAGATATCATGGGCGACCTTAACAAGAGAAGAGGACGTATCATGGGAATGAACCCTGTTGCGGGCGGTAAACAGATCATTGAAGCTGAGATCCCCGCATCCGAACTTTACGGCTATTCCACGGATCTTCGCTCCATGACAGGCGGTATGGGTGATTACGAACACGAGTTCATCCGTTATGAGCAGGCACCTTCGGATGTTCAGCAGAGAGAAATAGAAAAGAGAGCGTCAAAGATCGACCAGATCGAGACATGATAGTGCATATGACAGCAAAAGAGCATCGGTATTTCGCTGATGCTCTTTTTTGTGGCTCCTCCTGTGTTGCATTATCGTAAAACATTGTATTTTCTGACCTTTTTAAGTATAATAACATTTGATGTACTTAAAAAGTTATAATATTGGTGATTTCGTTTGCCACATATCGTAACTGCAGAACACTAAGAAAAGGAGCATAAGATATGAAAAAGATCGATCTTGCGACCGTTCTGGGAAAAGCAAAAGATGCATCTAAAAAAATCGGGACGGCGGCAGTTAAGGTGGGGAAAGCAGCCGGACAGGCAGTCGGAAAGGCAGGAAAGGCAGCTGCAAAAGGTGCCGGAGAGATGTCCGAGAAGATCAAAGCGGACATTGACGAGAGAAAGGCCGAACTGGCTGAAGAGCGAGCCGAATTGATAGAGAAGGGCTTGATCAACGAGGGGGACAACAGGAAATTGTCGGGTCTTTCGACCAAGATCGTACTTCTGACGATACTTCCTCTTATGGCTATGGCTATTGTGGGAATGATCTTCATCCGTTCAACTGCCGTCAGATGT
>JAEEGL011104592.1_pt1 | contig 10436 bp, 6 predicted proteins | sample 9134231 | NCBI WGS metagenome assembly JAEEGL01 (sample SAMN16246548, study PRJNA631951) | gut metagenome | biome: gut microbiome; feature: rumen; material: fiber-attached | host: Bos | place: Iran: Karaj | collected 2018-10 | reverse complement strand
ATCACGATAGACTGATACCAGCTTAACATCCTTGTTTGCATTGTTAATAGAAGCGAGGATAATGGTATCACTTCTTGTTTTCTTATCGAGCTCACCCTCTCTTGAGTCAACACCGAACAGAGCAATGTTGGTATATCCTGTCATCTGCTCATTCTCTTCAACACCGCTATTGACACTGCTGGAGATAACCTCTTCATCGAGGTTGATCTTACCTACTTTATCAACCTTCATTCTTCCGAATAAGGTCCATACTACAAAAAGAAGGGCAATCAGTACTACTACTTCTATTCCAAAAATAATGAATGCTCTCTTTGCATTTTTCTTTTTACTTACTCTACGTACCGAGCTACCGTTACGGCGCGCACCACCGGATGGTCTTCTCCTACCGTTGCTGCCTCTGTTAAGCTCGTCGTCCCCACGATTGGCCATGTCAACGAAATCTCCTTTTTATGTTTTTCAATGACATATTTTGCCATAAAAAAACAAATTATACAAGTCAGACCCGTTAATATGCATTTTTATTTACAAAGCCATGGAAAAATGTCCCAAAGATAATTCTGATATCAAATTCAAAGGTCCAGTTTTCTATATAATATATGTCGTATTCTATTCTCTTTCTAATAGAAGTATCTCCTCTATAGCCGTTTATCTGAGCCCACCCTGTAAGTCCGGGACGAACCTGATGCTTTACCATGTATCTCGGTATCTCTTTCTTGAACTTCTCTACGAACTGCGGGCGTTCAGGCCTTGGACCGATCAGAGACATATCCCCTATAAGAATATTGAAGAACTGCGGCATCTCATCGATACTTGTCTTTCTGAGGAATCTTCCAACCTTGGTTACTCTGGGATCGTCCTTGGTTGTCCATCCCTTCTTCTCAGCCTTCTCTGACTGAAGCTCCATTGTCCTGAATTTGTACATCATGAAGGGCTTACCATGAAGTCCGACTCTCTCCTGTTTAAATATGATGGGACCGGGGCTTGAAAGCTTAACCGCTATTGTCGCAAACAGCATTAGAGGTGAGAAAAGAATTATAGCCACCAGAGATCCTATAATATCCGTAAGTCTCTTAACAAAAGCATTAAATGCATTTGTGAGCGGAACATATCTTATATTAATAACGGGCAATCCCAGTATCTCTTCTGTGTACGGATTACTCGGGAACAGGCTGGTATAATCCGGAATAAACTTAGTATGTATACCTGACTGCTCGCATGTAGCTACCAGCTCTTCCAGTTTGTCGTATCTATCAAGCGGTAATGTGATGGTAATCTCATCATAATTATTACCGGATATAAATCGTGAGAGCATATCTATTTCTCCGATTACTTTGACGCCATGATAACTCGTACCTATCGGAACCATATCATCGAGGATTCCGCTTACAACATAACCCCACTGAGGATTGCTGTTTATCCTGCTGATATAGCCTTCTGCAGAACGGGAATATCCTATCAGCAAAATATGCTTAAGGTTATATCCGCGTTTTCTTATATATTTAAGGAACTTCCTCAGCAAAATTCTGGACATACTGGTAAGAAATACGTTCAGAACGAAGAAGTAAGCAATCATGTATCGTGAAAAGTGATCCTGGTGAATGATATAGAGAACTACCAGAAATCCGGTAACTCCGATAACATTTGCCAATAATATGCTGTACAGCTCGTAGCGCATTTTAGTAGCACGCCTGGGAGTATAGAGATTAGAAAGACTGTAGAGAATCAGATATGCGGGCACCAAAAAATAGAGGGCAGAAAAATATGTCCCCATAGACAGGTATCCTGTATCCGGCTGAATATTTGAAAAAATAGACTCAAATTTCAAATACCAGGCGAGAATATAGGAGCCAGCAACTATAAAACCATCCCCAACAATGTGTAGTCTGTTTAAATTTGTCTGATTATCCTTAATCATAATTACATATATTTTATAACAAATTATCCGACTAGTCTACGAATACAGTTAATAAGAAGCTCCCCCTCAAGCCTTATATAATTCATTGTATTTGCAGGTACAAATTTCACCTTTTTATCACTGTTTGAAGCTATCTTTTTGATTCCGATCATCAGGCCTTTAAAATATGCCCGCCCTAATCCTTTGCGCATAAAATAAACCTGTTTTATGACCACGCCAAGAAACAGAAGCGGAAGGTTTAATAAAAGCTGTAACATCGGCATATTTTTGTAAATAAAATAAAGGTTATTTGCAGCAGTAAGCTCTTCCTTAAATACATTGTACCGTGAACCACTCGTCCCACTTCCTGCATGATAAACAATCGCAGTGGGTTCGTATAAGTTCTTATAACCATAGATTCTTGCGCGATAACCTATGTCAACATCTTCAAGGTAACAAAAATGTGCCTCATCGAAATATCCTATCCTGTTAAACACTTCCCTGTTGTATATGGCAGCACCGGCACAAGCTGAGGTAACAGCTGCTTTTTTAGAATAACTTTTGCTATTTTTATCTCTTCCCGGTGAGAATGCCCAGCCAAGAGCGCAGTACAGATCACCGCTGTCATCAATAACGTTTGTATCTTTCATTGAGAGCATCTTTGCCGAGACAGAAAACGCCCGTTTTTTACCCTCAATAGCTGATAACAGCCGTTCTACCATTCTTTTATCAGCAACCGTGTCGTTATTCAGCAATAATACATATTCTGTTTTAGCGAGCTTAATACCAACATTAACAGCATTAGCAAACCCCGTGTTATCCTTTAACTCTTCTATAGCAATCTCCGGATATCTCTGCGGATGCTTTTGAATCTTGTCCCTCAGTTCCTCAATACTACCATCCGAAGACCCATTGTCTATAATAACAACAGTTGTTTCAACAGTCTGTGATGCAAGGCTTTTGAGGCAATCATCAAGATATTTCTTTCCGTTGTAATTTGGTATAACGACAGTTACTTTATTCTGCAATTTCTATTCCTCTATTGTTCAAACAGTTTTCTCATAAATCGGGTCCCATAATATTCTGTAACCCTTGTGTTTTACCCTCTGTCCAAACAGAATGGCTTTCTCCCTTAGTTCAGTTTCCTCATAAGGGATAATGGATTCAAGGCTATTTCCAAAAAGTGTCTCAACATATTTGAACCCAAATACTTCCTCGTAAATCGGAATAAGCTCGGGTCTTATTCTCATGCATCTCGGATCTACAGCATCTGCATCCTGCTGCAATGCAGCATGGTGGAAAAAGCCTCCGCTATAACCTCTGGGGAGATTCTCAAAGCGGACCTTACCATTTTCGCGGTAGTTTCCGCCAATGATCGTCCCTCTTTTATCAACCACTCTTCCGCCTACTACTCCTATATCCTTCCTGCATTCGAATATATCGCCGCGATAATCCACACGATAAAATCCCACATGTTTCAAATGGGATACGTCTGCCTCAATACCATTCTCCTTCAGAAACTCCTGTACTGCCCGTCTTCCGGCTTCATAAGCGTAGCTCTTACTCTGAGGATTGGCAGCTGTGGATTCATCATGGGTTCTCCAATGATAAAGCACCTTAGGGATATGAACTATCTGCTTGGCTTTTGACGGATCAAACATAACCTCTCCTGCGGCACGCAAAAACAGGTCATAATCCTGTGCCCCATCATAATCCGCTCTGAATCTGTTTTTGAAGATCACATCTGATCTTAGTACCGTGAAATGGCAGATATAGTTATTTGACAGGAACATATCCGCATTAAATGCAGGCTTCCTGTGTCCCTGAAAGAATTTCCGGTCTTCTGCATCACATTTATCCTCATCGGAAAAAATGAGCCTGGGATAATTCCTTATGGCCATAATAGCCACCTCACACAGGGCGTCAGGTGTCAGTACATCATCGTGATCAAGAAGCGCTATATAATCTCCACGGGCTGTATCAAGAGCAGAATTGGTGTTACCTGATATTCCCGCATTCTCCTTCAGCCTCAGATACTTGATGCGCCCGTCTCCACTTGAAAAACCGGCAATTGTCTTAGCCAGGGGATATAGTTTTACCTTTTTGCCATCCTTTTCCTTTATGACAGGAGCCTCTGCAAGAATCAGCTCCCACTTTCCATAGGTCTGATCTCTGACAGATTCTATCATCTTTCTTAGAAATGCGCGGTTGGTACTATAGCAAGGTACAAGTATGCTTATATAAGGCAGTTTCTTTGACTTTGCAGGATCATTTAAAAGTGATCTGTACCACCTTCGCTGTTTCTCAAGGTTCTCTTCAGATGCGGGAACAAATTCGTAGTTATCCGCTCTCTGATCACGAATTCTCTCTGCTGCCGCAACAACCGTACTGGGCACGCCATTTCTTTTTACATATGCAATTGTTTTTTTAATATTATTCAGCATAAGTCGTCTTCACAATATATGATAAGGGACTGCCGCTTCAGACAGTCCCCTTAATCATCTAAATTATTTATTTCTCGATAAGGGCTTTTACTGCCGCTGTAAGCTCATCCTGCTTCTTGGCAGCATCATCCAGGCTTGTTCCCTTGACCCCCATGTAGAACTTGATCTTGGGCTCCGTGCCGGAAGGACGTGCACAGCACCATGCATCATCATTGAGTGCAAAGTAAAGAACGTTTGATTCCGGAAGTCCTGTCTTTCCTTTTGTGCCTGTCTGCGGATCAACTGTCTCACCGGTCTTATAATCACGGAACTGCTCAACCGTCCAAGCTCCAAAGCTCTTAGGGGGATCATTTCTAAGTCTGTCCATAAGAGCAGCTATCTCCTTGGCGCCCTCAATACCCTTCATGGTAATTGAGTACTGACCTTCTTTATAATATCCATAATCCTCATATATATCGATCATGGCATCCCAAAGAGTCTTGCCCTGATTCTTGCAGAATGCTGCAACTTCGCAAAGCATCATAACAGCAACTATAGCATCCTTATCACGTGCATGTGTTCCTGCCAGACATCCATAGCTCTCCTCAAGTCCGAATACATAGTTGTATTCCTGACCATGCTCTTCAAAGAGTCTTATCTGCTCACCGATGTACTTGAATCCTGTAAGAACTTCAATATAATGCAGACCATATTTCTCTGCTATTGCTTTTGCCATGTTTGTTGTAACTATTGTAGTAACAAATGCCGGATTCTCAGGCATTGTGCCGGTAGCCTGTCTCTCTCTGAGAATATACTCACCGATCAGCATACCTGACATATTTCCTGTAAACGGAACATATTCTCCGGTCTTGGTATCTTTTGCATAAACACCAAGTCTGTCTGCATCAGGATCTGTTGCAAGGACAATATCTGCATCCTTTTCCTTAGCGAGCTCAAGAGCAAGCTTAAATGCCTTGGGATCTTCGGGATTAGGATATTCAAGAGTCGTAAACTCCGGATCCGGAAGTTCCTGCTCAGGAACAATATAAACATTCTTGAATCCGAGCTCTGAAAGAACTCTCTTAACAGGAACAAGTCCTGTTCCATGGAACGGTGTATATACTACTGTAAGCTTCTCTGCCATCTCCTTAATGATATCAAGATGGATGATCTGCTTTTTCAGCTCAACCATGTATGCGTCATCTATTTCCTTACCAATTACCTCATAGAGGCCGGCAGCCATAGCATCTTCCTTAGACATGGTCTTTACTTCATTGTAATCAGTGATAGCCTTAACCTCACCGATGATTCCTGTATCATGAGGAGGAGTAACCTGAGCACCATCCTCCCAATAAGCCTTATATCCGTTATATTCCGGCGGGTTGTGGCTCGCTGTAACCATTACGCCTGCGATACAGCCAAGCTTTCTAAGCGCAAATGAAAGCTCAGGTGTAGGTCTGAGTTCATCAAAAACATATGCCTTAATTCCGTTAGCTGCAAGGCATCTTGCTGTCTCATCAGCGAATTCGGGAGAAAAACGACGGCAATCGTAGGAGATTGCAACACCTCTCTTAGCGCCATCTGCTCCACCATTCTTCTTGATATAATTAGCCAGTCCCTGAGTAGCCTTACGAACAACGTATTTGTTCATTCTGTTTGTTCCGGCACCGATAACACCACGAAGTCCACCTGTACCAAACTCAAGCTCCTGATAGAATCTATCCTCAACCTCTTTCTCGTCATTCCTGATGGCAAGAAGCTCCTTCTTTGTATCTTCATCAAAATACGGATCGTTTAGCCAGTACTCAAGCTGTTTCATTGCTTCACTCATGTTCTAACCTCCTCATATTATTATTAGTTGAATGTTTGCATATCAGCCCTAATATAATAAGTTAATCATTAGTCTTAGCAAAAATCAAGATGCTCAGATTATTTATCTCTAAGGCTGCTATATCCTTCTACATTTAAAGAAAAATCGCTTCTGTCAAGTGAGAAATTGGGATTGTAATACGGGTCTCCCGCATCGAGCACTTCCTTCCACTTTTCTTTAAAATGTGCTGATTCTCTGTCATATCTCTTTGCATTTTCTCCCTCGAGATCAAGACCTCTTGAAGCTGATTCGTAGTGGTACATCTCAGCAAAAGGAGTAAATATGTTAAGATATCCTTTTTGACGCAATTTAAGGCAAAAATCTACGTCATTAAGTGATACTTCAAATCCTTCATCAAAACCGCCAACTTCATCGTACTTAGCCCGGGATACCATTAGACATGCTCCTGTTACAGCCGAAACATCCTGCGCATAACACAGTCTGCCCATGTATCCAAGGTTCATACCCTCCTGGCCATAATGGGAATGTCCTGCAGTCCTGTGAGCTCCTAGTCTCAGAACAATGCCCGCATGCTGTATCTTTCTATTAGGGAAGTAGAGCTTACCACCTACAGCACCCACATCACTTCTCTGTGCATACATCAGCAGTTCTTCCAGCCAGTTGACTGTGATCACCTGTGTATCATTGTTAAGAAGAAGTACATAGTCACCTGTAGAGTGTTTTACACCATAATTAACTACAGCTGAGTAGTTAAATGAAGGACGTTTTCCATCAGGAAGGAGATTATCCTTGTCTTCATAGTAATTTATGACTTTTACTACGGAGCCCATTGCACTACTTGCCAGCTGGTCATAGTAAGCAAAGGTCTCCTTGGATGTGCTTCCATTTTCAACCACGATGATCTCATAGTTATCATATGTTGATTTCTCGTAGATCGATGTGAGGCACCTCTGAAGATCTTCAATGTGCTCGCAGGTAGGAATGATTATTGATATCTTAGGTGTACCTTCAACCTCATAGGCAATCTTGAATATTGTCTCAAATGCCCTGGTACTGGATATCTTGAAGTGATCATAGCCATGTCTTCTAAGATGATCTGCAACAGCTCCGCGCGCAGCATCTATAGCATAACTCTTTGCACTTATATCTGATGCCACAGATCCGGCATGTGATCTCCAATAATACAGAAGCATCGGTACATGAACTATCTTCTCAGCACTGTCAGTCAAACGAAGTATCATATCGTGATCCTGACTGCCGTCAAACTTAGACCTGAACAGTTCAGTTCCCTCTAAAAGTGATCTCTTAAATACACTGAAATGGCAAATATAGTTATTTGCCCTAAGGTTATCCGGCGCATAGTCCGGTTTGAAGTGCATGGTGATCATGTGATCTATGCTCTTTCCGGAGAAAGTAGCCTCATCACAATAGATATAATCAGCATTCTGTTCATTTATAGCTTTAACATAATAGTATAAAACCTCAGGATGAAGAATATCATCATGATCGAGCAGTCCAATATACTCTCCGCTTGCCAGTTTCAGGCACTCGTTTGTGTTTCCGGATATTCCCGTATTCTTTTCAAGTCTGTGGTAGACAATGCCTGTATTTGGAATCTTGCCAAGAGTATTTCTTGAGTCCTTGCAATACTCCTTTACTATCTCCTCAACATACGCATGCTCAGGATCTGATCCATCCGCAAGACACAGCTGCCAATTCACATATGTCTGATTAAGTACAGACTCTATCATATCCCGAAGAAAATTCTCGGGTGTGTTATAGAGCGGAACAAGAATACTGATAAGAGGCATCTTATCGAACTGTTCATTTCTCTCAGCGTTAATACGCGCTTCATCCGGAAAACTCTCCGTACCGTAATGAACCTTTGCCTTGCGCTCTATCTGTTTGTATTTAAGCTTCGCAATAACCCCACTGACAGAACCGGCATTCTTAACGCGGTCCTTCTGTCTTATAACAAAATGCATAACATTTCGCGCCGGAGTCGAAGCCTTCCAAATAGGATTGTTCTTTATCCTGTTTAATTTGAATTCAAGCTCCTGGTTTTTATCCTCCAGATCTGCAATCTTCTGCGCAAGATCTGCACTTTTAAGCTTTTCCTTCTCATATGCGGTTTTATAGTCAAAATCTTTATTATCTTCCATCATTTCACCTTCAGAAGATTGGGCACCCAATTTATAAGCCTGAGGCTCCCTGTCATGTCCATTGCCATCATTCCAACCTGATAATATCCGGGTTTAAGTTTTCCTGTAGCAATCCTGACTTTATATCCGGTCATGTCCACATCTATCTGATCCTGTAGCCTTAATTTTATATCCGGTCTGTACCATGTATATACAGGCACGCTGTATACCATCTTGGAAACGGGACGCGAACCGGCATCTGATCTTTCAACCTGCCTGAGTACAAGCCGCCTGTCAAAAAATGCGTTGTCAGAACCTATCACAAAGCTGTAACCCTTTATGAAGTAGCCGTCAACCACATCTCCTTCGCTGACGCCATACATCCAGTTGTCCATTGTGCCCGCATACTCTACTCCAAGTCTCAGGCAGGCATCCTCTCTTGCCTCAGGACAGCCTTCCTCATGCTCCTTGACCTGATGATATGGTATGTCAAGCACAGGCAGGAAATCCTCACAGGGAATAATTGCGCTTATTGTCTCATCATCCGTCAGGTACTGACTATAGAACGGATCCTTATTATAGTATCCGGGATGTCTCTTCATAAGAACTTCATATTCACGTGCCAGACGCTCCATCTTTTTCATATCCAATGTATCAAGGCCGCGACTTAGCGATTCGTGGTGATACAGGCTTATGTGATTGCAGCACACATTATAATAGCCCTTCTGGAAAACACTGTAGCAAAGATCCACGTCGTTAAAGGCTACAGGTAGTTCTTCGGGGAATCCACCAACTTCATTAAACTTCTCTCTGCTGAGCATCAGACATGCCCCGGTAGCACCGATGAGATTATGGATTCCACGGTTGTATCCAAAGTAATGAGAATTCTGATCATGCATTCTCTGAAGCTTATGAACAGGACCAAGCCTGACATTGGTTATTCCTGCATGCTGAATCAGGTCTGTATCGGGATAAAGAAGCTTTGCACCAACAACACCCACATGTCGAAGCTGCGCCTGAGAAAGCATTTCCCTCAGCCAACCGTCAGTTGTAGCCTCTATATCATCATTCAAAAACAGAAGATAATCTCCGCCGGAGCGGGCTGCTCCTCTGTTGCACATATGTGAGAAGTTAAAATCTTCCACTTTATATAGATATGTAATGTCTGTTAAACCGTTAATCCTGCTGATTGAATTGATATAGGATCCATACCTCACTCTGTTGTAGGCGCTGCTGCCATTATCAACAACGATAATCTCGTATTTGATATTCTTTTCATGGGTAGTGGACACAATAGACTTAAGGCACTGATGTAATATATCAGGATGGTCTTTGGTCGGGATCACTATACTGACAGTAGCCGGTCTCATCAGCATATGTCTGGAATTGTGGAAGCCTCTTCCATAGAATACGTCAGTATCCGGATTCCTGTGGAAAAGAATCTCACTGATATGTGCTATAGGGAATTCCACTCCGTTTCGTTTACCAAATGCCCTCTCCTCTATGGCAAGCATACAGAAAAGCACATCCGCAGAAAGCATGCTCGCTTCTCTACCGACAGCTTCAGGAGAATTCTTTTTAACTCCCGAAGTTCCTCCGAGCATCCTTAACGCGTTATCATACTCTTTCGCTGCAGCTTCATAGGTATTGGCTCTGCAGGCGAAAACACTTCCAATATAAAAAGCATTGAGATAAGTATCCGGTGACCAGTCCGGTTTAAAATACGGATGGCAATATCTGCCTTTCGGTCCCAATTCATCCTCATCACCGTATAACACATTTATTTCGGGATGAGCCTGAAAATAATTCCTTATATTATCGACTGCATGTCCTGCAAGCTTGCCTTTCGGGCTGACAAAAATGAGTATTTTCTCAGCAGTAGCAGATGGATCATTGTCTCGCCATACCTTAGTATAGGAAACTATCTCCGTAACGAGCTGAAGACGCCCCGTAACTTCATAGGCGGTACCGCCAAGAACCGGAATAGGGCGTTTTTCCCTCTTGTGCTCCCAGATATTATAGGCATTCTTCATCTCAGTAACCTTACTCTGGTAGCCCTTTTTTCTTTTAGTTATAAGAATTTTCTTGGCAACTTCCTTCAGCATCTATCCTTTGCCTTACGGCTCCCCTTACTTTGAGAAAATCTT
>JAEEGL010605534.1_pt1 | contig 10436 bp, 9 predicted proteins | sample 9134231 | NCBI WGS metagenome assembly JAEEGL01 (sample SAMN16246548, study PRJNA631951) | gut metagenome | biome: gut microbiome; feature: rumen; material: fiber-attached | host: Bos | place: Iran: Karaj | collected 2018-10 | reverse complement strand
TTCCAGGCGTCGCTGAGGGACAGCGTGGCTCCGATGATAGCAAAGAGGATGAATACTATCTTGTAGCCGATGCTTGCCTTGGTGCCGAAGAGATACTCGAAGCAACGGGTGCCGTAGAGGCTCCAGCTGAGAACAGTGGACAGTGCAAACAGTGAAAGGCACAGTGCGAGGATGATGGATCCTACGCCGCCGGATAGTACGCTGCTGAGAGCCGCGGAAACTATAGCGGCGCCGCCGCTTGTGCCCCATGCAATCTCAACGCCGCCGGAGCAGACTGCGCAGAGAACCGTGAGAGCGGTAAGCGTGCAGATGACGATTGTATCGACAAATACTTCGAATATTCCGTAGAAGCCCTGCTTCACAGGGTCAGTCTCGCTGGTAGCGGCATGGGCCATAGGCGCGGAGCCGAGACCGGCCTCATTGGAGAAGCAGCCACGGGCAATGCCCTTGGTTATAGATGTGGAGACAGTGATGCCGAATGCGCCTCCGAGCGCAGCCTCGGCGCTGAAAGCTCCCTTGAAGATCATGCCGAAGACCTGGCCGATGTGGCCGATATTGGCAAAGATGACAACCAATGTTGAGATGATATAGACCACTGCCATGACGGGAACGATCTTCTCTGTGACGGAGCCGATGCGCTTGATGCCTCCGAAGAGCACCAAAGCGACGATTACGGCAACTACAATACCGACTATCAGATTGCACAGAGTGAATTCATTGCCGGCAAAGGAGCGCATCGTTCCCTGAACGTTGCCGCCGAGGGCGTTGTTCATGGAGCCGATGGCCTCGCCGATGGACTGCACCTGAGTTGCATTGCCGATGCCGAAAGCAGCAAGGAAGCCGAACAGGCAGAACAGAACGCTAAGCCAGCCGAAGCCTTTGCCGAGACCGTTCTTTATATAGTACATCGGACCGCCGACCCAGTCGCCCTTATCGTTGCGCTCGCGGTATTTGACTGCGAGGGTGACTTCAGCAAACTTGGTGCACATACCCACGAGGGCTGAAAGCCACATCCAGAAAACAGCGCCCGGTCCGCCTATAACTATGGCTCCGGTAACGCCGGCGATGTTACCCGTGCCGACAGTTGCCGCAAGCGCAGTGGTGAGAGCCTGCAGAGGCGTGACCTCGCCTTTGCCTGCCTTCTGCTTTTTGAACACCTTGCCTATGGTGTTTTTCATGGCATAGCCGAATTTCCTGAACTGCAGGAATCCGGTGCTGATGCTGAGGATCAGGCCGACGCCTACCAGCAGACACAGCACGACGGAACCCCATGCAATGTCATCCAGCCTGGTAATAAATTCGCTGAGTGTCATGTTTTTGTCCTCCTCAATAATTCTCGCCTATGAACTTGCTGCGAGCTGAAAAATGACCACGGGCTCCCCCGTTTAAGGAGAAGCCCGGCAAAAAGCATGAAGCATACTCATATAAATGAGTGCAAGCCCTGTCCTTTTGCCTGAGAGATTCGCCGTCGCATCATGCGCGGTCTTGCCCCTTCGGCCCTCACATCGTGTGTGAGCTTCTCCAGAGAGCGATCCCTCTGCAGTCTCTTTGCCTGAGAATGTTATTCCTTTGTCGGTACTTTTCCTACTCTTTCCTGCAGAGTTCATCTCGCGTTCATATTGACTTTTCGTTATGGTGACATAATAGTACAGTATTTTTAAATTTGCAAGTATTGCTGTTCAGTTTTCGTTTTTTTATCGCAAATGACCGAAAAACTGTCCGCATAAGTTCCGGATATTGAGTCAAATCACAATAAGCAGGCTGTTTTTCACTGCTGAACAGATAAGAACGCTGTCTGAAAACAGCACTTTTTATATTGAGGAGCATTCCTGATGAAAAAAACAGTATCAACTATTCTTCTGATCGTCATGTTCATGGCTCTGTGCTTTTCCGTTTCGGGATGCGCGGGAGAAGCTGCCAGCGTCTCTGATGCATCCGGCTCCGCTGTTTCGGACAGTGCGGCGCAGCAAGTGATCGAAATGATAAATGCCATCCCCGAGATGGCCGAGGATGGAAGCAACGCCTCGGAGGTCTACGATGCATATACTGCCGCACAGAGCGCCTATTTTGAGCTCAGCTATGATGAGATGAACATGGTGACTAATGTTGGGCGCATGTGGAAGGCAAGCGATGATTACTTCAACCAGGTAATGAACGTTCCCTCCGGGGAGACCTATGACTATGACAAGAGCGTTGCGGAAGCTGGTGCGCTCATGACGGGCACATGGTATGATTCCTCTTCCATCATATATAAGGACTACAGCTGCTGGAACATAGGCTATGACGGTACCGTCGTGACTCCGTTTTACAACGACCAGCCGCAGTATGTAAATTCTCTCGGCAACGGGGAGTATTATGTTCCGGATTACGGCACTGTCTATCCCGACTACAGCATGGGCGAGATGCGTCTTGCATCTGTTGAAGGTACCGGCTGCCTCATAAGCCAGACTACCATCGACAAGATGTTCGTAAAGGTGGAACTGACAGCGAAGAACGTCGCCGATTACTTCACCTTCGACCAGATCTACTCATATACCGATGAATGGGGCGACTCTGCAAACTATGCCGACAAGGGGCAGACCTGCTATGCGGCGATAAATAAAAAAGAAGGCACTGATCTGGTATATATCGGATCGGACGGCGCGCAGGTGGAGCTTTATTTGAAAAACGGCAAAACGACCACCTTCTACGGCATGGGGCTTTTCATCGTGGACGGCAAAAATGTCGCCATAAAGCGATTTGGCCGGGCAAAGGGCAGCCTCTACTTCGTGAAGAGTGAATATGTCTGGAAGACCGAGACCAATGACGGCATGGTTTCCGTCTATCTCAACGACGGCTCGATATACACATATTATCACGGTGACTATGCATTCGGCTGATCTCAGCCTGCATAAAGAGAAGTACCGCAAAGTCTGCGAGTGCAGTCTGCGCGGTACTTCTCTTTACTATCTCAGACCATCCTGTTTACAAGTCTTCCTATGTCCTCGATCTCAACTTCCACCAGATCGCCGGGTTTGAGCCATTTCGCATCCTTCTGCTCAAGGGCTACTCCCGACGGGGTGCCGGTATAGATCAGGTCGCCGGGCTCCAGTTTTATATATCTCGATGCGAATGCAACTATCTCCTTGCAGCTGAATATCATCTCGGAAGTGGATCCGTCCTGCCTGAGCTCGCCGTTGACATAGCTCCTGATCCTCTTTCCCGTCTCGGGATCAAAGCAGTCGGCAGTCACGATGAACGGTCCGCAGGGGCCGAAGCCCGGCATGGTCTTGCCGATAAGCCACTGTGATGTCATTTTCTGAGCCCTGCGGAGGGAAAGATCGTTTCCGCAGGTATATCCGAAGATATAGTCCCCGGCATCCGCCTCGTTGATGTTCCAGGCCGTCTTTCCGATCACTATCACAAGCTCCGCCTCGTAATCGTAACTGTTCTCCCAATAGGGCAGTTCCACATCCGCCCCGGAGGGGACTAGCGCGTTTCCGAATTTTGAGAAGAGTATGGGCGTTTCGGCCCTGACGAAGTTTTCTCCCACCCTGTCGGCATGTGACTTGTAGTTGAGCCCCACGCATACCAGCTTTTCCGCTTTCACAACGTTTGCAAACACCGGATCCGTGATCTCTGCACCGCGTCCTTCGGGCAAGGCGCCGGCGATGATATCCTCCATCATAAGCGGCGACAGGTCATAAATCCTCCCGTCCTTTTGCTCAGCGAGATGCACGCCGTCTTCCATTACAACATTGCAGTATTTCATCCGTTCCTCCTCCTTGAAAACTGAATCCGTCTGAAGATAAGATTATCATAATCGGACTTTGCTTCCAATACTTATTTTTTTAAGTGTTTTGGTTGAAAGATAGGCTTTCTGTAAGTATAATAAATCTACAAAACAATATCGGAGGCTCTCTTATGGAAAAGAAAAGATGGCTTTACGCGGTAATAGGCGTTGTTATTCTTCTCTTCGCAGGACTGGTTTATGCCTGGGCCGTCCTGTCCGGTCCCATCAAGGCTGACTTCGGCTGGAACCAGGCAGAGATCACGCGGCCTTATACGGTCGTAATGATCTTTTTCTGCATCGGCTGTGTGGCGAGCGGCGCGCTCGCATCCAAAATCCCCGCAAAGATCTATGTATGGGTGTCCGCCGCGCTGTTTCTCATAGGTTTTCTCATCTCTGCGAATATAAGCAATCTGATCATGCTGATCATAGGATTCGGCGTTATCTGCGGCTTCGCCTCAGGACTTGCCTACAGCGCCGTTATGAGTACTGTCGGCAAATGGTTCCCCGACAAGCAGGGCCTGATCTCCGGGATCCTGCTGATGGGTTTCGGCATTTCGAGCTTTGTGATAGGCAAGCTTTATGATGCCTTCACACCCAAGACCTTCGGCGCATGGCGCACATCCTTCACCGTGATCGGAATCGTCATCGCCGTGGTCATGGCAGTCTGCGGCCTCTTCATCAAAAAGCCCGGTCCGGACTTTGATATCAAGCCCGCAGCCAACGGTAAGAAGCACAGAGAAAACCCGGCCGCGATTGAAGCCAATGCGGGGCTTATGCTGCGGCAGCCCTCCTTCTGGCTGTATCTGATCTGGGTCATCTTCATGTCCTCTGCAGGTCTTGCCCTGATCTCGCAGGCGAAGGGTGTCGCAACGGAGGCAGGTGTCACCGGCGGTACTGTCGCGACGGTGGTCGGTCTAATTTCCATCGCCAACGGTGTTTCCAGGATCATATTCGGAGGCTTGTATGACAGGATAGGCAGGAGCGCCGTCATGCAGATGGTGAATGCATTGTTCATTCTGGAAGCCATTGTCCTGATCTTTGCTTTGGTTAAAAGCAGCTTCGCCCTGCTCGTTCTCGGCTTCATTATAGGCGGCGCCGCCTACGGAGGAGTCACCCCGACAAACTCCGCCTTTGTCAGTTCCTATTACGGAATGAAGAACTATCCTCTCAACTTCTCCATCATCAACTGCAACCTGCTTATCGCCTCCTTCGGCAGTAATGTCGCCGCAAAACTCTACGATGCCTCGGGTTCCCGAAGCGTCTTCATAATGGTCCTTGTCTGTGCGGCCGTCGGTATTGTCACCTGCATCGGCATAGACTTCTGCGACAAGGCCATAATCCGGAAAAAGGCAGAGGCTGAAAAAGAAGCATAAGCTCCACAGAAATAAGCATAAACGGGAGACAGTCATTTCTGTCTCCCGTTATTTTTTTCCTGTCTTTTATTCCGCTGCGTCAGGCTCGGGTTCCGGTTTGCGGCGTCTTCTGTAGAATTTCTTCATTCCGCCGGGCGTCATGAGGTCGGGGATGAAGTTTACTCCTGTGACTATCTTTGCTACCCACACGAAGAATATCACCACCAGTATCGGGATAACGCACGATGTCACGATCACGACTGCCAGTGTTTCAACGAAACGGTTCAGGGTGTTGGCCGCCTTTTCGGTGAGACTTGAGGCTGTTTCGGAGATACCGTTCAGTATGGACTGTACAAGGCCCGTGTTCTCTCCAGCATCAGTAAGCTCGATGGTATCATCGGCTATCTGTTCAGCCGAATTTATGGTATTGTTTATCGATTCGTCGAAAGTGGTGTAGATCATGTCCGACACCCTGATACTGGCCGGTATTATAAGGAAGATCGCAATGCCGAACACGGCGAATTTCACGGACAGCCTCCGCCAGAGAGCGCTCTCGCTGAAAAGGGAAATCCCCATGAAAACACAGGCCAGAGGTATGAGGATCTTGAAGGTGGCAAGGCCTATTATGGTCACGGAGTATTTCTCGGCATAGAGCACACACATTATGAGAAGGAAATACTGCGTGAAATCCGCAAGCTTCTCGGCAATAGGCGTTGCCGTATCGCCCGGGATGGCTGAAATGCCCGCGGAGGCCACCGTTGAAGCAGCCGTAAGCTTCATCACCATATCCACCTTTTCATCTATGGAGTTTATGGTGTGGCTGTGGGTATCGATCTTCATGGCCCAGTCGCCCAGATAGAGCAGGGAGATTACTGCCGCAAGGAGAAGCAGCACGCATATGAACACTTTTTTCAAAACTGCATTGTCTTTCATTTTTATACCTCCTCCTGTCAGCTGTTCACATATCTGACGGTATAGTCAGTCGTATCCACAAGGCTAGTAACGAAATTCGCTATAACAAGCCTTGCGTTTTCATCCGCCCGTTTGAGCAGGCCTCTGTCCACAGCCTTCTTCTCGGCATTCTTTTCGAGTTCTATTAGAGAATCGTTATAGTCGTTCAGCGTGATCTTGTTCCCGAGGCCTTCCTTCTCGGAATAGAGCACAAAGCTTTCGGGATCTATCTGCATGTACTTTACCTCAGCCTTCGGGAGATGGATGGTTATGCTTTTAGCTTCGTCATCCTTTTCCACCTTTATTTTTTCAAAATCCAAACCTGCCGAGATGACCCCGTCGTAGCTTGCCAGATAGCTCGACTCCGTTATCCCGAGTGCAATGGTCTTGAAAAGCTTCTTCACGCTCGAATAGCTTATGACCTCAGTAAAATAGTATTCCTCCGTTACAAGGAACCCCATATCCCTGAGGCCATCCTGGATTATCTCACCTGAGATTTTTTTCTCCACCTCGATTATCTTTTCGACCTCAACTATCTTTTTGGTCTGTTTCACCGGTTCAGAGGTGACAGCAGGCTGCGGCACGCTTTTAACATCGTCGTCCCTCAGCGCCCATACCACGGCCAGCACCGCCGTGACCAGAACTACGGCGGCGATCAGTATGAGATAGATGCTCTTTGTATTTTTCATTTTTATCCCCCTTTCGAAATCCGGGTACTTTGTCTGTATGAAATACCTTTGGCAGGAACAGACATTCTGCCACAATTTGATTATATAACCTATATTTCAAATAATAATGCAAAAATACTGTAAATTATAAGCTTTTATTTCCTCTGGATCCGCAATTTATGGTTTCTCTTGCTTGTGATCTGAAACTGTTATATAATTTACTGTACAGTTACCAAAAACCACAAGAGAGAGGGGCATATAATGGCAGCAAAAAATGTTAAGTGCAGCGAATGTACAAAGATCAAGGAATGGAGCTTCAGCGAAAACGTCGTAGCTTTCTGCCCTGTGGTCCAGAAATACGTAAAGGCCGCGGACGGTTGCAAGAAGGGCGAAAAGAAAAAGTAAGGCTGAATATAAAATGAAATGCGCCGCAGATATCTGCGGCGCATCTTTTTATACTTCCGGATGCCGGAATATTATTCTTTGCAGAGCTTTTGAAGAGCTGCAAGCCTCATGCTCACACAGTATATTTCCATGGCCTGCTCAAGCTGCTCTGTGGGCGGAAGCGAAGGCGCCACCCTCATATTGCTGTCGTTCGGATCGTTCTTATAGGGGAAAGTCGCTCCGGCATCGGTCATGGTCAGGCCTGCCTCTTTGCAAAGCTGCCATGTTGCTTTTGCAATACCGGGCATGGTGTTCACGCTGACAAAGTATCCCCCGTTAGGATGCTGCCAGCTTGCTATGCCTCTCGGAGCTATCTCGGCGTCGAGCCGGTCGAGAACGCATTTGAACTTGGGGCCGAGTATTGCAGCATGCTTCTTCATAAGTTCGAGAACGCCCTCCTTATCCTTGAGGAATCGTACATGCCTGAGCTGATTTACCTTGTCATAGGAGATTATCTGGGCGTTGAGCAGCTTTTTCATGAAGGCCATGTTGTTATCGCTGCAGACGAACACCGATATGCCGGCTCCGGGGAAGGTGATCTTTGAGGTGGATGCGAATTCGAACACCATGTCCTCGTTTCCGTATTCAGCGCATTCGGCCAGGATGTCCGGGAAGGGCACGTAATCGCCGAAGAACTCATGCACGCAGTATGCGTTGTCCCACATAAGGAGGAAATCCTTAGCCGCAGGCTTCATCGAAGCGATCCTTCTGATAGTTTCGGCGCTGTAGATTATGCCGTCGGGATTGGAATATTTGGGAACGCACCACATGCCTCTGACTTCGGGATCCTGTATCAGCTTTTCAACAACGTCCATATCCGGGCCTTCCGCCGTCATGGGCACGGTGATCATTTCCATGCCGAAGCTCTGGGATATGCCGAAGTGCCTGTCGTATCCGGGGGCGGGGCAGAGCCATTTCACTTTGTCCAGCTTCGCCCACGGCCCGTCTCCGTTTACTCTGCCGTGGGTATAGGCTTTGGCGATGGTATCGTACATCATCTGGAGAGATGCCGAGCCGCCAATAAAGACATTTTTCGGCTCCACCCCGAGAAGATCGGCAAAGAGAGCTCTGCAGGAGGGCAGTCCTTCGAGGTTTCCGTAGTTTCTGGCATCTATCCCGTCGCACATGAAATCGCTGTGAGACTTCAGAACGTCCATTATGCCGCTCACCATATCGAGCTGGGCCTTGCCGGGTTTTCCTCTTGCCATGTTGAGAGACAGGCCTTTGGCTTTCAGATCCTCATAGAGACCGGTGACCTCTTCAAGTTCCGCCTTAAGCTCCGCAGCCGTCATCTCGGTATATTTTTTCATTCGTTTTTCCTTTCCAAGATATATTGATGTTATTTGCTGCCTGCTGTTTTATTCGGGCTATCAGCAGGCTTTTTCTCTGTCTCAACCATAACACATCAGCAACCTCTCTTCAACACATATCGGTGCTTTTTATTGTTTTATTTTTGGTTCATCTCTCCTTTACTTTTTGCCGTCCGGTGTTATTATAATAAAACATAGTAAAAAAGGAGGGATGCAGATGCAGGCTATGCTTTTCCCGGCTGAACTGACCGCGCGCATGGTGGTAATCGTCGTGATCGGCGTGTTTCTTGCATCCTTCGTCGACGGCATTGCAGGAGGCGGCGGGATAATATCCGTGCCCACATATCTTCTCACAGGCCTTCCCACACATCTGGCCCTCGGGACGAATAAACTCTCATCCGGGATAGGCACGGCTGTATCCACAGCGCGCTTTATAAAAAAAGGCTACGTGAACTGGAAGCTCGGCATTCCTTCTATAATCCTCGCGCTCATCGGATCACATCTTGGCACAAGACTGCAGCTTGCGATCGACGAGAGATACCTCAAATGGCTGCTGCTGATAGTCCTTCCCGTAGTCGCCTTCGTTGTGCTCAGGCAGAAAAAGCTGCCGGAGGAAGCTGGGGCTATAGATCCCGCACGTCAGGCCGCTATAGTGCTGGCTGCCTCTTTCATAGTAGGCGGATATGACGGCTTTTACGGCCCCGGCACCGGCACTTTCCTGATACTTATATTCTGCAATCTGGCAAAGATGGACCTTCGCACCGCTTCGGGCAACGTGAAGCTCGTGAATCTCTCGAGCAACATCGGCGCCGTGGTCACATCCTTCATGAACGGAAAGGTATTCATCGTTCTGGGACTTATCGGCGCGGTCTCCTCGATAGCCGGGCATTACATAGGCTCGGGACTTGCCATAAAGGACGGCTCGAAGATAGTGCGCCCGGTTATAATCATAGTGCTCGTGCTGCTCGCGATAAAGGTCATATCCGAGCTGATCGGAGGATAAAATGAAAAAACGTCTCGGCATACTGGGCGGAATGGGCCCCATGGCAACTGCCGACCTATACAGAAAAATAGTTGAACTGACCGATGCGGACAATGACAATGGCCATATCCGCACCATCATAGACAGCAACACCGCCATTCCCGACAGGACCGGCGCCATTCTTTCCGGCGGAGCCGATCCTTTGCCCGAGATGCTGTCCGCGGCGAAAAATCTTATATCCTGCGGCGCCGAATGCATCATAATGCCCTGCAACACCGCCCATTTTTTTCTCCCCGAGCTGCAGCGGCAGATATCCGTTCCCGTTCTCGATATGACAAAGATCGCAGCACAGACCTGTGCGGAACTCTACCCCGGGAAAACGGCAGCCATACTTGCCACGCGCGGAACTCTTGCAACGGGAGTATACGCCCGCGCGCTGGATGAATGCGGAGTATCCTATATCGTTCCGGATGATGAAGAACAGGGTATCCTGATGCACCTGATTTACGATGTCGTGAAAGCATCGAAGCCTCTCACGCCTGAGAAAGAACTCTGGAAATCGCTTCTCGACGGACTGAGAGAAAAAGGCGCCGATTATTTCCTGCTTGCATGCACGGAACTGCCCATACTCTCGGGATATCTTGCGGTGCCCGGTCCGTTCGTGGACTGTACCGAAGAACTGGCGAAGGCTGCCATAAAATACTGCGGATATAAACTGAAAGAGGGATGCTGGTGACCGGCATCCCTCTTTCATTGCTTTTTCATTTCATTTCCATTCTAATTTTGTTTGATTATTTGAAATAATCAACAAAAAACACTACACAAACCCCTGATATTTATAGTATAATAACCATATCGATTGTCCCCCGTCTTCAGACGGGAAAAGGCAAATATTATTAGGAGGGAAAATATGGAAAACCAAGCACCCAAGAAGGGCGGTATCTTTCGGGCATACCT
>JAEEGL010517932.1_pt1 | contig 10436 bp, 5 predicted proteins | sample 9134231 | NCBI WGS metagenome assembly JAEEGL01 (sample SAMN16246548, study PRJNA631951) | gut metagenome | biome: gut microbiome; feature: rumen; material: fiber-attached | host: Bos | place: Iran: Karaj | collected 2018-10 | reverse complement strand
ACCCGATTTGAAACTTTTTCTGCAACCAGCCGATAAGCATCCTGCCCCCGTGAAGCAGGTGATGGTCCGCGAAGCCATGCTCATGGGGTGATGGCCAGCAGTTGATGGGCTGGTTTACGGCCCGGCTCATCGGTTGTTATTCTGTCAAAATTTAATTGAGATTGGTGCGACGAGCCCTCTGCTCCTGCTTTCTCCTCTGGTGATGGTTTCGATTGGCTGCCCGCGATATGGATGGACGGGATTGATAGATCCTCCGGTTTGGAACAGCCAATTCACGGATCAGATCGGCTTTTTTCCGTGTGAGAAAGCCCCCTGGAGGCACACCCAACCTTTAAAAAAGCCTTGCATCCGCTTGAAAATAATGATATAATAAGCTATAAGGGTCGTCAGAAAATAAGGGGGTTGACATGGCGAACTATTGTACGGTCTGCGGCGCTTCTCTTTTGGAAGGAGCCCGGTTCTGCAGCCGGTGTGGCGCACCTATCGGGCAACAAGCCACTCCGAAGCAAAATCCTCCGAACAAGTCATATCATGCCGAAACGGTTCAGCCGCTTACCCGATCTATGCCGCCGACCTTCGAAGAGAGCACTCGAATGATGACGCGCACCCCGCCGTCGAAATCACAAGCTTCAGGTGCAGCGACATACGGATTCGGCCCGACAGGATGGATCAAGGGCACTTTCTCTGTACTCTTCGGACAGATTGGCTCCATGGTCGCCGGATTCTTCAAAATCTTCGCACACGCCCGAGCCCTTTTGTTCGCGGCAGCTATCTGCGCACTTTGGATCTGGATCAACCACCTTGGACTAGCCGGGAAAGTCGAAGGGGCAACGGAATTCCTGTCTATACTCACATACGCCCGTGGTGGGACGGGAGGATCTGTCGTCGAGATCATCGGTGGAGCTCTCGGTAAGGGCATCGTGGGCGCGGGCTTGTGCTCGATCCTATACGGTGGGATACTGAAAGCTATCCGTGGAATCGGGAATATCTTCTCCGAACCCGGATTCAATATCGGCGCAGCGATCCTCGGTTTCGGCGTAGCGGCCCTAACCTATCAATTCACCGCAGGATTTGCCGGCAAAGATGGTTTCATGGTCGGCATCGCAGGTGCATTCATGGCGCTCCAAGCCTTGTCCATACGGAAAGGGTTTCTCGTCAACCTCGCCGCTTCCTTCTCCGCGCGGAAAGTCGGTAAGAATGGCAAGGAACTACTCCCCGGCCGGTACAAGGGGTTTCTGACCGGCGCGGCGGCAGGCTTCCTTGTCTGGATGTTCTTCTGTGTCTCGGAAAAAACGGAAGAGCTTGGGGAGGGCTTCGGCGATATTCTGTACAGTAGTTTCGATCTCGATCTTCCGGCAGGATTCCTTCCGTATTCAATTCCGTTGCTGCTAATCCTGATCGGATTGATCGTCAACGCCATCGGAAAGGGGGCGAAACATTCGTGACTGCAAAAAGAATCTTTGCCTTTCTCGGCGCAGCGTTCATCGTAGCCGCGCTGTCCGTTCCCACGTTCGCCAAGCAGGTGAATGTTGATGATGACCCAGAGACCTTTGGCTTTACGAACGAGGTCGGAGAACTCACATGGATTGGCGAAATCGGAAGGGGCAACAGTTTCTGGGCTTTACAGCCATATGACGCATACTGGACAGAAATCGGGGGTTACGATCTCAATACGCCGCAGTATGAGAGAACCAGAATGTGGCAGCTTGTAAACAGCTATCATTCGGGAGAAGTGGTCAGTATCAGAATTTACCACCCGAAGCACAACAAAGAAATTGATAATTACTCTCAGTACGCCATGAACAGCGTCATATCTGTTTTTGTTTGGTCCGACGGAAACTGGGAACTTGAAAAACAATCCGAGACGACGAACGGTTCCGTTCACGAAGTGGTTTACACTGGTAAAATCAATGCCGGAGATACCATAATTATATGCGGCATCAACAACCGAAACACAAGATACGATGCTGACGCGGCAAAACGCATTCCTCTGAACGATCCGAGCTATCATGACGATCAACGGCGTTCTCCGTCGGAAGAATCCGCCCTTTACTCCAACGTCCGCCCCGTCCGGAAGGACGGGCAGTGGGCAACCGACGCCGAGAGCTTTGTGTGGGAGGATATAGCCGGACATGACGGAGGATCCGCATGGATCTACACAGCTCAGGAAGGGGACGAGCTTATCTACGCCGACTGTCTTGAAAAGGTTCATTATGAAAATGAGTTGAGGCAGGAGGATATGTACGTCACCATCCGTTACCGTTTCAAATTCGAAGTACGCGACGAAAACGGCGGGACAGCGGGGCTGCTCGGCACGCCCCCGTCTGGTCAAACCGGGACGACGCAGGACGGCGGCACTGCACCAGAAGAACCACTGAAACCGGACGACTGGGGCGAAGAACCGGTTCCGCCTTCCCAGCCGGATGAACCCGAAGAGCCCTTCGAATGGATCGAGCCCGAACAAGAAAACGATACCGGCTCCTCCAACGGCGGGTCCGAACACAGCATTTCCGAGACCGGCGCGGCAGTAGTGAGCACAGTTGTGGGAACGGCGATCATCGGCGCAGCGACAGGGGCGGCGGTTTCCGGCAGTGGCGGGGACGGAGAGCCGGAAATAAAAGAACTCAAAGAGATCCGCCCAGCCGGCGAGAAACTTGAAGAGCCTACGCGAAGGCAGGAAGAAGCTCAAAGACAAATCGACGAAGAAAGGGCGAGAATGGAAGCCCTCCGTCAGGAAATGCTTGAGAAAGCGAAAGAACAGGCTGAAAAGAAAAAACGCTTCTACGACAATATGTTCAAGAAGTACAAAATCGACCAAAATCAACCGGACGCGTTTAAGAAACTGTATCGGGAAATGAAAAAAGCGACGCTCGATGCGATGGCCGATGCCGAGAAATTCAAGGCTGAAGAAGCGGAGTACAAGGTGTGGGAACAGCTTGCAACCGACATTTCGAACGGCGCAGATATCTCAATGGAACTTGCTGCATCCGTCACAGGGGAAGTTGGACAGGCTGTGCTTGCAGGATACTACACCTTGAAGGGGACTGCAACACGCACCGGTGAAGCAATCTCCCGAATTGCTTACAATGGAAAATCTTACAAGGATTACAGCCTCGGGGATTTCGCCGGTGACGCATGGGATCTTACCCACTCCGCGGTTCAGGGCACGGCGGAAGGTGCTTCAAAGGCAGTTCAATCCTTCACAAACTACAACCACCCTGTAGCAGCAAAAGTGAAAGCTGGTTTGCAGATCGGCGGTGAAGCTGTCAAGGAAATGTGGGACACCGCTCGGAATGGCGGGGATTTGTGGGATATTGCCAAAGCCGGGGCAAAAGGCACAGTCAAAGGTACAGTCAACGCCACCATAAGTTATACACTCGACAAGACTGTTGGTAAGCTAGCCGGGAAAGGTTCGACGGTTGCCAATACCAAAGTGAACAACTATGGTTGGGGATGGACAAAAGGTCTCGACAATACGATCACCTCAGGAGACCTTATCAGCGGGAGCACCAATGCAGCTACTTCCTTCATTACGAATAAACTCGGACTCGAGGATAAGATGAACAGTTGGTTCGGCAAACAAACCGCTCACGCAGAAGCTGCAGCGGAAGCTGCGAAGAAAATCTCACAGACGGCGGCGACGGCACCGAACACTTAGACTGCCATGCCGTAGAAGATTCTTTTTACGTAAGAAGAACGTGTTTCACAAAAAAAGTACGAATGGAGAATAATTACGGATATGAAACACTTTGATACCATGGAGGAAGCGGTTCGTTATGCTTCTAAACGCTGCGCTGGATGGCTCGTTCTGGAAAGTGGCGAGTATATCGAAGTTGATGCAGCAGCGTATATCGCCCGCGTTACTGACGGATTGGATCACGAGGAAGACGAGGAGGAAGAGATGTACTACCTTGCGTCTGACGAAGGGGCGGTTGGTGTAACGAGCAGATACGAATATCTGGCTCAGTGGATCCTGATACCTGTATTCCGTAATATGGCGGAGATAGAAGCGGAGATCCAGGAAGCTCTCGAACGTCAGCAGGCACAGACTGTTCAGATGCCAGCGTTCTGTCCGTACTGCGGCTATAAGCAGGCACCCGGCGCGAAGTTCTGTCCCGACTGCGGCAGACGCTTCTGAGTACGAAAGGTGAACGATATGCAGACAAAACCCATCGAGCAAACCGGCGAACAATACGCCTGGACCTATGAAATGAGTCTCTTCAATAATCCGAGTATTTTCCTCCTTGTCGCAAAAGTGCTCTTTGGCGTGATCCTCGGTCTGGGGATCGTGATCATGCTCCCGATGAACCTCATCACGAACGGATGGGCCGAAGGGTTCCGCGGCTGGCTCATCGAAATCGGGATCATATCCGGACTTTTCGCGGTCCTGCTCGTTCTCGGCTATCTGATTTATGCGGCGATCATGGGCGGGAAGTACATCGTGGATTTCGCGATGGACGAGGACCGGCTCGTGCACGCGCAGATCACGGAGCAGGCGAAGAAGGCGTCGAAGGTCGGAACGGCGACCGCGCTCCTCGGGATCCTCGCCGGCAGACCCTCGACCGTGGGGATCGGGCTGACCTCGCAGCGGTCGGTTTCGACGACGGAATTCGCGCGTGTGAAGAAGGTCGTCGCGAACCGCAGACGGTCGGTGATCAAGCTGTACGGCGGCGGCGCAAATGAAGCATACGCGGACGGCGCGGATTTCGACTTCGTCTGTGCGCACATCCGCGCGCACATTCCGGCGGATGCGGCGTGGATCGATAAATAAGGCCATTTATTCTTAGCGAATAGAGAAAGACGGTACATCGGGAAGTCAAAATGAAAAAACATATGCCGGCAGACGGTTATTCCCCCCCGCAACCCGGATGGGACGAGGGATAACCGGCCCGTCTATGCACACAGCGAGGAGGAGTGCGAAGGTTAGCTGGCGGAGATGATTGCGAAGGTGAAGGGGGAGAGGAAAGGGGAGCCCTGCGTCGTGAAACGGAAGAGGGACGGAGGACTCTCTGGATTTTTCCAGCGCGGACACAGTTTCGCTAACTATTCGTGTTAAGATAGATGGACAGATTGGAAGGTTAAGCCTGTTGGTTTGCGAAATTGTATGCTAGGGAGAGAGCTTCTTTTACACGGGCGTAGTAGATACATAGGAACTTGTTCGTGGCAGCGGTCATGTACACGTAATACGGTTTAGTTTAGGTACAAATCCCTTGTCGGACAGCAGTTCGGACGGCTCACCGTCTTGGAAGAGTATAAGAACGCCGCGAACGGAAAGTACTACTGCCGTTGCATCTGCTTGTGCGGTAAGGAAAACATTGCCTCGAAAGATTCGCTAAAGATTGGCTCTACCCAGAGCTGTGGCAGTCTGCAGCGGGATGTCGCATCGGCACGGATGAAGGAGTGGCAAGCAAAAACAAGCCACAGAATAAAAACGAAAACCCCGGAGAGTAGTGGTGTAAGGGTGCTACTCTCCGGGATTCATTATCTATCAAGTGCGGATGCTGTGGCGAGTAGTCACGTCACCCCATTGCATTCTTGCAGTCGCACTTTCCTTAGACTTCGAAGAATTTCAGCCTGCTTTCAAGCAGAAAAGCAAATCATAAAAGATATGTCGGAAAAGGCGGAGTCTCCGTCTCCCATCGAGGATCAGTACCAGTAGATCATCCTGTCGTTAAAAGTGTCCTGATATGTAAAGATACCGTTTTCGAAAGTGAAGACTTCCCAGACTCTTTGGTCGCCGCTCCCAGCTGGGACATTGATCGATGTCAGGAACCGGCTTCCGCTGTAAATCAGGATAGTCGCCCCGGACGTGGAAAGCGTCCCCTTTCCGGCGTACAGATGGACGAAGTATTGGTATTTGACCCCTTCCTTCCATTGTAGGATAAGCGTTTCGGGACCGTGACTGTTGACGTCGTCCATGTCAAGGCGTGCAACGAAGCTGCCGTCCGTATCGTACTGCTGCTTATGGAAGAACGCGACTTCGAACATCGACCCGTCGGAAAGGAGTCCGGCCAGGTGCGTGTCGATATCCTTCGGATTCTTGTCCCACTGCAGGACGATGCGCAGTATCTCGTCGGAGCTGACGGAAGGATAGAGAACGAAATCCCGAACGTCCGCTTCGTTGCTCCAGCTTATCGTACTCAACGGAATATTGAACACCTGCGTGACAAATTCCGCAGCCTTCACTGTTACGGTATAGTACCCGGACTCGAGTCCCTCGATGGAATAGTTTCCTTCGACATCCGTCCGGACGCGGGCGCATGGTCCGGATGTCACGTTCAGCCCCTTCCGGAATTCAAGCTCTGCGTTCGCAATGGGATCGTCGCCCACTCCGTTCGTCACGATCCCTTCAAGGCGGAACTCAAAGTCGAGTGGAACGGGCTCTTCGTCCAGCCACAACTCCGCCACATACCTTTCTTTTTCCTGACCCGGGTTCTGCATTCTCATCTGAACGGGAGAAGACGTCGAAATCGAATGTCCTATGGCCCAGGTCGTGATGATATACGATCCAGCGGGCCCCCTGATGTCGAGACGTCCGTTCGCGTTCGTCCGTCCCTCGGCGACAAGATCGCCTTTTTCGTTGTTCCCTATGTCTTCATAAACCTTGACGATCGCATCCGGGATCAGGACAGTCGGATAACTGTTGTTGGGATCGTGTTCATATACGATCACTTCTATCGTGGCGAGCGCCCCGGAATCGCCTCCGACGACCTGAACGTAATCGATCGGATCGATCTTCGCCTTGTCGAACGCTTTCTTGATGCTGTTTATCTGCGAAGAATCAAAGCACATATCTTCGGCCGCCGCCAGGACTGCCATTCTGTACTGGACAAAATCGGCGGTGCCGGGAAGGTATCTCCACGCGCGGTAGAGAAGTTCTCCCATGAGCTGCGGGTCGTTGATCGCTTCCGTATAGAACAGATAACCGGCATGGGAGACGATGGTGGAATCAAAATGCACTTCTTGTATTGAGCCGATCCCGCCGTACGTATCCGGATATTTTCCGTACTTGCTGCTTTTAACTTTGCCGGGATTGACAAGATTCCTGTTATTATGTATCCAATCCGCGGTTTCAGAGTCGTCGTCCGGGTTATCGTTGGCGGTATACCAATATTCCTCGACCATCTCCCCTATCATATCGGAATACGCTTCCATCAGCGCTCCGGTCTCGTCCTTGTAAACAAGCGAGTAAATCAGGCTTCTCTGAACCGCGTGGGTAAATTCGTGCCCGACAACATCCAGCCTGTTCTGTAAATTCGCTTCTTTGCCGAATCTCAGCACCGTAAACATTTTCCCGTGCTCGGACGAATAATGCGGTCCCTTGTTGAAGGCATTCTTTCCATTTTGGTATCCGTCGTTTACATACGCGTAAATCACGCCCTGCTCGCCGTCAAAAGAGTCGATGTAGACATTATCCAGGTAATATGTGTATACCATGTTCAGATTCTTATACAGCGTGATCGCTTTTTCGACTGCTTCGCCCCGGAACACGTCGCTGTCGCTGGTTATGCATCCGAAATTCAAATAGTCATCCCACTTATACGAACCCGTATCCACACCTGCAAGATCGTGATACAGCATTGTCTTTCCGTCTGCCATATCGTAGAAATAGTACACCGGATTCGAAAGATCGGAATAGTCGACAGCGGCGTTGAACTTATCCGACGTCCCGTCCGAACGTTCCTCGCTTCTTCCCTGCGTCGGAGTGAGGTCGCTGATATTGTTGGTGTAGCTGAGCAGAACCGAGCCGTCCACGGCGGATACAAAGACCTGATTGTTGCCCGTAAACATCCATGCATATTCGTCGCGCCCTCTTTCCAGCGTGTAAACGACGAACTCCGGCGTCTCCTCCACGCCCGGAAAGTCTTCGGCAATAGCTGCGTACGCTTCCTCCGCGGTCACGTTGACGGTCTCGTCCATGATGCCGGCCAAAGGATCGTAGTCGCCGCTCAGCGCCCTGATCTCACCGCTTCTCGATCCTACCGTGACGATCAGCTGCTTCCCGTATACTTCCGTTCCCTTGTAGACCTGCTGGAGCACGAAGCGACGCAATCCGAGATAATCGTCATGGCACTTCTCGACGAACTCGAGGCCGACATCGTCGAAATTCATAATGTCTTTTATGTCTTCCAGCGATTCGATGGCATCTTCAGAATCCAGAACGATCTTCTGGGAATACGAACCGGAAATGAAGGCCGGGATCTGGTCTTCCTCGTCCATGGCGATCTCGGGCATCTGTCCGCCGTTCGCCTGGGCTATCTTGTCCAGTTCCTCCTGGATATTCTGCTTCCCCGGGAAATTGAGCTCGACTGCGGGAACGGGCTCCTCGGGGGTCAGCGCGTCGGACAGCTTCAGCCATGAAGCGTACAGAACCAAATTGTTCCGCACGGGCTGACTGAAATCATACTGATCCGTGCTTTCCGGATCCGTCGTCCAGCCGTCGAAACGCCATCCCTCTCTCTCGGGAGGAGACTCGGGCTTTTCGGCGGTGCCGCCGTACGCGATGATCTGATTCTCCGGCGCGTTCCCCGCATCCGTGGCGTTCAGGCTGAACTTGACGACCAGGCTCATACCGATGTCGGATTCCGCCTGTCCGCTCTGTCCGTTCTGAGCTTGCATCATCTCGTCCCATACAACCCAATTGAAATGGGGCTTATCCAAAGGATTGTTCTCGTTTTTCGAACCTCCGCCGTCATTCTTCCCGGACGTTCCGCCGGAATTGTCCGCGGAGGTCCCGTCTAATGCCGCTGCGGAAGTTCCGTCCGACATACCGTCCATTCCCGAGGAAGACCCGTCGGTCGTCCCTTCCATGGTGCCGTCCGACATCCCCGTGGAGGTTCCGTCCGTTTTGCCGTCGGTCGTTCCATCTGCCGTTCCATCTGTCGTTCCATCTGTCGTTCCATCTGTCGTTCCCGCGGTGCTGGCTTCGCCGAGGGTGACGCTCAAGCGCAGATCTGGATCGATCGTGCGGGTTAGGATTGCTGCAACTTCACATCTCTTTATATTCGAAGACGGCGCAAATGTCCCCACCTCATCGTTCCCGATAACAATCCCGGCGCGGTAAAGCTTGTAGACCGCGGAATCGAACGATTCTACATCCGGAATAGCTCCATCGGCAATGATGTTCTTCTCCTCGAACGCTTCGCTCGGGAGAGCCGCAGCGAGGATCGATGCAAACATCATGCGAGAGGCAGGCGCGTTCACTTCATCCGGGATGCTGTCGACAATCCCCTTCTCCGCACAGTAATCCGCGTAGACGGCATACCACGGTTCACCCGGTTCGAAGCCGTCTTTCCCTGTGATAAAAATCGCATTCAAGCGAGCTGCGATGGTCAGAGTTTCTGCGATGGTCATGTTGCCGGAAGGGTCGAAAATGCTGTCCCCCTTTCCTTGCATAAGGCCATATTCGTATACCGACTTGACGTTCTCGTAAAACCAGTCGGACGAGGAAACATCTGCAAAGAGATCGTTGGACCAGTTCCTACTCTTCGCGAAATGCCCGAGGCTCGGTATGCTGTCAGCGGCAAAAACCGATGCTGGAAGAAGCCCGGCACAAAGAACTGCCGCTAGAATCAGGCTGAGAAACCTTTTGATGTTCGGCATGAGAATCCTTCCTCCAATAGTATCTGATTCTTCCTTTTTCATTATAACATCATCAGATATTCCTGTCAACCGTTTCGTCCAAATGAAATCATAGACTCTGGCTGACTTTCCTCTTCATCCTACGGATAAACAGTCACCCTTTCAGGAACCAGTCTTTCACGAACAGCTCAATTCCGTTCCCGGTGAGGATCACCCCGATCACAAGGGCAGTAATTGCCGCGGAGCGGTTGTCAGAGGCGATCTTCTTGTTCATCTCTTCCAGTGTCAGTTTCCCGGCAGCGGCGAGAGTGGAGACGGACTTGCCATTTTCTGTGACGAGAGCATTCCCTCATTGGACTCCGATGACTTAAGCCTCCTATACATCCGAAAGGTCGTACTGTTCGAATCGCGCTCGCCGAACTCTGAGACTGCAGGTATTTACCAAATTTTCTCCGCCATGGGCAGTGTACGGATAGTGGAGCTGTTACGATTCCAAAGAGAAAACGGGAGATAGAATCCGTATGCTCTCTCGTTTTCAGTTGACTTTTGAGGGCGAGTTGAATTATAGTTGTATTTTCGAGCCTACTTCGTCCAATTACAGCAAAAAAGAAAACCGCTAAACCTCAAGGGTTCATAGTGGTAAGGAACTATTTATCCTATGTACCGCAGAGAGCGGTGTGACCGGAAGGTCACGCCGTTTTCTGCGTTTTCAGGGGTCTTTGATAGACCACAGTTCCTTCAATATCGGGGATATCGATTTCATCGAGGAAGTTCCAGTAGATTTTTACCTTCTGCTGCCGATGTCCGCTGGATTTGTCAGGCGCGTAAACGATGATCTTCTTGATATACTCGTT
>JAEEGL010112861.1_pt1 | contig 10436 bp, 8 predicted proteins | sample 9134231 | NCBI WGS metagenome assembly JAEEGL01 (sample SAMN16246548, study PRJNA631951) | gut metagenome | biome: gut microbiome; feature: rumen; material: fiber-attached | host: Bos | place: Iran: Karaj | collected 2018-10 | reverse complement strand
GGGCGTGTTGTGGAACAGTTTCTTCGAATGGCTGCTTTTCTCCACCGCTCTGTTCCTGATCGCGGACAAGCTGAAATGGGAAGAGAAATGGAAAGCCTGGATCCCCGGCCTTCGCTTCTATTGCCTGGGCGAGTCCGTGGGGATGAGCAGCGAGGGCATGTTCTGCGGGATCATGGATCTGCTGTTCTCCGCGGCGGCGGTCACGGAGATGTCCCTCGGGGAGGGGCAGTTCGCCGTACTGGTGGCCCTGGTCTATCTGGTCCTTTTCGTTTTCCTGTTTGTTTACAGGATCAGCATCTTTCTGGAGATCCTTCACATTTTTGGGCTGGGGAAGAAATGGGTCCTTCTCTGGCTGATCGCCAACTGGCTCCCCCTCATGATCTTCGGCGTGGGAGAAGAGTATCAGCCGCGAAAAGGGATGCTCCGGGAGCGGGGCCGGGAAGCCGGGGAAGGGCCGGCCGGGACGCCGGAGGGCGCGGCAGGCGTCGCCTCTCACGAGGGGGAGGGCCTCAGCGTTCGCATCCGGGAAAGAACGGTCACGGATTTCGGAGAGAAACGGTATCTTCTCAAGGACATCGCCCTGGATATCCCGAAAAGCTCTCTCGTTCTGCTGCTGGGCGGTTCCGGCTCCGGAAAAACGACGCTGATCAATGCCATGATCGGTTACGAACAGGCGGACGCGACAGTCCTTCTGAACGGAGCCGACGTCTACCGGGAGTATGACAGCGTCAGGCACAAGATCGGCTTCGTCCCCCAGCAGAACCTGATCCGCGGGAAGGATACCGTGATCGATACGGTGGGCGACGCCGCCGACCTGCGCCTCCCGACGTCTGTTTCCAAAGAGGAGCGCAAGGAGAGGATCGGGGAGGTCATGGGCCTTCTGGGCCTGTCCGCCGGTCAGCAGGGCCTGGTCTCCAAAAAGTCCGGGGGCCAGCTCCGCCGCATCTGTATCGCCATGGAACTGATCACGGATCCGGAACTCTTCGTTCTGGACGAGCCGGATTCCGGCCTGGACGGCGCCCTCTCCCGGGAGATCTTCTGCGAGCTGCGCCAGATCGCGGATGAGGGACGGATCGTGATCGTCGTCACCCACACGCCGGACCGGGTGATCGATCTCTTCGACCGGGTCATCGTCCTGGCCAGGGATTCCGCCCGGGTGGGGCGGCTGGCCTTCTTCGGCAGCCCCCGGGAGGCCCGGGAATTCTTCGGAAAAGAGACCATGGAACAGATCGTGATGTGCGTCAACGGCAGGGAAGAGGGCGGAGAAGGCCGGGCGGACGAGATGATCGGGAAATACGCGGCCCTTGCCGCCGCGGGGGAAGGAGGCCGGGCTTCGTGAAAGACAACACAGCCGAAACGCTGCAATACAGCGGCCGGATCGCCCAGATCGGGATCTACTTTCGGAAATTCCTGCGGATGTTCGTCTATCAAAGCGACTGGATCGTCCTTCCCGTGGGCGCGCTCATTGCCGCTCTCGTCACCTTCGTCGTGGGCGGCAACCTGTTCGTGACCCAGGAAGGGACCACCACGGGGACCTTCGCGCTGACCTGCGCCTGCATCTGGAACGGCTTTTTCAACTCGATCCAGGTGGTGTGCCGGGAGCGGGAGATCGTCAAGCGGGAGCACCGGGCAGGCCTCTACGTTTCCTCCTATCTGTTCAGCCACATGCTTTATCAGCTGCTCCTCTGCTTCCTGCAGACGCTGATCATCCTTCTCATCTGCCGGGTGGCCGGGGTGCGCTTCCCGGCAGAGGGCGTCGTCACTCCCTGGGGGATCGCGGACCTGGGGATCACCATCCTGCTGGTCACCTACGCCGCCGATACCGTGGCGCTGATGGTCTCCTGCCTTGTGAAGACCACCACCGCGGCCATGACGGTCATGCCCTTTCTTTTGATCTATCAGCTGATCTTTTCCGGGGGCCTCTTTGACCTGGGGGCGGCGGATTTGATCAAGGTGACGACCATCTCCCACTGGGGAATGGACGCCCTGTGTACCATCGGGCGGTTCAACGATCTGCCGGCGGTGGCCCTGTGGAACACGCTGGTGCGCTTCAAGGACGTCGCGGTGGAGGGGCAGAAGCCCCTTTTGTATCTCCTGACGCGGGTCGAGCAGAGCGGTCAGCGGGACGACTTTCTGATGTGGGCCGGGAAATACAGCGGGAACCCCGCCTACGAAGCCCTGCCCGCCAACCTGCTGCCGTCCTGGAGCGCGCTGCTTCTCATGACCTTCCTTTTCGCGACAGCGGCCATAATCGTGCTTCGGCGGATCGACAAGGACAAGCGCTGACGGCGGCCCTGCGGACGGAAAAGGCCGCCCCGGGCGGCGTCAAAACAAAAAACGACAGGGCGGGAGCCGCGGCTCCCGCCCTGTCTGCTTTTACTTGGCGGATTTATTCGGGGGAGACGCCGTTTCGCCGTTCCAGGGCGGGCAGGAGCTCCTCGTGGTAGATAAAGTCCAGGATGGCGGCCAGGGGGATGGCCAGCAGCATGCCCAGGATACCGAACATATTCCCGCAGACGATCACCGCCGTGAGGATCAGCAGGCCGGATACGCCGAGGGAATCCCCGAAGATCTTCGGCTTGATGACGTAGCCGTCCAAAAACTGGAGGATGAAGGAGAAGATCACAAAGATCACCGCGTGGATCGGATTGACCAGCAGCAGGATGAGGCCGCCCACGACGTAGCCGATCACCGGCCCGAAGGTGGGGATCAGGTTCGTCACGCCGACCACCAGGGAAACGAGCCCCACGTACTGCATCCTGAGGCACGTCATGAAGGCCGCGTTGGCGATCCCGACGATCAGGGCGTCCATCAGGCTGAAAACGATGTAGCGCGACAGGATGGCGTCGCATCTGGTGAAAAAGGAGATCACCCTCCCGCAGCGCTCCGGAGAGGTCACCGCCCGCAGCAGCCGCGCGGCGCCGCTCTTCAGGTTCTCCTTCGCGGCCAGCAGGTAGACCGCGAGGATCGCGGAGATCAGCCAGTCGATCAGGGTCCTTCCCGCCGCGGTGGAGACGCTGAGGATCTTGTCGCCGTTTTCCTTCAGGAAGGTCATCACGGCGGCCATCATATCGCCGGAGGGCATGATGAGCTCTTCCAGGTTGAGCTCCCCCGACAGCTCCAGGCCGTCGATCAGTTCGTCCAGCGCGGCGACGTAACCGTCCAGGTTGTCCAGCAGGGTCACGACGCTGTCCACCAGCTGGGGGACGAAGGTACCCAGCAGGAACTGCAGGGCAAACAGAAATACCAGGATCGTCAGGGCGATGGAGATCGCCCAGCGCACGCCCGGCCTCTTCAGGCCCTTGAGAAGGGTCCTGTCGAAGAACCTGGCCATGGGGTTCATCAGATAGGCGAAGACGCAGCCGAGAATGATGGGATTGAAAAACCCGATAAAGGAGCCCAGAGCGTTCATGATCGGCTGAAAGTGGGTCAGGAAGAAATACAGCGCGGCGGCGATGCACAGCGCGACAGCCCGGGGAAACCAGGCCGAGTCGCGGATTCTTTTTTTCATGTCGGATCTCTCCTCTGCAGAAGCCCCCGGGGCGGGGCCCTTATGGATCGCCGGGTTTTCCGTCCCCTTCGCCGTCCGCGGCGATCCCCGGGTTTTGGAAAGCGGCGCCGTCTCTTCGCGCCGGCGGGCCTCCCGGCAGGGGCCCTCCTCCCCGGAGCCCCTCGGACAGGGACAGCCGGGCGGCCCGGAGGGAACTTCTCTTTGTTCGCGGCGTTTTTCGTCCTCGATCCCTCCCGGTGAGGGATCGGTATCCGTGCATATGATAACACTTTCCCGCCGATTGTCAATTCGCGCCTTGCGGGCGGGGTCAGGCCTTTCGGGGCCCCCGGCCGCCCCTTTGGGCGGAGAGAAAACGCGGGAGGCCGGCCGGCTCCGGGCCCTTCTTGATTTTGCCCGTGGAACAGGGTAAAATATCTGTCGTAAGGATAAGCGGGAAGGAAAGAAAGGAGAGAGGAAGGATGATCAAGGTAGTCGCCCGGACCCTGGTCCGGGAGGAATGCGTCGAAGCCTATCGCGCCCTGGCAAAGGAGATCGTGGAGAAATCGCAAAAGGAGCCCGGAAACGTCTTCTATACCCTCAACCAGAGCGTGGAGAACCGGCGGCTCTACGCCATGATCGAAGCCTGGGAGACCATGGAGGCCCTGCAGACCCATATGGCTTCGGAGCATTTCAAAAGGATCGTGCCGCAGATGGCGCAATACGCCGAGGAAAAGTACCCCCCGGAGCTGTTTTCCGAGGTGTAAAGGGTAAAGCCCCGGGCCCGGGCGGGCCCGAAAGAAGACCGGGCGCCTAAACGGCGCCGAGGAGGAAAAGACATTGGAGATCGAGGAGACTGCCCTGGAGCAGCCGGAAAACGCGAGGAAGGATTTCATCTATACCGTCGCTCTCAAAAGAATGAGCGACAGAGGGGCCACCGAGGCGGATTGCCGCCAGGCCGCCGGGCTGTTTCGGAGCGTCGCCGGCTGGAAGGACGCGGACGTCAAGGCGGAGAAGGCCCTGGAAAAGGCGGAGACCATCCGGAAGGACGCCATCTACGACGCGGCCATGGAGATGCTGAACCGGACGCCCGTGGACGAGAACGTCTGCCTTGAGGCGGCGATCCTCTTCCAGAGCATCTCCGGCTGGAGAGGCGCCGACGACAGGCGGGAAGACGCCTTCGACAAGGCCGAGGCCGAGAGGCTGCGGAAAGAGACCGCGGAAAAGAACCGGATCTACGCCGAGGCGGAAGAAAAACTGGAGCGGCTGTCCGCGGAGGTCCTGTCCTACGAGGAAGCGGAGGCGCTGTGCCGGGAGGCGGCGGAGCTTTTCGCCGGCGTCCCCGGCTGGAAAAACGCCGACGCCGAAAAAGAAAAGGCGCTGGAGAGAGCGGAGATCGAAAAAGACGCCCGGATCCTGTTGGCCCAGGGCCCCGACAGGCTGGACGAGCTCCAGAAAAAGATCGATCGGCTGAAAAAAGAAAAACAGCAGCTGGGCTTTTTCCGGGGAAGCGAAAAGCAGGCCCTGCAGGAGCGGATCGACAAAGCCGCCGAGGAGAGAGACGCCCTTCGCGTGCAGATCGCCGGCCTGCGGGGCAGGGTCCTTGCCCTTGCAAAGCCCGGAGATCCGGTCTCCTTCGGCGATTACGCCCGGGAGGACGGCGCCTCCGGCGGGCTTCGGCCCATCGAGTGGCTGGTGCTGGCCAAAGAGAAGAACAGGCTTCTCGTTATCAGCCGGCAGGCCGTGGACTGCGTGCCCTACCATACGAGCCAGTCCCAGGTATCCTGGGAGGACAGCTCCCTGCGGCAGTGGCTCAACGGGGAATTCTTCCAAAAGGCCTTCTGCGCCGGGGAACAGGAAATGATTCCGGAGACGCAGACGGATCCCGACCGGGAGCCCGGCGAAGGCCCGCAGGACCGGGTGTTCCTGCTGAGCTCTCAGGAGGCCGGCCGGTACTTTGATTCCGACGCCCGGCGGCAGTGCGCCCCCACGGCTTTTGCCGCCGGCAGGGGATGCTATTTGAGCCCGGAGAACGGTTGCTGCTGGTGGTGGCTGCGCTCTCCCGGGGGCGTCACCAGCTACGCCGCCAGCGTCTTTCCCGACGGTTCCCTCCAGGGAAAGGGCTTTGAGGGTTTCGGCAGCGGCGGCGGGATCCGCCCCGCTCTGTGGATCGAGCTTCCCCCGGGACCCGCCGGGACCTGAACCCCGTTCTTTTGCGGAGACCGTCAGACTGTGAGGTGAAACGCTTATGATCGTCGATTATCTGGGGCACAGCGCTTTTCTGGTGGAGACCGCCCGCGCCCTCCTTCTCTTCGACTGCACCGGCGGGGACTGCCCCCTTCTGGAGGGAAAGCCGGCGGAAAAGCCCCTGTTCGTCTTTATCAGCCACGCCCACGAGGATCACTTTGACCCCCGGGTCTTCTCTTTGGGCCGCGGTGGCCGAAAGGCCCGCTTCCTTCTCTCCTTCGATCTCATGGAGAATCCCGGCGTGCCGGCGGAGGCCGACGTCCTTTGGCTTGACGCGGGACAGACCCTTGACGTGCCCGGTCTTGGCAGGGTGAAGACCCTTCTCTCCAACGACGAGGGTGTGGCCTTCTGGGTGGACTGCGGGGGAGAGGATACGCTCTTCCACGCGGGAGACCTGAACTGGTGGGACTGGGAAGGAGAAGATCCCGACTGGCTCCGGGAGGAGGAACGGATCTTCAAAGAGGAGATCGGGAAGCTCGCCGGCGCCGCGCCGAAAGCCGCCTGTCTGGTGCTGGACGACCGCCTGGAGAAAAACGCGGAGAAGGGGATCCGGTATGTTCTGGGCGTGTGCAGCCCCTCCTGCGTGTTCCCCATGCATTTCTGGCAGGACAGGGAAGCCCCGGGCAGGCTCAAAAGGGAACTGGCCCTGGAGGGCAGCGGCGCGCGGATCCTGGATACGGCAAAGGAAAACCATTGGGAGATCTGAAAGGCAGGGAAAGACCCATGAAGTTCCGAATGATCCACGAGAACTACAACGTGGCGGATCTGGACAGGGCTATGGCTTTTTACAGGGAGGCTCTGGGACTCACGGAGGTGAGCAGAAAGACCGCCGAAGACGGCTCTTTCATCATCGTCTATCTGGGCAACGCCGAAAGCGATTTTGAGCTGGAGCTCACCTGGCTGCGGGATCATCCCCAGCCCTACGACCTGGGCGAGGTCGAGTTCCACCTGGCTTTTCGCACGGACGATTTTGAGGCGGCCCACGCCCTGCACGAGAAAATGGGCTGCATCTGCTTTGAGAACCCCGCCATGGGGATCTACTTTATCCGGGATCCCGACGGTTATTGGCTGGAGGTCCTTCCGCCCCGGTAACGGGGCCCTTCGGGGACCGGACGGGCAAAAGGGGGCGCGGAGGTCAAAAAAACCTCCCGCGCCCTTTTCTTTTTTTGGAAAAACTGGTATATTGAAAGCAGCCTTCAATACCCGCGCGGCCGTCCGCGCGAATAAACCGCACAGGAGGGAACACAGATGGCCTACCGTATCGTTTTTGACCGGCTTCCGAAGAACCTGGCGGAGATGAAAGCCCTTCCCCAGGCCGCTCTCAAAAAGCCCGAGGACGCCGCGGCGCTCACCATAGCGGCGCTGTGCGCCTACCCGGCCTCCCCCGAGGACTGCTACGAGATGCTGGATTTCCTGCGGGGACCGCGCCCCCTCTCCACCTACGAGAAACAGTTCATCCGGGACCGCTTCGCGGACGGGAAGGATTACGTCCCCCGTTCCTACTTCGCCGGAGCTGTGCCGGACAACGACTACGCTCCCGACCTGCCCTATACCGTGGAGTTCACCGACAGCGCCGCCCCCTTCGCGGAGGAGGGCTACCGGCGGCTGGACGTGCGCAGCGGAGGCGCGGATTCTCCCCGGAGCGTCACCCTGCGCAATAAACCCTCCACCGGGGAGTGGTTCCTCTGGGAGCAGATGCTCCTGGCAGGCATCCGCGTCCCCAAAAGCAAAGACGAGTGGGCTTGACCCGCGCCGGACGGGCCGGGTCGTCCCCCGGCCCGTCTCTCGAAGAAAGGAGGTACCGGCCCCATTATGGCAAAGAAAGAACTGATCGAAGAAAAGCCCGTTGAGGAACAGAAGTGCCGATCCTGCGGCGGCGCCATGCGGTTCGATCCCGAGCGGGGAAAGCTGGTCTGCGACAACTGCGGCGCCGTTGAAGTCATCGACGCCCACGGAAAAGACCAGGCCGCCCAGCTGGAGGGCTTCGATTTCCACAGCCTGAACCAGATGGCCGAGGATCCCAACGCCCAGGCCCTGCCCATTTACAACTGCGTTTCCTGCGGCGCGGAGATCATTGCCGACGCGGAGCGCTTTTCTCTCACCTGTCCCTACTGCGGCAACAATATCGTGCTGACAGATAAGATCTCCGGAAAGCTGCGGCCCGACGGGGTCCTGCCTTTCAAGATCACCTCGAAGGAACTGCCCCAGGCCATGACCCGGTTCTACAAGGGCAAGGTCCTTCTGCCGAAGAATTTCTTCAGCGACAGCCGCATCGGGGAGGTCACCGGCGTCTATCTGCCCTTCTGGGTGTTCGACGGAAATCTCTCCGGCGTTCTCGAGTACGACGCGGAGACCGTCAGCACTCACCGCTCCGGGGATTATATGGTCACCGATACGGCCCACTACCGGCTGAGCCGGGACGTTTCCGTGGATTTCCAAAACGTTCCCGTGGACGCCAGCGGCCGCGTGGACGACGCGCTGATGGATTCTCTGGAGCCCTTTGACGTGAGCGAGACCCAGCCCTTTGATATGCGCTATCTGGCGGGCTTTGCCGCGGACCGTTTCGACCAGCCCAGGCGGGAGACCGAGAAGCGGGCCCGGGCCCGCATGCTCTCCAGCGCCCAGAGCGTCGCCTCCTCCAAAGCTTCCGCCGGCTACGGCAGCGCCCGGCAGACGGGAGGCAGTCTGCGGGCCGATCTCAAGGCCCGGTATCTGCTTTTCCCGGTGTATCTGTTCGACGTGCTGCACAACGGGAACAGCTATCATTTCGCCGTCAACGGCCAGAGCGGCAAGGTGGTGGGCAATCTGCCCATCGATAAGGGCGTGAGCTTTCGCTATTTCCTGTCGCGCATGGCCGTCGCGACCGCGGCTCTGCTGGCCGTGTCCGTCGTGCGGTATTTCATGGGGAGGTGAGGGAGATGAAAAGAAGCGTACTTCGCTTTCTGGCTCTGGCCCTGGCTGTCTGCCTGTGCCTTGGCGCCGTGGCGGCCCAGGCCGCCGATCCCTGGTCCGAGCAGTTTTATCGGGCTGTGGATTCCTCCAATGACCTGAGCGACGCCGAGCAGGTGGATCTGGACGATTACTGCATCGAGATCATGAAGAAATACGGGACGGACGTGGCGCTGACGGCCGTCACCGAAGAAGACCTTCAGGGATTTGAGGGTCCGGAGGAATACGCCGCCGTCTATTACGACAACTGCGGATTCGGCTACGGGGCGGAACACACCGGCTTTTTGGCCCTCTACGATCTGGATACCGAGAAAGTCCTGGTGGAGGCCTACGGCGGAGCGGACGACCTGATCCCGCGGGACTACCTCGACTTTATCCAGGAGAGCGCCCCCGGTTACCGGGAGCAGTACGGCGTCTACGGCGTTCTGTACTCCTGCGCCAGGTTCATTGACAGTTATCTGGGCGACTCGCAGGAAGGCTCTTCCTCCGAGGGTTCTCCCGCGGTCGAGGCGGACCCCTCCGGCAGGGGAGCGGACCCCGGCAAGCCCTTCTGGTACCCCAACGATCCCAAGAACTTTAAGCCTTACCACGACGATACGGCCCCCCGGGTGGTGGACTTGGCGGATATCTTCTCCGATGAGGACGAGATCCGGATGGAGCAGCGCCTCTGGGAGCTTCGCTCCGAGCTGGATAAAGACGTGGTCGTCTTTACCGACGTTTCCTCCTACGGCCTCAGCCACGCGATCTACGCGGCGGATTACTACGATTTCAACGGCTACGGCGTGGGGCCTGAATTCGAGGGCCTGTGCCTGATGGTCTGTATGGACCCCGACGACCGGGGCTGGTGGTGCTGCGCCACCGGCAGCGAGACCAGGGGGCTCTATACAGAGGACAACGCCAACGCCCTGGATGACGAGCTCTATACCTATATGGCCGGGGGACGGTACGCCGACGGCGTTTCCGACTGGATCGAAAACGTCCGCACCATGTATCTGAAGGGGTTCCCCTTCGCTCCGGACTGGATGCCGGACCGGGGAGAGACCGTTGAGAGGACCCACAACGGGGATACGCCCCGGGTGACCGACGCCCTGGGACTCCTCACGGAGGATCAGGTGGCGCAGCTCGCCGCCCGGGCGAAAGAGATCTCCGACGCCTGGGGCGTGGACGTGGCCGTCCACCTGGACAACTACGTCAAAGGCCTGGATTCCCGGGACTACTCCGATCAGTATTACTACCACAGCGGCCTCGGATTCGGGGACGAGTATGAAGGGATCCTGCTGACGGCGCTGCAGGTGTACGGCACCGGCTACATCTGCAACATGACCGCCGAGGGCGCCGGGGCGATGCACCTCACCGAGGTGAACCGGGAACGCCTGATCGAACAGTGCGAAGATTCCTGCAGGGACGGGGAGGTCTACAAGGGCGTCCGGCGCTGGCTGGACCAGGTGGACGGGATGTACCGCAAGGGCCGGGTGCCGCGCACCGCGGGTTCCTGGACCTTCACCGCCGTCATCGAGTCGATCGTGGGCGCCTTCGCCGGCCTGATCGTCTGGATCAAGGCCCGGCTGGGCATGCATACGCCGGAGACCAAAACGAACGCGGACGCCTATCTCGTGCCGGGCAGCCTTCAGGTGGAACGTCTGTACGACAACTACCTGGGCACCACCTCCGTGCGGCGGTACGATCCGGTGCAGCGCAGTTCCTCCGGAGGGGGAGGCTCCTCCTACTCCGGCGGGTACTCCGGCTCCTCCGG
>JAEEGL017223342.1_pt1 | contig 10437 bp, 7 predicted proteins | sample 9134231 | NCBI WGS metagenome assembly JAEEGL01 (sample SAMN16246548, study PRJNA631951) | gut metagenome | biome: gut microbiome; feature: rumen; material: fiber-attached | host: Bos | place: Iran: Karaj | collected 2018-10 | reverse complement strand
GATCGGACTTGAATTTTGCGGAATACTTTCTTCTGGTTTTTGACATTTTGTGAACCTCTCTTTCATTGCTATTATTATTGTATCAGATTCACTTAAAATGTCGCAGAAGATTGTCTTAATTTACGGTACCATTATACTTGTCCTGTTTAAGGGGGCTGACGAGTTCAAGGATATAACATACATATTTACAAAGGCTGTTATGGAAAATATAGGGACACTGAGGGTTCTGGCTTCATGTGTGCCGGTTAGTGATAATAAACTGAATAACTATAAGAGTGATTATGAAGATTTATATAAAAAGCATAGGATAAATGAGTCACAGGAAAGCAACATCGCTCCGTGGTCATGCCTGCCGATCGTTCAAGTCGACAGAAAAACATCCCAACCACTGGTAGATTATGAGAATATATTCGAAACAACAGCGGCAAGTAAAAAATGGGATGAAAAACAAAAGAAAAAAATCCTTGAAACTATTCGTACAAAGGGAGATCACGGAAAACTGTCAAAAGAAGCTTTTGCAAAGCTTTTGAAGTACCATTCGGAGATCTATCGTATTAAAAATCAGAATTCATATAAGGAGAGTGATCTGACTAAAATAGAATGGAATTATTTTAGGAATAATGTAGACAAACTAGATGACCTTGTCGAACAGAAAGGGGTAGATTCTAATCTGGCGGTGGTTTATATTGACGGAAACAGTATGGGAAAAAAATTGGAAGAATCTACAAGCGGGAAAAAAACTTATGAAGAGTCAGTTAAAGCTATTCGCAAGTTCTCTAAAACCACGCAGGAAACGTATGTTGACGATGGAGTAAAAAATGCATTTGAGAATATTTCAGATGATTATCGTTTGGTAGTTTCGGCGGGGGATGAGATTAATTTCATTGTGAAGGCAAAAGACGCATTCTCCTGCGCAAGAGATTATCTCGACTATTTGAAAAATTTGAAAACCAAAGATGGAGCTTCGGCCTGTGCAGGGATAGCCGTATTTAACAGCCATGCGCCGTATGCGGATGCCTATAGGATTGCGGAAGAAGCTTGCGAATCAGGGAAACAGAAGATGAAAAAGAATAAGTTGGATTGCGCTTCGTTTATAGATTTTCATATCTGCCAAGGCGCGATCGGAACTTCGCTTGAGGACATACGGGAAGAAGAAAACGGAAAGATCATAAGTCGGCCATGGATGATGTGGGGAAATGGAAAAAAAGCTGAGACAGAAAATGATATCACAGACTTTGCTTCATGTGTCGAAAAGGTTATCGAATTCCTCCGAGCGTTCAGCAGAAGTAATATTAAAGGAATGGCGAATGCTGCAAAATGTGGAGAAGTTGAACTTAAAATGGAGATAAACCGAACCTACGCTCATGCGAAGAAGGACGTTCGGAAGCAATGGGAGGAAACATATAATTGGATAACTTCTGAAATTAACAAGAATCCGGATAAATTCAGGGGATTATTCTTTGATATATCGATAGCATATGATTTTTGGTTCAGCGGGAAAGATAATCTTACAATAAAAGATGAGGAGGAAGATCATGGCGAACGGGAAGCTTGAGATTTCGCTTAAATCAGATTTATGTGTTCACTCAGGATATTCTTATTCGGGAATAATCGATAGCGATTGCTGCTATGATGAATGTGGGATACCGTATATTCCCGCAAGGCGTTTACGCGGGTGTATTCGGGAATCCTTGGAAAGTCTGCTGCTCTCAGTATTTAATTCAGGGGAAATTGACAATTGTTTTGGACGCAGGGGACAGGAATATGGCAGTGATCTTGTGATCGGAAATGCGTACATTTTAGGGTATGATCGTATTAAAGAAGATATTCTATCACATAAAGCAGTCGGTGAAGAATATTCGACACAGGAAATCCTGAGCAGATTTACGCATGTTATAAGTCAAACTGCGATGGACAACGGAGTGACAGATAATAGCACGCTTCGATTTACAAGAGTGGTAAATCGTAAATCCCCGATTACAAAAACAGACATGGTTTTTGAAGCAGAATTGTCATGCAGTGATGCTTATATAGATATGATCGAAAAAGGGGCTAAGGCAACACGCCACATAGGATTGAAACGAAACAGAGGGTTCGGAAATGTTCTGATGAGTGCGAAATTTGATGAAAAACAAGAGGAGAACCAAAAACAAGAGGAAGATTTATTCATTACAAAAACAGACGCGAAATCCGGTCATGTGCAACTGTTTTTTGCGGTAAAAAATGTACAGCCTTTAATGCTGAGCGGAACAGAGGAAGATTCGACAAGGAACTATATTCCGGGGCAGCAAGTCTTGGGATTGCTGGCGGGGAGATATCTGAAAGGCCAAGAAGCTGATACGGAAGAATTCAGAAATTTGTTCCTGAACGGGAAGACCGTGTATTCCAATCTGTATCCATATGATGGAGACCTTCGCTATCATCCTGCGCCGGATTATTTGAATCAGTTGAAGAAGAGTAAAAAACTGGTATACACACTTGGAGCAAAGCTGCCTGAAAATGATATATTGGATGATGATTATAAATATAATGATGGTAATCAGCCGAAAAAGCTTAAAGGGAAATTTATCGCTCAGGGAGAAGACGGAAAGATCAGGATCAAAGAGGTAAAAAAAGGTATAGTGTATCATCATAGCCACAGGAATACGCATAAGACATCAAACGACAAAGAGGAAGGGATCCTGTATCCGTTAGAGGTCGTGAGAGAGGGCCAGATGTTTGCAGGATGCATTACCGGAACTGAAGATGCGATAAATATAATTAAAAATCTTCTTCTGGAAAATGATCTTTACTTCGGCAAGTCAAAAAGTGCCCAATATGGGAGATGTCGGCTTGTGAAATATCAGGAAAATATAAAACAAGATAATGTGGAGGAAGATCAAGCTGGTAAGGTGGCTGTTATCACTTTTGAATCGGACACCGTATTTCTGAATGAATGTGGAATTCCTACTGTGTTTTATGAGGAGGTAAGAAGATGTGTTTCCAAAAAACTGGGGCTGGAATACGTCGAAACAGAAGATTTCCTTTCGAGCATTCAGACTACCTTGGCTACGGGATATATAAGCAAATGGAATCTACGGAAACCGGCTGTCCCTGCAATAAAAGCAGGCAGTTTTCTTACATTTAATTGTTCCGGCGCATTGCCTTCAGTCGGGATGATAGGAGAAAGGAACCTCGAAGGCTATGGGGAAGTAAGCATAAAATGGGCAGATGATTTGAAATATGATTCTCCTGTAAAATGTGAAATTGATAATGCAGAAAAAGAAAAAAATGTTGAACTGTCCGAAGAGACTAAGACCCTGATCCTTCCGATAATCATTGATAAATGGCTCGAAAGAAAAATAAATGAAGCGATCAGTAATGGCGACAAGAAAATAAAAGTGTCTGATACCGCAGCAGGTCGAATGACACTGATGCTAAAGGAAAGCGTGGCAGAAGCGGATAATCCGTCTGATGCTTTTAAGGAATTCGCAGAAAGGATAAACTCCTTTAAGACCGAGGAAACAAAAGCGGAGGGCCGGAAGCTCCTGGCGTCCATGGGGAATCCAGATGATGGGATACTAAGTGAGAAGTTTCTTAAAGCAGATGATGAATTAGAGAAAGCGCTCCAGCGTGCCGGCATTTCGGATGCTTCTATTAAAGAAGAAAAAAAGAAACGATGGGATAGATTTGCAATGGCGGTTTTAGTTGATCGAAAATATAAGGGGAGATGAAAAATGCGTGAGATAAAGAAAAAAAAGTATTATCGGATCGTTTTCAGTATCACCTCACCACTGACGATCGGATCGGGAGAAAACGATGTTACCGATAAAGACATTATAAAGGACAGCGAGGGAATACCATATATTCCCGCGTCTTCGATCGCAGGAGTTATTTGCCAAAAACTAGCTGCGCAGGATGAAAAAGAGGCAAAGAAATATATGGGATATGTCAAGCCGGAAAAAGTGAGGGACAGAGAGGAATCAATCTCGGAAGGCGTTGTGGTTCTGTATGATGCCACTAAGTGCGCTGATTCGTCCTTCACAATATCTGTTCGCGACAGTGTAAGTCTGGATGAATATAAAACGGCAAAAAAAGGCGCAAAATTTGATATGGAGATCCTGGAACCGGGGGTCAAATTCGAGACGTTTATCGAGCAGAGTTTTGATGATACATATGATAAAGACTACGGAGCGAAAATAGTAGATGCTTTTTTAAAGGACAACTTAAGTTTTGGCGGGAAAACCACAAGAGGTTATGGGGACATAAGTGTCGATAATGTCGATGAGAAAGAGTTTGATTTTGAAAATCCAGACAATATAGATAAATGGCTGGAATTCGATCTTTACACATTTAATGATTGGACCCCTTGCAAAGTTGAAGCAAAAAAAGGAGAAGGCAAAACCCTGACTTTGGAATTAAAGCAAAAGGGAGCTATCTCTATTCGGAGATATACAACAAAGGTTTCCAAGGACGATGAGACTCAGCCGGATATGGAACAGTTAACATTACATGATGGAGAAATCCCTGTTATCCCCGGAACTTCGTGGGCGGGAGCTTTCCGTCATCGAATGAAGGAGTTTGGAATAGATACAGATGGGATGGATAGTATTTTTGGATATGTGGCCGGTGATGGGAAGAATGAAAAAGTCAGATCAAAATTATATTTTGGAGAATCTCAGTTAAAAAATGGAAAGTTTCAGAAACTGTCCAGAAATTCCATCGACAGATTTTTTGGGGGGACAGTAAACGGGGCGCTGTTTACTGAGAGAGTCTACTATGATGGGACTACAGAATTGAAGATTGGATGGAATTCTAATGAAGCCATCCCGGAAGAGGAGAGTAAAGCACTGACGGCAGCACTGACGGATCTTCATTTTGGTTTTCTTGCAGTGGGCGGAGAAACATCTATTGGGAGAGGCTTGTTCACTATAGTAAAAATCAATGGGGAAACAATAAAAACTACATCGTCTGACAAGCAGAAAGAGGCTGAAGAAATCTATAGTTATATCCTAAAAAAGATACGGGAGGCGTTCGATGAGTGATATTTTAAATATATTCCATACTGCAGTAAAACAGGAGATTGAAAATGGCTTTGTTATTGCCGAACTAACGGACGAGTTCATTGTAGATAAATGGCCGAAGAACATAAACTTCGATAAGGCAATGACTGTACGTGTCTTCAGTAAAGAGGTAGAGATTTTGCTCTCCAGATCAGATATTGGAAGAGATTTTTCCTGTAGAGTCATTAGCGATGATTATATCAGATGTAATGAGAAAAAGACGGAGAATAGTTTGGAATATTATGATGAATTACAGTATCTGGATATTGATGATAGCATAGAACGTGACAACGGGAAGGTGACTGCAACCGGCGGAGGAAGGTACAATCTTCCAATGGACAAGTTCAAAAATGCAAGGGTCAGGATACGATACTATATTGATAAGTATAAAGAAACCAGACAGGCAAGGATATGTGATTGGCGTGTGGTAGAGTTCGTGGAGGAGAAAAAAGATGGCGAAAAATAATTATAAGAAATCCGAACAGACTTTTATTAATCCTTATAATTTCGTTTCATCAGATTGGAACAAAACAGATAGAAAGTCAGTTGAAAAAGGTGAAAAAAGTGGTGTCCTGCATTGCAGATTGCAAACGATTACGCCCTTGGCCATCCCATCATTTAGAGAAAGGATAAACGACCATAACTATTATGACTTTATGAGAAATACTAATGGGGTTCCAATGATTCCGGGAAGCTCCCTGAGGGGAGCTGTTCGAAGTGTGTATGAGGCTTTAACAGATTCGTGCTATTCTACGAGTAAAAAAGATCAAATAATCACGAAGCGCGCGTCAATGCAAGAGATCGGGAAACCGGGGCTCTTAATTCGTGATAATAATGGGAAATGGGCTCTTTATAATGCTAAAAGATATTTGGTGGTAATCTCTGATAAAGAGTACGCCCCGCTTTCAAAGATTGAAAACGCAAAGAAATATAGTAGAGATGAATTGCATGAAATTGGACAGGGTGCACACGTTTCCTTTGACATTGTCGGAAAACATATATCGATTAAGAAAAAGAAAATAAACGGGAAAGAAATAACTGAAGAAATAGAGATAGGGGATGTTGTTAATAATCTTAAAGAAGTAAAGGATTTGGTAAAAAAACCGAATAAACAACATGGGTATTTATGTATAGGAGAGGTTCCTCCGCAGGACAAGAATGGAAAGCCGCAGACAAATAAGCACTTCGAAAGCGTATTTGAAAAAACAAATAAGACAATAAACGGGCTTCAGGAATGTGATATTGAAAAAGGTATAGAAAGTATTAGAAAATTACTTGATCTGTATAATGACCCGGCAGTAAACCACAACGCATCTGAGAATCATACTTTCTATAAAGGCGTTTCTGATTGCATAAAAAGAGGCATTGTACCCATATGGTTTCGAATGGATGAACAAAAACTCAAATTATCATTGGCAGCCATAGGACGAATTAAATATGAAAATGATATAGGAAAATTGCTTGGGAATAAGAGAAAATGTCGGGACCGAAAATGCCTTTGTGCAGCATGTAGATTATTTGGAATGATTGGAGAGGAAAAGGAGAAAGACAGTCGGGAAGAGGAGATGGGCGGACCGGAAAAGGCAATTGGCGGACGGGTTCGGTTTACGGATGCTGTGTTACTTGGTGATGTAAAGAAAGATACCATAATTCAAAATGATACTGATATAGAGAAAGATACCATAATTCAAAACGTTACATTAAAAGAGCTTGGCACTCCCAGATTGTCATATATTCCATTTTATGCCAACAAAAAAGATGGAACAACGGCGGATTCTTATGATGAGAAAGATATAGTGTTAAAGGGAAGAAAGTTTTATTGGCATGACTTGAGTGATAATATATATCGAGCTCCTTGTGTAGAGGACGTTCCGGAAAAAACGAAACGTAATGCCACCATGGATCTGGTGAATAAAGGAAGATATTTTTCTTTCGACGTATATTACGATTGCCTGACGGAATCGGAGTTGGAAGAATTAATATGGGTTTTGTCGTTAGGGGATAACAATGATGGAAGTACTAAGTGTTATAAAATCGGACATGGGAAGCCTATAGGACTCGGTAGTGCTAAAATTGTAATTAAAAGTAATCTCCAGAGAACGTATAACAATGAAAACGGATATCAGGTTGAAGAGACAGAGAACCCTGCTCCCAAAGATTTATTCAAATCAAGCCTGAGGGAGGAGTTAGATATTATTTTGGATATAAAGGCAGTAGAAAAAGAGAATGTTTCGTATCCTTACATCGTAGATGCTATACCAAATGATAATGATACGGCTCCGCATCAATGGTTTAGTCAGAATCGGCAGTCGAAAAAAAATAATTTAGATCAGCCACTTCCTACAATAAAACAGGTCGAGGATGGGAGCGTAAAACTTTATGCCTATAAAAATAGAAATAATTGCGTAGAAGTTACCATAACCAGAGTCGCAAAAAGTGGCGGGATATTCTTTGAAGATTCCGGTAAAACTGGAACGGTTTCGGCAAAAAACCTTAAAGGAAAATCTTTTAGAAGAGATGATAAAGTAAAAGTATCATTTCAGAGAGAAATTACTTTTGACGAAGGAAAAACGGTTAGATTTTACACCTTGGTGGAATGATGTTACTTAAACATATTATGTATCTGGATGAATACGGGTGAAGAAATAAAAAGTTACTCTATCAAAAAATCAAAAGATCATTAAAAACGGTCATTTTCATATTGGGTCTTCAGAGATATGCAGTTTTAACCACAAGCACTTCTGTTTCACGGCAGGAGTGCTTGGTGAGTTTTATCCTCTTGCCAGCCACAACGCGTTGTGCCGAATCACTCTCTGAGGGAGACAGAGACGGATGTGATTGTGTAGTTCAGTAGGCAGGCAGTGTACTTGCACAGTACTATCATGTTGAATATCAAACATGGCCGGATAACGGCATGGCACTTGACGGCGAAAACAGAAACTATTGCGAAGGGGGTAAAAGAGATTATGAGCATAAAAATCCTGGAACTGGAAACGGATCGGAGCTTCAAAAGAGAGTGGGAAGAGGGCAGAAAAGAAGGCAGAGAAGAGGGTAGAGAAGAAGGATATGGTCAGGGAGAATTGGATCTTTTGATATCGCAGGTTTTCAAGAAGGTGAACCGGGAGAAAGAATTGTCTGTCATCATAGATGAGCTTGAATCAAACGAGGATGAGATCCGGCAGAAAATGGAAAGCCGGGAAGCTGAGCGAAAAATGGGGCAGTGTAGGAATAACCTGCAAAGAATATAATGCGTTTTCCGAAAGTTATCTTAAAAGGATAAACCAAAAGGCTGAGCTGGATTTGAGTATTGATAAATATGGAATTCTAGGTTATTATGAAAATGGATTTTTGAAAACCCAAAAATGGAGTTCAAAATGCTTACTTTCAGAATATTCTGAGAATTACTTGCAGAAATGAGCTCTACAGCCCGCTAAATACGTGGATTCTGGACAGGTACTGTGGAAAAGGACAGAATCCCGATAGGGCATTGACACCCCACTTCCTAAGTATAATGGTTCTCTTTCTTCTCTTGTGGAAAAGGACAGAATCCCGATAGGGCATTGACACAGGTTTGTTGCCTGTTTATTTATATTCGCGGTGATTGTGGAAAAGGACAGAATCCCGATAGGGCATTGACACTTTTCGCTTCTGCTATATCAAGAGCATCGTAATATGTGGAAAAGGACAGAATCCCGATAGGGCATTGACACCTTTTATTCTACATTCGACAACATATTACTAAACGTGTGGAAAAGGACAGAATCCCGATAGGGCATTTCCACATCTGTAAACCACAGGCACTTCTGCTTTTTGGCAGGAGTGCTTTGTTTTTTTCTCTTGTCAGCCATAACGCGCCGTGTTATGATAACCACATCTTTAGGAACGGAAGTTCCGTCAGGAATGTCTAGGGCCGTTCGGCCGCGAATTCCTTGTTGCATGCGATATTTGATGGACTTATAATGAAGGAGGTGTGGTTTTATTGGATAATTACACAACCGAGAAGACCTACGATTCCGTGTTTTGGACCGGAGTTGTAAGGCTGACACGGCATCTGGTTCCGCTGGTGAACGAGGTGTTCGGTGTTTGGCGAGCACTATTCGGATCAGACGAAAATCCGGCTGGACCCGATGAAGCAGGTGACGCGTCTGCCGGATCACTCTCTGAAGGAGACAGAGACGGATGCAATAGTGGAGTTCAGGGATACAGACAGTGTACTTATAAAGTACTATCACTTTGAATGTCAGACCTGGCCGGATAGCAGTATGGCACTTCGTATTGCCGAATATGATGCGGGTACGGCATTCAGTAATGTCGTACAAACGGAAAACGGGGCGCGCATGACGATCCCGAATTCGGCGATAATCTTTTTAAGGAATTCCAATGTTCTTTTGGACAATTATGCGATCACGATCGATTATCCGGGTGGCAGCGTACAGTATGCGGTGCCGGTGGTCAGAATGTCGGATTTCACATTGGATATCTTATTGGAAAAGCGTCTGTATCTGCTCCTCCCGTTTTACTGGTTTTCCTATGTGAAAGATCTGGAGAAGGATGATCGGACGGAGGAGCTATTGCAGCAAATCCGCTTAGATTGGAACAGCATCAATCAGAGCATGTCAGAAGCGTGTAAAAATGGAAAAATAGATGTCGCTGAGATACGATACCTTTCCGATTTGATTGAGCGGGTGCTGGAGAGACTGACGGCGAAAACAGAAACTATTGCGAAGGGGGTAAAAGAGATTATGAGCATAAAAATCCTGGAACTGGAAACGGATCGGAGATTCAAAAGAGAGCGGGAAGAGGGTAGAAAAGAAGGAAGAGAGGAAGGCAGAGAAGAAGGTAGAGAAGAAGGAAGAGAGAAAGGCAGAGAAGAAGGCAGAGAAGAAGGATATGGTCAGGGAGAATTGGATCTTTTGATCTCGCAGGTTGTTAAGAAGGTGAACCGGGAGAAAGAATTGTCTGTCATCATAGATGAGCTTGAATCAAACGAGGATGAGATCCGGCCGATTTACGAAGCGGTCCTTCAATACGGCGTTGATACGCCGCCGGCAGAGATCCGGCAGAAAATGGAGACGCTTAAAGCTGAAGGGAAAAAAGAGTAGAATTGAAATGATTTTATAACCTTCGTTATTTCGGGATAAAATTTGGGAACTATTCTTTACTGGAGAGAAATTCAATGATGATCAGTATATACGGTACCCTTGGGCCAGCATGTGATAATGAAAATACTCTGTCTGAAATGTTTGCTGCGGGGATGACCGGCATGCGGATCAATCTGTCGCATCTGATGCTGGAGGATGCTTTGCCGGGCATATCGAAGCTTCGTGCTGCTGCAGAAAGAGAGGGGATTATTCCGGAAATACTTATAGACATGCAAGGTCCGGAACTCAGGATC
>JAEEGL017045333.1_pt1 | contig 10437 bp, 9 predicted proteins | sample 9134231 | NCBI WGS metagenome assembly JAEEGL01 (sample SAMN16246548, study PRJNA631951) | gut metagenome | biome: gut microbiome; feature: rumen; material: fiber-attached | host: Bos | place: Iran: Karaj | collected 2018-10 | reverse complement strand
TTTCGGGTCCATTTTTTTAACAGCCCGGGGCGGATCCGCCCCGGGCTGCCACGTTTTTGCACTTAGTTCAGCAGCATGTTGTTGACCAGGTTCTGGATGGTGTCGTAGTCGTAGCCGGCGCGGGCCAGGGCGACGCGGCGGGCGTTGTCGTTGCCGTACTTGCCGGCGATAACGTCCTTGGCAACCTTCTCATACTTCAGCAGATCGTTGACCAGACCCTGGACGATCTTGGGGTCAAAGCCGGCTCTGCGCAGGGCGATCACGCGGGCCTCGCCGTTGCCGTAGTCACCGTTGATGCAGGCATAGGCAGCCTTCAGGTTTGCGGTCATACCGCCGGATACGTTCTCCAGCACTTCATCGTTCAGCTTTTCCATGATGTTTTTCCTTTCTCAATCCGTTTTTTCTATCTTCAACAAATACTTGGGATAGACGTTTTCGCAAAGCGCTTACTTTATTAGTTTACGGCAGAAGCCGCCTCCGTGTCAAGCCTTTGCTTGGCTACCAGCTCGGAAAACAGGCCGTTTTTTTCCAAGAGCTCCTCATAGGTCCCGTCCTCCACCACCTTTCCCCCGTCCAGCACCAGGATCCGGTCGCAGTGACGGATGGTGCTGAGCCGGTGGGCGATGACGATGCGGGTGCATTTCAGGCCGTCCAGGGCGTCGGATACTTTCTTCTGGGTTTTGTTGTCCAGGGCGGAGGTGGCCTCGTCGAACATCAGGATCTTCGGCTTGGGAGCCACGGCCCGGGCGATCATCAGCCGCTGCTTCTGCCCGCCGGAGATGCCGCCCTGCCCCTCGGAGATCAGAGTCTGCATCCCCATGGGCATGGCGCGGATATCGTCGGCGATGCCGGCCAGCTCCGCCGCCGCCCAGGCCTCCTCCAGGGAAAGCTGGGGCGCGGAAATGACGATGTTGGAATAGATGTCCCCCTGGAACAGGCTGCCGTTTTGCGTCACGGCGCCGATCCTGCGCCGCAGCGAGCCCAGATCCAGGCCGGACATATCCTTGCCGTCATAGTAGATCGCTCCGCGCTCCGGCTTTTCAAAGCCGAGCAGCAGCCGCATCAGCGTGCTCTTGCCGCAGCCCGTCGTGCCGACGATCGCCACATATTCGCCCGCCTTGATCTTCAGACTCATGCCGTCGATCACATAGGGCATGCTTTCGCGATAGCGGAAGGAAACGTTGGACAGTTCGATACTGCCGGACAGGCGCGTGACCATGGCCTTGTTTTCGGCCGACTCCGGCTCGGTCTTCAGGATGGGCTCCGCCATCTCCAGGATGGGGCGGATCCGCGCCACCGTGAGCGCCACGCTGCTGAGCGACGAGAAGGCGCCCATCACCATGCCGAAGGCGGCGTTGAAGGCCAGATATTCCGAAGGCGTCACGCGGGTCTTGACCGCAAGATAATACAGCAGGAGCGTCCCCGCCAGGCCGACCGCCGTGACGATCACGCCGCTGACCTTCAGAAACAGGGGCGGATTGTAGCTCAGCTCCGCCGCCTCGGAATAGGAGCGCGCCCATCGGGCGAAGACCCGCTTTTCCGCGCCGGCGAGCTTGATCTTCTGCACGCCGTTGATGAGCGCATAGCTCAGGCCTTCATTCTTCGCGCCGAGCTCCATGGCCTCCCGGCTGTTCTTCATCTGCAGCATCGAGGCGATCAGGCTGGCGGCCACGGTCAGCAGGATGATCGCGATCGAGGGCAGCACCAGCGCGGGCGCATAGCGGAAGATCACCGTGATATACAGCAGGCTCATCAGCGAGCTCAGTCCCAGGGACAGGACGCCGCCCAGCAGCTGGCTGCACAGCTGGTTGACCGCGCCGAAGCGGCTGGACAGTTCGCCGGAGGAATAGCGGCGGAAGAAATCGGCGGGCAGATTGATCACGCGCATCATCACCGCGGCCTCCACGGACAGAGAGGTCTTGATCTCGATGCGGTTCATCATCAGCTCGCGCACGCTGGAGATCAGCTGCATGGAAACGATGGTGCAGACCGTGAACACCGCGGCGCCCGTCAGCATGGCGAGACTGCCGCGATCCAGCACCGGCCCCGTCAGGGCGCGCGTGATGCGCGGCATCAGCATGCCGACCAGGGTCGCCAGGAAGGTGAGGGCGGCGATCATCAGAAGGTCGCCGGTGCTCAGGCAGCCCTTCAGATAGAGCAGCAGATCCGGGATCCGCAGCTTCTTGAGCGGCAGGGGGCGGTAAAAGCAGACCGCGTCTTCGGAAAACTGCGCCGCCGTCTGCCGGTTGAGCGACTGCCATTCGCCGCTGTCCGGGTTGAGGAAACGGTAGCCCATAAAGGGCTTCGGCAGCAGGGCCACCGGCCGGTGAGCCGGCCCGTAGAAGGCGAGCATCGGGCCGAAGGCGTCCCGATACCAGCCCTCTTCCAGGCGGACGCTGCGCCGCATGATCCCGTGGGGACGCAGGCAGTATTCCAGCTGTTCGTCGGCGTCGGTCAGGTTCTCGGGGATCTCCGAGGCCTGGATGTGATAAAATTTCAGGATCTCGTCGATGGCCGCCTTGGTGACGATGCGCTCGTCGTTGAGCGCGCCGGGCTTGCCCAGCACCACGGAGGCCATGCGGAAAATGGAGTCTTCGAACTCTTCCTGATCCTTCTGCTTGCGCATCCGGATCTGATCGTCAAACCAGCTCATGTTCGCCCACCTCCTCAGTCGCTCGCGATCAGCTCGGCATAGGCGCCGCCTTTGGCATAGAGCTCGTCGTGCGTGCCGCGCTCCACGACTTCGCCCTTGTCGAGCACGATGATCTCGTCGCAGTCGCGGACGGTGGACAGGCGGTGCGCGATGACGATGCAGGTGATGCCGCGGTCCTTGATCGCCTTGACCAGCTCGTATTCCGTCAGCGCATCCAGTGCCGAGGTCGCCTCGTCGAGGATGATGAGGGTCGGGTCCTGCGCCAGGACGCGGGCGATCTCCAGGCGCTGGCGCTGGCCGCCGGACAGGTCCCGGCCGCCTTCGGTCAGCATGCCCTGGAAGCCGCCTTCGCGGGCCATGATATCGTCGTAGATCTGGGCGTCGCGCGCGGCGAGGATCATTTCAAAGTCCTCGATCGAGCTGTCCCACATCTTGATGTTGTTGGCGACCGTGTCTTCAAAGAGGACGATGTCCTGGTCCACCACGGCCACGGAGCCGGTGAACACGCCGCGGTCGATTTCCCGGATGGGCCTGCCGTCAAAGAGGATCTCGCCGCTCCAGGGCTGGTAAAGCCCGGAGATCAGCTTGGAGAGCGTGCTCTTGCCGCAGCCGGAGCCGCCGACGAAGGCCACCCGGCTGCCGGGCTTCATATGCAGGGAAAAATCCCGGATCAGCGGCGGGCCGAGGCGGGAGTAGCCGAAGCTGACGCCCCGCATCTCCAGCTCGCCGGAGAGCTTGGAGTAGTCCGCCGTTTCGGACAGCGGCGCGTCGGAAAAAGCGGGATCCTCCGGGTACTCCATCACGTCCTCCACGCGCTCCATTTCGGTGCGCATCTCCTGGATGGACTGCCCGGCGGAAATGAGCATCATGGCCGGCGCCATGAAGGCGCTCAGAAAGCCCTGGAAGCTCATGATCATGCCGATCGTGAAGCGGCCCTGCATGGCCTGGTAGACGCCGAGGATCAGCACCGCCGAGCCGGCCAGGGAGTTCAGCAGCGCGGGGATCATGCCGAAAAGCTGGTTGAGTCTGGCAAAGCGGACCTCGGCGGCGTTGACGGAGGCCTGGTAACCGGCCCATTTCTGGAAAAAGCCGTTTTCCGCGCCGCTTGATTTGATGGTCTCCACCATCTGGATGCCGGACACGGTGGTCGCGGCCAGCTTTCCGCTGTCGCGCATCTGCACGCGGGTGATGTTCACCCTCTTGGCGGAGATGATCTGGGAGACGATGAGGTTGAGGATCATCGCCGCAAGACCCACGATGGTCAGCAGCACGCTGTAGCGCAGCATGACCGCCAGATAGAAGACCATCATCGCCGTGTTCAGCAGCAGCGGCGCGAAGGTGTTGACCAGCGTCCCGGCGATGGAGGCGTTGGTGCCCATGCGCTGCAGGATGTCGCCGGACATGCGCTGGCTGAAAAACTCCATCGGCATGCGCAGCAGCTTCCACATGAACGAGCTGCTGCCGATGAGGTCCATTTTTCCGTTGATTTTCAGCGAGTAGACCGCCTGGATCCAGCTGACGAGGATCTGCGCCAGACCCATCAGCGCCAGCAGCCCGAGGAAGGGCATCAGCAGTTCCCGGTTTTCCCCGGTGAGCAGCCGGTCGATGAAGAAATTGGAAAAGATGGGGTTGATGATGCCGAACAGGGAGGCGATCGCCGTGGACAGCATCACGAAGGCCACCGCAGAGCCTGCGCCGATCAGACGCTTGCGGGCGAAGGCGACGGTGCTTTTCCGTTTGCCGCCGGGCTGGAAGTCCGGCCCCGGCGTGATCTGCAGGCAAATGCCCGTAAAGGAGCGGTCAAACTCCTCCGCGCCGACCTTTACCTCTCCGCGGGCGGGGTCGTTGATGTAGGCATAGCGGCCCTTAAAGCCCTTGAGAACGACAAAGTGATTGAAATTCCAGTGGATGATGCAGGGACAGGCGATCTCCTCGCGCAGCGCGTCGGTCTCACAGCGAAAGCCGCCCGCCTCGAAGCCGTAGCTGCGCGCGGCCAGCAGCACGTTCCTGGCGTTGGAGCCGTCGCGGGAGACGCCGCAGTCGAAGCGCACCTGCTCCAGCGGCACCCACTTCCCGTAATAGGCCATGACCATCGCAAGCGAGGCCGCGCCGCATTCCAGCGCTTCCATCTGCATCACGACGGGGACTTTTGCCACGCCCCCGGTCACCGGCCTTTTGATACGATCCTTCCTCATGGCTCGCCTCTTCAGTGGAACAGCAGCCGCAGGATCTGCGTCTGTTTATAGCGCACGCCCGCCTCGTATGTGCCGTCTGCCAGGTCGGTATCGGCCAGCGCGAAGAAGCCCTGTTCGTCATGCCCAAGGCTGCGGATCTCGGCGGCGCTGTCGCCGACCGTGACGTGCATGCCGGTCTCAATGCTTTCCGCCTGATCCTCGTCGTCCAGGCGAAGGGTCAGGACGCCGTCGGAAACCTGCGCGCTGCCGTAGACCACGCTGTCGATATAGGTAAAAGAACCCCAGACCAGCAGTCCGACCAGCAGCAGGATCACCGCCGTCAGCAGCAGCCAGACGCTGGGATTGGTGACGCGCAGGACCTGGTTGAGCTGCTCCGGCGATTCGATCCGGTCCAGGCTTTCCTTGCGGTAGAGGTGTACGTGTTCCATGCTTGCTCCTTCCGGCCGCTCCCTCCCGGAGGCAGGGCGGCGCCATCTGTTATCTTCTCAAATAAGCGGAAGAGACGGGGAAATTGAAATAAGTATCGGGATAGGGCTCATGGCTCAGGACAAAATGCCACCATTCGCAGTCGATCGGCTGGAAGCCGTTGCGCAGCATGGCGCGCCGCAGGATCATGCGGTTGTCGTACTGCTCGGCGCTGATGCCCCGGTAATCCGGGTGCGAGACCTCGCTGAACAGGTCGAAGGGGCCGCCCATGTCGAGCTCTTTCCCGCTCCTCATGTCCAGCAGCGTCAGATCCACGGCGCTGCCTCGGCTATGGCTGGACTGCTTGGCAATATAGCCCCTGCCGAACAGCTCCTGCTTCTCAAGATCCGGGTAGAAGTAGGGCTTCATGCGGACGTCCTGGTCTTCGATGCCCCAGAGGACGAAGTGCTTCACCGCGCAGGCCGGACGGTAGGCGTCGAACACCTTCAGCCGGCAGCCCTGCACGATCAGCTCGTTGCTGACGGCCTTGAGAGCCCGCGCCGCCTCCACCGTCATCAGCGCGCAGGGCTCCTCATAGCCGTCGATCCGGTCGCCGATGAAGTTGTAGGTCGAATAATAGCGGATCTCCTGCACGATCTGCGGCACATAGTCTGCCAGCAGAACAAAGCCGGAGGGATCCATGGTCAGATCGTTTTTATACCCGGTTCTCATGCTTCGCCTCGGTTTCACTGCCCTTGTATTCCAGGCAGAGCATCGTCAGGTCGTCAAACTGCTCGGCGTCCCGAACAAAGAGTTCGACCGCCTCGTGCACGTTTTCCAGGATGCGGCCGGGTACGGCGTCGGGCTCGCGGTTGAGAGCCTCCATCATCCGGTCAAGGCCGAACATGCGGTTTTCCGCGTCCGTCGCCTCGGGCACGCCGTCCGTATAGACGAAGAGCTTCGCGCCGGGCTCCATCTGCAGCTCGTATTCCTTGTACTTGGCGCCGGCAATGCCGCCGATCACGAAGCCGTGCTTGTCGCGGTACAGCTCGAAGCGGCCGTCCGGATGCTTCAGCACCGGGTACTCATGGCCGGCGTTGGACGCCGTGAGCTTGCCGGTGGACAGCTCCAGGATGCCGATCCAGACGGTGACGAACATATCCACCTGGTTATTGGAGCAGAGAGCCTCGTTGGTCTTGGCGAGGATCTCGGAGGCGGAGCGGCCCAGCATGGCGCAGCTTTGCAGGATGGTCTTGGCGATCATCATGAACAGCGCCGCGGGCACGCCCTTGCCCGACACGTCCGCGATCACCAGGCCGAGATGATCTTCGTCGATCAGGAAGAAATCGTAGAAGTCGCCGCCGACCTCCTTGGCGGGCTTCATGGTGGCGTAAATGTCGAATTCCTGACGGTTGGGGTAGGGCGGGAAGACGTGCGGCAGCATGCTGTTCTGGATCTGGCTGGCCATGGACAGCTCCGTGCTGACGCGCTCCTTCTCCCGGGTGATCTCGGTGATGTTTTCTATGTATTGCCTGGTTTTCTTCGACAGGTCGTCAAAGGACTCGGCCAGGACCTCGATCTCATCGTTCGTCCGGTAGCTGTCCTTCATTTCAAACAGCTCCCCGGTCCGGCTGCTTTTGACGATGTTATCCGTCATCTCCTTGATCGGCTTGACGATATGGCTCGCCGCCAGCAGCGCCGCGGCCGAGCTCAGCACGAAAACGCCGGCCATGATCCAGATGATCGTCTGACGGGTCTTCGCTGTGCCTTCTTTGAATTTGGCGCTCGCCTGCACGTTGATCTCGTCGTATTCGGCGAGCATCTGCCGCTCGGGCAGCTCGGTGATCTCCTTCTCCACCAGGGAGATGACCGCCCAGCCGACCGTGGGCATCGGGGCGCCGGCCGCATAATACTGCCTGTCACGGATGGTGATGGTCCTCAGATCCGTCGTCTTGTGCAGGGAATCCTCGATAAAATGCGCCAGCTCCCGGTTGCTGGAGTTCCGCAGATCCGTGGCGAGATCCGATTCCTCCGCCTTGAATTCCCCGCCGTCCTCCGGCGCCAGGATCACCTGGCCGCGGTTGTTGACGACGACGGCGATGCCGGCGCTGTCTTTGGAAGCGTTCATGAAGTCGTACATGCTGCCCGGGTGGATGTCGATGCCGACGACGCCGATCAGCTTCCCGCCCACGATTACGGGCGCGGAGCAGGTGACCAGGGCCCTGCCGGTGAAGGCATCCCTGATGATCCCGGTGAAATACAGCCCGCCGCTTGCGGCGGCGCCTTTATACCAGGGCCTTTCCCTGACCGGGAAGGGGATGGGGTTTCCCTTTTCATCCAGCTTGCTCTTCGGCTTTTCGTCCACGCAGAGATCCGTCCCGTCGGCCAGGCCGATATAGCAGCCGTCGATCTTGTCGGAGCTGCGGAACATGGCGATCATGGGGCCGGCCATATGGGCGGCGATGCCGATGTATTCCGATTCGGTATAGTCCACGCCCTCTTCGCACAAGACCATTGCGGAGGGGATCCCGGACATCTCCGGGTCGGGCAGGCCGACCGCGGCCGGAACAATGCTGTTCCTGTTTTCAAACAGCCCCTGCGCCATGGCCTGCAGCATGTGGATCTGATCGACGATCTCGGAAAAATCGTTGTCCGCGATCTTGGCCTGCAGAGCGGTCGAACTGACAAGCGTGCTCTCCATGACCTGGTGCATCGTGTCGCGGGAGGCCTGGGAGATCGCCGCCTGCTGTTCATTTCTCGTCTCTCCCACGATGTCGGAGAGCATCCTGCTCTGATAGGCGGACACGCCGATGAACACCGCGACCGTCGCCGCGAGGATCAGCAGCACGAGGGCCACGGTTTTCTTCTGCAGTCCGCCGAAGGTGATGCCTAAAAACTTCTTCAAAGCGCTGTCCTCCGTTATTCGATCGTGAGGATTTCGGAAAAGCCCGTCACTTCAAAGATCTCCATGATGGGTTCGCTGACGTGGGTCAGCTTCATGTCGCCCTGCCCGGCCATGGCCTTCTGCGCCGCCAGCAGCACGCGCAGTCCGGCGGAGGAAATGTACTCCAGCCCGGCAAAATCCAGGATCAGTCCGCCTGCGCTGCCGAGCTCGTCACGCAGTTCGCGCTCCAGCTCCGGCGCCGTCACGGTATCCAGGCGCCCCGTCAGGGTGTAGATCAGGCTTCCGTTTTCGACCGTTTTGTTCATTTTCAGCATCGGCTTTTCTCCTTGTCGAAGATTTCTGTTATCCTGTTCCGGCTTGGGCAGGGAGGCATGCGCCCGCGGCCCAAAGAAAATATTTTCCATTCAGTATATCATATCTTAGCGCAGGAATCCACAAAAAAGCGGAGATTTCTTTCGTCAGCGCAGCTTTTTTCCCTTCCGCCGCCGCGTTATTCGGAAAAAGAAGCGGACGGCCGGTATATGCGATACCGGCCGTCCGTCTCTGTTGATCTGCTGCGCCTGATCAGGGCTTGTCCGAGAAGAAATCGCGCTTGTTGAAGGCGGCTGTCATGAAGCGCCAGGCGGCCTTGCCGCTTGTCAGCCATTCGATGTGCGCGTTGTTTTTTGTATTTTCCAGCATGCCCTTGACGAGGTGTGCGGCCACCACGTCCGGGTAGTCGCCGAGGATGTTGTAGACCTTCTTTGTCTTCTCGGGCAGGGCGATGCTCTCCTTGCCGCCGAGGGCCTTGACGGTGAAATCGGTGATCATGATGCCGGGGGAGAGACGGCCGGCCTTGACTTTGCCGCCGCGCTCGGCCAGCTCTTTGGCAAAGGCCTGGGTGAAGTGCGTGACGGCGCGCTTGCTGGTGCCGTACATGTTCAGACCCAGCATCATCGCGTCGTTGCTGCCGTAGCCCTCCAGATTGTAGATGAAGCCGCCCTGCGGCTGCTTTTCCATCTGAATGGCGGCGAGGCGGCTGCCCATGACGGCGCCGCGCAGGTCGATGTCCAGGATCGCGTCGATCTCCTGCTCCGAAAGCTCCCAGATCGCCTTCATCGGCTGATTGACGCCGGCGTTATTGATCCAGACGTCGATCGCGCCGAAGCGCTGCGCCGCGAAATCGACCAGAGCCTGCAGATCCTCCGTGGAGGCCACGCTGCCGGTGCGGCCTTCGACCTCGCCCGCGCCATCGAGCGCGCGCAGCGTTTCGACGGCGGCGTTCAGGCGCGCCTCGTTCACCCCGTTGACGACCAGATCCCAGCCCGCTTTGCGGAACAGCTTTGCCATTTCAAAGCCGAGCCCGCGGGTGCTGCCGGTAATGACGACTGTTTTCATGCGGAAGTCCTCCTGCTTGTTTGAATAAAGCAAATATAGCATAAAATCGGTGCATGCACAAGCTGAAACGGCGTTTGTCCGCTCTTGGCAAAAGGCCGCGGATATGATAAAATAATATAATTATGACACAGGGAGGGCTGAGGCATGGAAAAACAGAGCTTCATCGACGCGGGAAAGATCGTGAACACCCACGGCGTGCGCGGCGAGGTACGGATCGAGGTCTGGCTGGACAGCCCGGCGCTGCTGAAGCGCTGCGGGCGCGTGTACCTCGGCGGCGAGGAGAAGAAGATCCTCTCGGCGCACGAGCACAAGGGCTTTCTGATCGCGCAGTTGGATGGCGTGGAGGACGTGAACGCCGCCCAGGCCCTGAAAAACCGCGTCGTGCAGATCGCCCGCGAGGACGCGAAGCTCCCCCGCGGTGCCTATTTCCTGCAGGATATCATCGGCGCCTCCGTCGTCGACGAGAACGGCGCGGAGATCGGGAAGCTCGCCGAAGTGCTGGAGCTGCCGGGCCAGCGGGTCTATGTGGTGAAGGGCGAGACGGAGCATCTGATCCCTGCGGTGCCGGCCTTTATCCGGAACACGGACGCCGAAAACGGCGTCATCACGGTGCGGCTCATTGAGGGAATGTAATGAAAATCGATATTATGACTCTGTTCCCGGAGACAGTGAACGCGGTGCTGCACGAATCCATCCTCGGCCGCGCGGCCAAAAAGGGGATCCTGGAGATCAACTGCGTCCAGATCCGGGACTATACGGAGAACAAACAGAATCAGGTGGACGACTACCCCTATGGGGGCGGCTGGGGCTGCGTCATGATGGCGCAGCCGCTCAAGGCCTGCCTGGATGCGATCACCGCCGCCTCGCCGGAGACGGCGCGCCGCCGCGTGATCTATCTCTCC
>JAEEGL015953491.1_pt1 | contig 10437 bp, 7 predicted proteins | sample 9134231 | NCBI WGS metagenome assembly JAEEGL01 (sample SAMN16246548, study PRJNA631951) | gut metagenome | biome: gut microbiome; feature: rumen; material: fiber-attached | host: Bos | place: Iran: Karaj | collected 2018-10 | reverse complement strand
CATTTGTGCCCACGACGAAGATTTCCACCAACAGCGACCTCTATAACCGCAAGCAGAACTGGATAGACTTCAAGGCCGGTCAGCTCGTTGACGGCAAGACCATGAAGGAACTTCTGCCGGAGTTCATCGACAAAGTCCTTGCAGTCGCCTCAGGCGAGAAATCCCAGAACGAAAAGAACGGCTATCAGGAGATATCCATCTTCAAGAACGGCGTGACACTGTAAGTTATGAAAACTCGTATCATTATATGCTGCATCTTACTGGGTGCAGCATTTGTTTCTGCAAGCGCACAGAAGGTTATGAACATCATCGGTGATTCCTATGTTGCCAATCATCGTTGTCCCTATACTGAGGCGTGGCATTATAAGCTGGCGCAAGAGAAAGGTTTTACCTACAACAACTACGGCAAGAACGGTTCCTGCGTGGCATTCGACCGCACCCATGACGGAAAGTGGAATTTCGGTCCTGCCATGTGGCAGCGATATACCGCTATGGACCCCAATGCCGATTATGTCATAATCATTGCTGGCCATAATGATGCCGACATGGTGGCAAGGGCAAAGGATAATCCTAAGCACTACAAGGATTCGCTGAAGATGTTCCGCGACTCGCTTGTAACCTTGATTAAGGGTATCAAGACCCTCTGTCCCAAGGCGCAGATAGGCTATGTCACCCCTTGGTATGTTGACAGGCCAGGCTTTGCCGATGTATGTAATATTATATATAAGGTTTGCAAGAAGTATAAAGTTCCCGTTCTGTGGAACTATGACGAAGCCTGCATCATAAAGGTCCGTGACGAAGCCTTCCGCAAGAAATATTTCCAGGGCGGCAAAGGTAAAGACACTGCCCACCTCAACGAAGAAGGCCACAACCTCTTCCTGCCCGTCGGCATAGCATGGTTTGAAAAGAATTTTTGAATTAGTTATCGTTAAGGTTATCGTTATCGTTATCGTTTATTATGTTCAGATTATTATTCAGTTTGATTCTTTTGCATAGTCTGTCTTTTGGTATGGCTATAGCTCAGGATGTGACGGTAAATAATAATCAGAATGCTTACGATATACACAGCGAGGAGAGAGCGTGTGCCCATCAATGGCTGTTGGATCATGGCCTGAATTCTGAATCAGTATCCCTTATCCTGACATACGAAGATGAAGGCTTCCTGGTTTTTGAGGACTCTAGAAACCATTGCTTCTGTATTGTGGCAAACAAGGATGTATGGCCATTGCTCTATGGTCCGGTATTGGCGTATAGTACAGAAACGCCATTATATCTGAATCCCAATACCGCCTCTACCCAGCAGTATAACTGTTTGATGAAAACCTTCAGGGACCAGTTGGCAGCCTTGAAAAAGAGTTCCGCCAGCCCTGATACCACCAAGGCCTTATATATTCCAAAGAACAAAGAAGTCCAGCCGATGACAGCTGAGATAAAATGGAACCAAGGTAATCCGTATAATATGTTCGCTCCGACCAAAAACGGAAACAGGGTTCTGATTGGTTGTGTTCCTACAGCGACTGCTATAGTCATGGGTTATCATCAATGGCCGGAAAGAGGAGAAGACCATTGTTACTACTTGTTGGACAATAAGACAATTGCCACGATGGATTTCTCAAAATGTACTCCTCAATGGAAATTATATAAGAGCAAATATTTTCCCAAAGACACCCTTGACGAAGGAGCCATGAATCTGTCAAAGCTTATGGTCTCCATCGGACTATCTGTTGATGCTTCATTCTCGGACAATGGCACTAATGCCTATTTGAAGAATGTAAAGCCGACTCTATGTAACCATTTTGGCTATTCCGCTCACATTGCCCACTACGATATCCGACAAAAGATTCATACCCTCACAGAAGATCAACTTGAAGCCCTGCTGTATAAGGAACTTGATGAAGGCCGTCCATGCATCGTTACCAACAATGGCCATGCTTTTGTATGTGACGGATATAATGGCGAATTTTTGCATTACAATCTCGGTTGGAGTGGACACTATAATGGTTACTACAGGCTGAGATTGGGGCCTTATAAGAAATCTGACGGAGAACTGCTTACACTTATCAAGGGTATTGTCTATGGTATCGAGCCACAACGTAATGAAAGTGCTGTCATACGTGAAATAACACTGAAAAAGGCAGGAACTCTTGAAGAGATGCTCACAGATTCAGAGAAGGAAACCATCACAAAGCTTACGCTAAAAGGTCCTCTTAACAGTAGCGACATAAAACTCCTGAGAAAGATGGCAGGCGCCAATGACGAGTTCTCACTTGACGGATGGAGAGGCGGTGCTCTGCGTGAACTCAACCTAAGAGAGGCTAAAATCAAAAGCGACAAGTCTGTTTACTATATCAAGCCCGCTACGGGAATATGGACAAGCTATGAGAACAATAAACCTAGGAAATATGACTTTTCAAAGATAACCAAGAGTGAGTGGGTTAGTTTCAAGAACAGTATAGGCTCCAGGTTAGAAGGCATGCAGATAATCCGTACTGATGATGGCAGATACCTTGAGCATTATTTTTGTCAGGGTGACATTATCGGAAAATGCATGTTTGCCAATTGCTCGTCATTGAAAAGCTTGGTACTTCCCATAACCATAGAGAAAGTAGATAACTATGCCTTCGCAGAATGTACTTCGCTGACCAGTATCATCCTGCCGCCGTCAACAGAGTCTATAGGAAAAGACCCTTTTCGCGGATGTTGTTCTTTGGAAGAAGTTATAATCCCCCGCCGTGTAGCTGTAAAAGACGGCACTATATGTGAGGGATGTTCCTCAATTCTCCGTTCAGTGAAGAGATATTAATCTCAGTCTGACAAGAATGATATTTAAAACAAAACATAAATCTATGAAACAAACATTTCTTTTTTCGTTGATGGCGATAGCCATAATCGCTATTTGTAGTTGTAGCAGTACCCCAAAAAGTTCTATGGACGATGCGACAGAACAAGCATTGATTAAGTCGTATGGCGAACCATGTGTGGTCAACCTATCAGAACCTGGCACCTTGAGCAAGGGGCTGGAGGGGCAAGCTCTTGGCGAAGTTGTTTTTCTGCGCGTGTTTGGTCCTATAAATGGCGACGACATCGCCTTTTTGAACGATAGTGACCTTCAGTATAATCTCAAGGTGCTCGACCTGCTGGATGCCCACTTGGTGGCAGGTGGCAAGGTTTACTACAAAGACGCCATGGATAAGGATAACCAAATGAAAGAAGACAATGTAGTGGGTGGTTATTCGTTCCACAACCTCACACATGTGGAGAAGCTCTTTCTACCTCTGGATGTCACAGCTATCGGTGATAATGGCCTCTATGGCATGTACCAGTTGAGCTATGTCCGTCTGCCTAAAACCCTCAAGGTGATAGGAAATAGTGCTTTTAGCTCTTGTTCAGAACTGAGTGAACTTGAACTGCCAGAAGGACTGACCGAAATGGGTGGAAGTGTTTTCTCTGGATGCAAGAAACTTAAGTCGCTGCGTATTCCCAAGTCGGTCACAACTGTCGGTGACGGGCAGTTCGGTGAGCTTGAACATCTCTATATATCATGGACACCTGAGGAATTTGCTAAAATCAAGGAAAAAGAGGACTTCAGCTATATCAAGTTTGATGAGAATTCCCCCAAGGGCGTAACGCGTTTCAGCATGCTCAAGCCGGCTTTACACGTACCAGTCAGCATGGTGGAAGCTTATAAGGAACAATTCAAGACATATAGAATCGAGGTTGACAACGAAGCAACCACGGAGGGAGGTGCAGTTGTTGAGAAGAAAGGTGAGGAAGATTCTGCGAACCCGACGAATAAAGCTGCACTTTACTCCTTCATGAGTGGCACATGGAGCAACAACACCGATCCTGGCATCCACATGGTGCTGTCTGAGAAGTTTGGCACCTACGATGACCGCAAAGGTTATGGTAATCTGATTGCCTACAACGAGTACTTTGAGCCCGACTTCACCCTTGTCTTCACGTCTCTTGAGCCAGATGGTGACAAAATCAAGGTTTACTATAACAAGATGGAGTCGTACAGCACGGGCGACCCTGATGACCTTGGTAATGAAGATGCCGGCGAATGGATGGAGAAGAAAGTGGGCACTGGCACTCTCACCCTCATTCCGCAGAGTGGCAAGGTGAAGATTGACAGCAAGGAGAAGCGCATAAGTAACAAAGTGCTCAGCAAGTCAAAATAATTTATTGTAATAGTAATAAGAAGATGAAAAAGATACTTTTTGTAGGAATCCTTCTGGCAGGATGTGTTTTGAGCGCGATAGCGCAGGACGATGTTAGACCCCGTTATTTCATCCATAAAACCTCTGATACCAAGACGTATGAGATTGACGGTAGCGTTCGTAAACTGGGAAACTTCCACGATGGTCGCGCCGTGGTGGCAAAAAAGAAGGGAGGTTACTTCATTATCAATGAAAAAGGAGAGAAGATTTTCGACCTCCCACAGGGCGAGTTCCCCTCGAAATGGACGTATGACTCTGGCATGCTGATGGTGCAGAAGAAGTTGCCCAAGCAGAAAGAATACGAACAAGACCGCTATTCCGTTCTCTTCTATGACCGCGATGGTAATGTTGTGGGCAAGTTCAACGAGAGCATCAGCTCAACTACGGGACTTCGCGATGGGGTTGCCATCGTCAAGGTGAAGCGAACAGAGAAGGGCGGCTGGATACAACAGGATGTCGAAAAGCCCATATACATTAACGGTGAGGGAAAGATCCTGTCTGAAAGTCTTTCTGCGCCTACAAATGACTATGGTACGAAATATTACATCTATGGACTTAATTCAGGGTTGGCACTAGCTTACGACGAGAAGACCAAGCTTTGGGGTTATCGCGATAAGGAATGTCATCTTGTCATTCCATGCAAGTTCCGCAATGCTTGGAGCTTCACTGCCGATGGACTTGCTGTAGCTAAAAACTCCGATGGGAAATACGGCTTTATAAACACTAATGGAGAGTGGGTGATAGAACCCAAGTACAGCTTAAAACCCGAAAACTTCCACAGTGGACGGGCCATCATCTATGATAAGGCAAAGAATCCCTATTTCATCGATAAGACAGGTACCATCATCTGGAATCCTCCTCACGAATACAAAATGCACATGTTTATGGGTAACTTCTTCGACAACGGATATGGCTTGATGAGCGATTTTGATAAAGGAAAGAGCTACCTCATTGACACCTCTTTTAAGAAAGTTGCTGAATTACGTGGTTATAGAGAACAAACTGGTTTCGACGGCATCACGAAGTTTAAGTACACCGATGAATGGTGGTCATTCTATGTAGGTTGGGATTCCAAATATTACCTTTTTGATTATCAGGGCAACCTCCTGCAGATATGGGGAGGAAATGACAATGACGATTTCTTCAGCGATGACGGCATCCGTGCTGTTGTCAGTGACAAGAGTGCCTATTACTACAACATTAAGGGCGAGATTATCGCTAGATTTACAGATACGAAGTTTTAATTAGTTTTATTCAATATTGATGGTTTTTGTAAAGCCCGCCGTCCGTGAGGATAGCGAGCTTTTTATATATCCCTGTGTGCGTTAACAAGAAGAAATAATTTCAATTTTATTTGGAAGTTTGAAAAAAAAAATGTATTTTTGCACCCAGATGTATCTATTAAACAAACGAAAACAAATACAAATAATACAACCCCAATATTATTATGATTAAGATTAAAAGTATTCTTTGGCTGATGGTCGCAGCGATAGCTGGAGGCCTGGCAATGGTATCATGTACAAGTAGTAATGATAACCCGATACCACCAGTGATACCACCAAGAGACAATACTCCGGTGGATTACACTATTATGTTCTATTCTGCCGGTGGTGAAAATCTGGATTGGGATACAGAATATGATTTGTTGTATGCAGCACAGGCATTGCAGGCTTCCGACAAACAGATACGTTTCATAGTGCAGTATAAATATTCTACACAAGAAGGTTTGAATAAGCAATATACAGGAGGAGCAGTTCCTTGTGGCGTTGCAGGTGGATTATATCGCTTTGAACTGCTGCCAAGTCATGTTCAACAAAACGGCGTATTAGGCTATTTCACTAATGATATGCTCTACGGCAATCAGCAGGAAAAGTCTAAGATATATCGTTCAGACAGTATCTCGTCGTTCATCAACTACTGTCAGCGCGTAGCTCCTGCAAAGAACTATATTCTGATATTCAGTGACCATGGTTCTGGATACGTAATATGGGATGATTATCCTAAGACTCGCAGTATTGTTTCTGACAAATTCAATGAGGATGACGGCGATATTCCAGCTATCTCAATATGCGACATCCGTGACGGCATAAGGAATTCTAACATAAAGCATGTGAAGATGATAAACTTCGATGCCTGCAATATGAATAATATTGAGGTGTTAACAGAGCTGATGAATGAAACAGACTATATCATGGCATCATCATTTATAACAACCGGTGGTCACTACGGAGATTTATTAAACAACCTGAGAGGTGCTAACGATGATGCTACTTTTGAGAAAACCATGAGCAATTATCTTAACATCACTATTCAGAATATATATAATAAGAAAAAGGAAGGTACTGCGAACCCTCCATGTCCTCCAGATACCCCAAAGCGTTGCGACTGGGTACTGACGAATATGGCTAAGTTCAAAGCTGTCCCTGTTGCCGTTAAGGCATTTACAACCAAGCTTGTCGGCGAGAATGCAAGTAACTTTGGTGCTACAGGATTAGATGTCGCTGCCACCCAATGTTATCATCCATCTGTTGCTTCATCTTCGTATGACATTGGACAATATGCTACTTTGCTGGCAAAGGCAAATAATAACCTGAGTGCAGAGGCAGAAGCTCTGAAGGCAGCAATAGAGAATGCACAGGTTTGTCACTATTATACAAATAAAGTGATAGAGGATTTCAGTAGTATGGATTATAAGAAACTGACCTGTACTGTAAACCTCGGAGCAAAGCATCCTGATTATCCGACAGTAGCATGCCTGCGTTCTTATTCTCAAAATAATGAAGGAAAAGTTCCTTGTGTCGGCAGCGATGGTAACTTGTATTATTTTAAAGGTGCTGGTTTATGGGAAAACGGTTCGGCAAAAGATTATGATAAAGATGCCAAATGGGACAATTCATACTATACAACCGCCTTTGACAAAGCAACAGAATGGTCAAAGTGGATGATGAAAAATACCTGTTTCCCAACAGGCAATCCACCATTTTTGGGTAAGTAAAATAATAACTGATATATAAAATACTGATTATATGGAAAGAAAACATTTTAAAACTCATCTGAACCGCGTGGTACGACTCGTTCTCAATAAGTCGGTTCAAATCCTTCTTGTTCTCTTTGCGTTGTCAATAACGGCATCCGCACAGGAGGGTATCCACAAGTTGCTCTTGAAGCGTTCACTTAAAGGTGTTCTCCCCAAGTTAAATATCCCCGTTGTATCCCCTGAGCAGGCAGGCAAAGCTCGATCTTTCAACAGGCAGGCACCGACCTTTACCGATCGCGTATGGTTTCCTGGTGAATGGGAAGAGGTGAAGGCCGTTGTTGTCACGGTATGGTATCAACATTGTGTTTCTGGACACGAGGACGACACCCGCTACGGTGCTATACCAATTGTTCCAGGCTATGCCAGTCTTCTATATCAAGAAACGGAAGAAAGCCAGGTAGAAGACCTTGGCTTCGGTCCGTTTGTCAGTAAACTTGACCTTACATCCGAGCGTAACAAAGTATTCCTGTCCATTATGGACGGCATCCAGAAAGGAGGTGCGGAAGCCTGGGTACGCATTGAGAAAGCTGAGGACGAGAACAAGATACGCAAGGCTATGAAAGATTTGAATATGACGACAGACCGCATGCGTTTCTTTATTTCCGAAGGCAACGACTTCTGGTTCCGTGACTGCGGACCTATCTGCTTCTATTATGGCGACGATGACAATGTAGCTATGCTCGACTTCCTGTATGATGATAGACGTCAGATGGACAATATACTTCCTAAGGTCCTGCATGCCAAGATGGGCATTCCTAACTTTATTACTAACGTAGTCTGGGAGGGCGGCAACTGCCTCGTTGACGGTGTCGGCGGCCTGATGACCTCGTCAGCCGTATATGATAATAACAAGGACACTACTGGTCCCGTCACATGGTATAATAATGACCCCAAAACCATTGCCTACACCCAAAAGCCCGCACTTACCGAAGATAATGTTGATGATGCCCTTAGCGGCATGATGGGACAGGCAAGCCTCTCTGTTGTTGATAGACTGTATGCTGATGGCGGAACAGGCCATATTGACCTGTATTCCGACGCAACCGACGAGAGCGGATTCATGTTTGCCAAGATGCCCGACATCTATAAAAACTGGGGTGACTATGGCATAATGGAACGCAACGTAGCGGCTATGTTTAAGAAGAAGAGTTTCTGGAATGCTCCATACATTAATTGGGGCGACCTGCCTTTCCCTGCAAAGGATGACGGCAGCCCCTTCGAGAGCGAAAAAGAATATCACTCTATAGCCCGTACCTATGCCAACCATCTGATGGTAAACAACTACATCCTGCAGCCTTGTTTCTCGCCTGTGGATGAGAACCACATGCCTACAGCCGCGTGGGACCGCGCTAACATAGAACTCATGAAAAAGCGCTACCCTGGCTATACCTTCTACTGCATCGATATGCGTTGTTTCGACGGCGATGGTGGTTCCGTCCACTGTGTCACCAAGCAGATACCTGCTGACAACCCCGTGCGCATCCTCCACTATCCTCTGTACGACAAAATCAATCTCGGCACACTGAAAGATGTACCTTTCAGCTCCATCATAACCAACAAGAGCGGCATCGCAAAGGCACAGCTGAACTATTGTGTAGGTAAGGATGGACAATGGAAACAGGTAGATATGACCAGCAACGGCAACCGTTGGTACTGCAACGTGCCAGCCACCACCTTCACCAACGGCCAGACGGTGAACTACTACATTTCGGCAACATCGAAAAATGGCAAGACTATAACTAAGCCTGTTAATGCAGCTTATGGTGACTACTACGACTTCGTGGTGGACAACACGGTGGAATATACCGACGATGCCTTCGACTTCAGTACAGAGCCTATAGCAAAGGAGAAGCTAACCTTCAATCTTGATACCAACTGGTTGGAAGAAGACACAACACCAGTAGAGCCTCCAACGGGCATTGTGGAGGTTCAAGAGTTTAAGAGTTCAAGAGTTCAATATTCTGACGCTTGGTTCGACATGTTCGGTCGCAAGCTTCCGGGCAAGCCGACTAAAAAAGGTGTATATATAAACAAAGGTAAAAAGCAGATAGTCAATTAATAATCAAAATGAAAGATGGTAGGACTCATAGAAGAGCCTACCATCTTTTTTTTTCGTTTAAGATTTCTTTAATATATATTATTTTTTTTGAGCATCAGCAGGACGTCCTCTGCGATTATTACTCATAAACTTCTTATACTGTGCTTCCGTCAAGACCTCCTGCATTTTCTTGTCATATTCCTTGCGCTTCTCCATCTGTTTCTCGAAGTTCTCCTTCATCTCCTTCTTCTGTGCATCAGTCAGTTGAGGGCGCTCGGGACGCTGTTGCTTTTCATTAGCACCATTCTGTCCGTCAGGACGAGGACCCCCTTTATGTCCGCGACCCATGCCAGGACCACGCAGCACGTCCTTGTATTCGGTATTCAATTTCAGCACCTTGGCTTTCTGGTCGGCAGTCAAATCGAGCTCCTTGACCATGCGGTTAGTTACTTCCTCAGGGTTCACCTCTTTGGGAGCCTTAAGTTCCTTGTTGTCGTTCTGTGCCATCACAACTGTCATTGACAGGAGGGCAACGAGTGTTAAAATCATCTTTTTCATTTTCATTCTTTTTTTAAGTTATACTATATGATATGTTTTGTCAATCGACATTAATATGACGTTTCAAAAGTCAAATAGTACAACCTTCCACAAGTAATTTTCAGCGAACGGTTCATTTTGTTCAGCCAACAATGCAATTATAAGGATTAACTTGTGAATTATTCGTTCCATTGCCATAAAAGAAATGAGACCACATATAAAATGCAGTCTCATTTTGCTTCTTACATCTTCCCTCTTACTCTACTTTCGTCATTTCGAATGTTGCGGTAAAGGTTGTGCCGTCGCCGTTCTCGCGCAGGGCGGTCCAGTTCATCTTGTTTCCGTTGATGGTGACTTCCCACCACTCGCGGTTCTCCACGCCACTATCAATCCAGCGGGTGCAGAGCAGATTGCCGTCCACGAAGTATTCGTTCAGCGTATTGGTAGCATAAGGCACCCAATTATTGCCGTCCTTTACATAAAATACATAGGTGCCGTCGGCCTTATACTCCCAGCGGTGTTCCTTTCCATCGTCAAATATTGAACCCTCGCTTGTGCAGCGGCCTTCCCATGTGCCAACGATGGCCTCGCGATAGTCGGCGGTG
>JAEEGL015831275.1_pt1 | contig 10437 bp, 9 predicted proteins | sample 9134231 | NCBI WGS metagenome assembly JAEEGL01 (sample SAMN16246548, study PRJNA631951) | gut metagenome | biome: gut microbiome; feature: rumen; material: fiber-attached | host: Bos | place: Iran: Karaj | collected 2018-10 | reverse complement strand
TGTTGTCGACCGTTCTACGGAAAGATAGTTTGTCCTTTTTCTTCTTGCTTGTTTCCGGCTTCTTATCGCCCGTACTGTGCGGCTTGGTCTCACCCGCCTCAGCCGTCTTCGAAGCCTCCTTTTTCTTTGCCATTTTTATTTCCCTCTTATGTGTTTTGAAAACGTTTCCCCTGCTTCCTAGAAAAAGTCTAACATACGAAGTTGGGCAGTAACAGTTACCGCCAGTCTAATTTTTCGAGAATTCTTCCCACACCATGCGTAAAGCCGAAAACCACACTGACAGTATCGCCGCCGCTCGAAAAGCACCCGCCGTTCGTCGTACGTTCGTAAATTGCCGCTCTTTTTCGAACAATCTGCGAACCAGCCCCTTTTTTCTCGAAAAGCACTTGTCGTTCGTCATACGTTCGTAAATCGCTGCTCTTTTTCGAACAATCTGCGAACCAGCCCTCTTCCTCCCGAAAACCACCCGCGCACACAACGCCGCCGCCCGAAAAGCACTTCCCCTCCGTCCCCTCTTCACACAAAAAATGGAGGGGACCCCTTTCGAGATCCCCTCCCGGTGTTCAAGCGCAATCAACGGCTATTGAACAAGGAATTCATAAATGCTTGGAAGGATTAATAGGTAGGCTCGATTAAACCATACTGGCCGTCTTTGCGCTTATAAACCACACAGACATTCCCACTCTGCGCATCCAGATAGACCAGGAAGCTGTGTCCGAGCATTTCCATCTGTAAGATAGCTTCGTCCGAATCCATCGGTACGAGCTCAAAAGACTTGCGCTTAATGATTTTCGGTTCGTTGTCCTCTTCTTCGTAATCCTCTTCAACGATATCATTGAGATAATTGTTGATGATCGGATAGTCCTTCTTCTGACGCTGGATACGTGTCTTCTGTTTCCTGATCTGCGACTCCAGCTTATCGACCGTACGGTCAACCGCATTCAGGATGTCACCATCTTTGGCCTCAGCCCTGAAAATATGATTCTGAAGTTTGAGTGTGATCTCCACTTTCTTCAGTTCTCTCTCCGGATGGATCTTAATGTTGAAAGATCCTTCTTCACCGAAGTACTTGTCAAATTTAGCGAGTTTTCCGGCAATTTTCTCCTCCAGACGTGTGCCGATCTTGATTCCGTTTCCCTGTGTCGTGATCTTCATATAATCACATCCTTCCGATTGTTCAATTTCGTAGACCCTTGTTCTGTCTACAAGTCCATTATAACGAACTAATCTTCACAAAATGGTAACATACGTGTCGGAAAGATTTCGGAAAATATGCTAGAATAATAATGTTGGGGCTCGGAAGAAAATCACATCTTCCGAGCCCTCTTTTTGTTTCAGTATTATCGCAGAACTACAAGTGCTTTTCAATCCGCATTTTTATTCCGCTTCAAAAGCACTTTTCCGCCGGCTTCAAAAGCACTCTTAATCCGCAGCCGGATCGATTCCCGCATCGGCCGGATCGACCACGTTGGCATCCGCGAGATCCGAAAGATCCTCTGCCGCGCGCGAGCCTGCGTCAATGATATCTTCCCCGCTGGCCACAACTTCGGTAACAGGAACAGCTGCCGCAGCATCCGCACTTCCACCTGCAAGGTCAACAGTCTGCGCGGCCGTGCTGTAGATCGAGTCGGAAGCGGCTTCTTTCACAACATCCGCATTGACAGTCGGAGGCACGGTCTGTGCCGGATTCTGATTCTCATTACCATACGGAATACGCGTGACCTTCGGAATATTGATCACAAAATTATCAGGATCGACCGCCGTCACCACATTGATATCATTCGTGTCGGGGAACTTCGAACCGCACGCACAGCAGAACGCATGCTCGAGAAGGTTCGGCTTCTTGCAGTTCTTGCACTCCTTATATCCTTTATCGTAAAGGATCCTCAGGCGGCAGTTCTCGATCGCGTAATAACCCGTCGCGATCTTCTCGCAGCGCACCTCGAGGTCACGGGAAACGTCGACACTCGGGTCGCGGTACTGACGGAAATACAGTTTTCCGAGCTCATCGTAAAGGAAATTGATCTCCTGATCTCTTTCCGCAATCGTTTGCTGGTACATCGAAACCGGATTGTTATTCTGATTCTTCTTCTGATCAAATAAAGCCATACCTGCATCCTCCCGAATCCTCAAACGCCTGCGCGATAATCCATCGCGGGATGCATCTATTATATAACCGCGGCGGTGCTTTTCTCAAGCATCCGGCGACGCATTCTTCGGCAAAAGCACTTGTCCCCGCGCCGGTCACTCCTCGCTGTCCGTCGCTTCCGGTTCCGCCGGCTTTTCTTTCATCACACCGACGACGCGCTTGATCGGGATGCCCTGCTCCGCGTACTTCGTCTCAAACTCTGTCCTAAGATTCTCCGCGTCCCATTCACTGTGGTGAAGATCGCGCGTCACGCAGGTCGTCTCCCAGCCCGCGGCCTCCATCTCCTCGAGCGTAAAGTCGAAGAGCGGATCGTTGTCGGTCTTAAACTCGATCACGCCGCCCGGCACCATCACCCGGCGGTACATGTCGAGGAACGCGCGGTAGGTAAGGCGGCGCTTCGGCTTATTCTGGCGCGTCCACGGGTCGCAGAAATTAATGAAGATCCGGTCGACCTCGCCCTCGGCGAAAAACTCGAGAAGTCCCTGTGCGTCACCACGGATAAAGAAAAGATTCTTCAGGCCCTCGCGCTGTGCTTTTTCCATCGCGAGAAGGCAGCACGACGGCTCACGCTCGATCGCGACATAGCACACATCCGGATATTTCCTGGCCATCTGCTCGGAAAACGAACCTTTGCCGCAGCCGATCTCGACGAACATCCGGCAGTCAGAAGGCATGCCGCACGCTTCTCTCCACTTTCCGCGGTTGTCCTTGGGCTCCTCGAAAAAGTGCTCCGCGCACGCCTCGGTCCGTGAAACGAGATTCTTCTTTTTACGCATTCTGGCCATTTCAATTCTCCTTCTACCCTGCGCCGGGCCCGAAACCTCAGTTCCCTTCTTCCGGCAGAAACCGGGAATCCCCGGATCTCCCATATCCCGCGCAGGCTCGCCAATTTCCCCGCTATTGTACTCGAAAAGCACTTCTTTGTGAACACTTTCTCTATTTTGCACATCGCGCGCACGATTTGCAAAATCAGCAAAACTACATATACTGTTTATAGTAATATCGCGGTCCGATAAAAGCGCTTCGGATCCGCACTTACTAATCAAGAGAAACCGGGTGTGCGATACATGAAGCCGACAAGTGCGACAGTTGCTTTTCAACAGAACGACGAACGTCTGGAGCTGGACCTTCTTTCTAAAGAAGGCAATCCGCACCTGCGCGCAGATACGAAGATCGGCGACGACCGTCTGACCATTGTCCTGACGCCCGAGAAGTCCACGGAGATCCTCGAGCTGAAGGTCGTTTACCCTTACACTTTCGAGCCGAAGGACCACATCTTCATGAACGGATACCAGTCCTGGACCGTCTGCAAAGAGTACGGCATCGACACGAGAAACGAGATGGCCGAGCAGATGGCGAAGTTTCTCCGTCACAAGAAGAAGGACAACACGGGCGACCGTGAGTTCACGAAGTATCCGAAGGAGAACCGCTGGCTCCACGGCGTCAGCTACGGCTACATCCGCAACAAGGCCGACTTCCGCTTCTTCGGCTCGCTCAACGAGCAGCAGGGCTTCACTTTTTTCGACATCGACACGAAGGCCGGCACGCTTACCGTGCGAAAAGAACTCTCGACGCGTCTTTTTGACGCCAAGTTTACGGCACTCGATATTATCTTCCTGATCGGCAGCGAGGCAGAAGTCTTCGACGGCTACTTTAAGGCGCTCGATATCACCTCGACGGACGCGCCGCCGATGACCGGTTACACCACCTGGTACCGCCATCAGCAGGACATCTCCGAGAAGAAGCTTCTTGCCGATCTTCAGGACGTCAGCGACAACGCATCGCGTTTCCCGTGCGACATCTTCTGCATCGACGAAGGCTACGAAAACGCACTCGGTGACTGGCTTACTCCGAAGAAGGCATCTTTCCCGCACGGCATCTATCCGATCACGAAGAAGATCCAGAGCGCGGGACTCAAGGCCGGAATCTGGATCGCGCCTTTCATCTGTGAAAAGCACTCGCGCATCTATAAGAAGCACAGCGACTGGCTGCTCCGGGACAAGGACGGTAACTACGTAAAGGCCTGCACTTCCTGGAACACCTGCTACTGCCTCGATACCTCGAATCCGATGTTCAGACGTCACCTGAAAAACGTACTTCTGACCATGCGCGATGACTGGGGCGTCTCGGTTTTCAAATTCGACTTCCTTTATGCGGCCTGCATGATCCCGTCGACCACACAGACACGCGCGGAGAAAATGTATGACTGCATTCATTTCCTGAAAGACTGCGTCGGCGACTCCGTCACGATCGCATGCGGCGTTCCGCTGATGGCCGCGGCCGGCGTCATGGATTACTGCCAGGTCAGCTGCGACCTGTCTCCGGACTGGTTCCCGACCCTCGCGCAGTCCGGCCGCGAGCAGAACTCGACCTACCGCGCGCTCATGGACATGATCAACCACAGACAGCTCGCCGGAAGAGCATTCTCGATCTTTACGAATGTCCTCCCGATCAACAACCCGCTGTTCTTCTTCTCAAAGGACAAGCGCTTCCTGCTCGGCCGTACCATGGGCATGTCCCGCGGCATGATCCTGACCTCGGACGACTTCAGCGCCTACGAAGCTGAGGACACCGTCGCGTGGAACACCATCCACCAGCTGCGCCAGGCGGAGATCAAGGACATCTACACCAAGGACCACCACCTCATCGTAGAATACGAGCTTTTCAAGCAGCCGCAGAAGTTAAAGATTTCTCTTCTCGAGTGACAGATTCCGACTTGAAATAACCAGCGCAAGATGCGCAAAATAGGCGCGGACAACAGTGCTTTTGCCACTAAATAGAATTTCCCGTTTCTATTGCATTTTTAAAAACTTAGTGTAACAATGATTGTAGTATGTTTTATAAACATCCTGGGTTTTAGATATATGAAATAGGAGGAATGTATTATGTCTTTTTTCTGTCCGAAATGCGGCACACAGCTTCCTGACGGTGCAAATGTCTGCTCCAACTGCGGCACACCGATCGGTGCAGCTCCTGTAGCTCCGCAGCAGGCTCCGGCGGCTCCTCAGCAGGCTCCGCAGGCTTATGATCCGAACGCTCAGTATGCACAGCAGCCCTATCCGCAGCAGGGTTACCCGCAGCAGGGTTACCCGCAGCAGGGTTATCCGCAGGCTCCGTATGGTGCAGCTCCGGTAGCTCCGAAGCAGCCGGCTAACTTCGACCTCAACGTCGGTGGTTTCTGTGGTGACTTCTTCAAGAGCCCGGTAGATGCAGTTACTTCCAGAGGTACTCAGAAGTACTGGCTGATGGCTCTTATCTTCGCAGGTTCTTATGCGATCCTCGAGTTCATTCTCGCACTGATCGACCACAAGTCCAAGGCTGCTAAGTGGGGCTTCTACACACTGCTTACAGACATTTTCGCTATCGCTGCATTTGTAGTAATCATCATGCTCATGACAGCTGCATTTAAGATTAAGAAGATGGACTTCCTGTCCTCACTCTCGTTGATCGGTCTGCCGTTCGCTCTGATGTTTGCTTGCCGTCTCGTTGAGTTCCTCAACACAAAGATCTACTCAAACATCGACAAGAAGGGGGATTTCTTCTCGATCTCCTCGATCATCGCGGCTATCGGCATTTACTTCATTGTAATCATGCTCTATGATTTCGCACTGAACGCGAATCCGGGCGCAGTTTCTAAGGGAAAAGCAGTACTCTTCGCTATCGTTTGCGTAGCTCTGTATCTCCTTCTCTTCAAGTTCTTCGACTGGATGTTCTACAAGATCTTCGACATGAAGAATGCTTGGAGTGCTTCTGACTTCGACAGCATGTCAGACCTCTACGCTTACTTCGGATAATCACCGAACACAAGTGAAAATATCGGCCCCGGACAGAAAATCCTGTCCGGGGTTTTTCTTTACTCCAAAATAAGGTATAGTGGATTTATCAGTACTTTTCGAAAACACTTACAGGAGGAACGAATCATGTCTACTTTCTGTCCGAAATGCGGGATGCCGGTTCCTGACGGGATCTATATCTGCTCCCAGTGCGGCACGTCTTTAGGCGATGTCACCCAGGCCGTATCTCCCTTGATGATGAATCAGAATGCCCAGGCGCAGGCTCCGAAGCCCCAGCCTCAGGCACCACAGCCACAGCCGCAGCCGCAGGTTCAGGCTCCTTATCCGCAGCAGCCGTATCCGCAGGCAGGCTATCCTCAGCCGGGATACCCGCAAACGGGTTATCCGCAGCAGCCGTACCCGCAGCAGCCATATCCGCAGGCAGGCTACCCGCAGACAGGCTACCCGGGATATGGTTATCCGGGCTATCCGGGCACAGCTTTTCCGGCAGCTCCTTCCAAGAATAAACCGGACACGAACTTCGGCAAGTTCTTTTCCGAGTTCTTCAAGAGCCCGACAGACGCGATCAACTCCCGCGTTACACCGAATTTCTGGCTGCTCGGTCTGCTCTCCCTCGGCGCATACATTCTCATGAGCTTCCTGATCGAGCTCATCGAATACGACTCCGACATAAAGTATTACCTCGGCAACAAGTATTCTGCCGGATCCGTATCTTTCTGCAACCTTTTGACCACCACCTGCTCGATGGCAGCTCTCGTACTGCTGATCATGCTGTTCTCAGCCGCATTTAAGATCAGAAGCCTCGACTTCCTGTCATCGCTGTCCCTGACGGGTATGGTAATGATATTCGCCTTCCCGTGCACCCTGGTCGGCTACCTCAACACGAAGATCATGAAGGCACTCGACGAGCACGGCAAGTTCATCAGCGCGTCCAACGCGATCATCACGCTCATTATCATATTTGCCGCCATTGCGCTATTCGCCTACGCTGAGCGGAACAGAAAGCCACAGGAAAAGAAATCGAAGACGGTCTGGTTCACCATGTGCACCCTCGGCTGCTATCTCGTATCCGAGCTGTTTATTACCTGGGTATTCAATAAGATCTTCTTCAGCTGACGGCCTCTCCGGCGTGCAGCTTAAAGGCTGCACCCGCGAACCAGTCTTATCCAAAAGCACCTGTGCAGGAACATTCCCGTACAGGTGCTTTTCTATCCGAATCCGCTTGATTTCTGTTCGGAATTCCCTGCCGGCGGATCTTTTCGGGCGAAGAAAAAAACAGGTTGACAAATTCTTCTGAAATCGCTATTATTTTAAGGCACGTGAAACAGAGGTTTCACGGATTCGATCAGTTATGGAGAAGTCGCGTAGCCTGGTCGAGCGCGCACGACTGGAAATCGTGTAAACCCCAAAAGGGTTTCGAGGGTTCGAATCCCTCCTTCTCCGCCAAGACCCGTGAAGTTACCCTTCACGGGTTTTTTCTCGTCTTTTTTTCGACAACTGATTTATAGGAATTGATATAAGAAGATTAAAAACGGCTATCTTATATCAACGTTTTCCCTGTCCTATTGATATAAACGCGCGGGAAATAGTGCTTTTATATCAATTTCGGGACCTTCTATTGATATAAAAGCACTGGTATTCAATGTTTTATATCAACGCCCTGGCGCTTAGGGCATCCAAAATTGATATAAAACTACCCGTTCCGGCATTCTTATATCAATCGAGCCTTGCATTCATTGATATAAAAAATCAGAAAAACTCATTCTTATATCAAAATGCTCCTCACGCTTAATCCCGGAGCAAAAAGAAGCCTCTCTCATTTCTGAGAAAGGCCCCTTTTCAGTATGTAGTGCAACCATGCCAGATTTCTGTCTATCACCAATCGAACAGGTCCTCAACGTAGTTCTCTGCTTTGTTCTTATATCTCTTATACTGACTCTTCGGAGATCTTTCGTCGAAGTACTTGTAGATCATGAATCCGCCAATGAAGAGGATGGCGAGGATAATGATGGCTGCGATCGTGCCGCCGTGGCTCTTTTTCGGCTGCGGGTAGACATATGCTCTCGGGTACTGATACTGCTGAGGATAGCCTGCCTGCTGATACGGATACTGCTGCTGGAAGCCAGCCTGCTGTGGGTAAGCGGCCTGCTGTGCCGGAGCTGCCGGTCTCGCATATGCCTGCTGATACTGAGCCTGAGCCGGTACCGCTGCCTGCTGAGCCTGAGCCGGAACCGTCGGACGAGCCTGAGCGTAAGAAGCCTGCTGTGCCGGAGCTGCCGGTCTCGCATATGCCTGCTGATACTGAGCCTGCGCCGGTATCGCTGCCTGCTGGGGATAAGCCTGCTGAGCACTGTATGTTGCTGTTGCTCCGCATACCGGGCAGATATTTCTTCCTGCCGGGATCATTCTCTTACAAGATACACACATCGTTACATTATTGGTTGCCATACTGTACACCCCTTTCAATATTTATGCGCCTTCTCGGTGCTTTGCCGGATCAGGACCCTGATGAACTTCGCTGATCGGTTTTTGTTTTCTATGGCTTAATTATATGTCGCATTTTGCGACACGCATATTCAAAAATTACATGATTTGCGTCAAAAGTTACATCGAGCGTATAAATCAATATTTTGCAACAGATCCTTTTTCTCCGTCGTCTTATTTGCATAAGGGCCTTTGCAAGATGAAAGAAAGTGGAAATTGGGTATATGAAAGCATTTAGAAAAGCAGCCGCGATCGGGATGGCAGTATGTATGTGCACAGTGCTTTTCGCCGGGTGCCTGAGCAAGAAAGAGCGGAACGCTCAGCTTGAGTGGGTCGAGGAGATGAGCAAGACTTTTAAGAAAGATAAGTTCGAGTATAAGGGCGCGCAGAACGACGGCGAGATCTCGCTTGACGCGGACACTGCGATCGTCAAGTCAAAGAAGTTTCCGAAGGATGAGATCCTCATCGTGAACGACGACGGCAAGCTCATGACGAACTATAACGCGGTCCGCTATCAGGAGGAAGTCGAGGAGTACATCAGAGAGTATTTCGAGGAGCTCTTCTACTGTGATGGCGTCGAGATCCAGTATATCCCGGAGGACGACCTCTCCCCTATGGACAATATGGACTTTGAAAAGTACTGCAGAAAGTATGTCCACTTCAACCGCATCCGTGTCATCGTATACCAGAAGAACGGTGTTTTTGTATGGGATGACCAGACCGCGGACATTCTCACCAAGATCGCCAAGGAGCGCGACGAGGCCTGCTCGATCACACTGTACTACTGCACTGAGGAGACGGACGATCCGGTAAAGGATGCCAAGCGCTACTACACCCTCACCATGAACAAGGCGCGCGAGATCAAGTCGATCACTGTCGCTAAGCAGGGTATTAAGAAGATAGAGACGATCGTCGAGAACGAGACCTGGTAATCAGCGAACCGGGCCAGCGGATAACAGGAATCTAGAAATTCACTGAATGGAGAATATGAATATGAAAGCTTTTAGAAAGGCAGCCGCGATCGGCATACTCATAGGTATCTGCGCGACTTTTTTCGCCGGATGCGAGACCATAAGAACGGAAGTAGAACAGCAATGGGTCGATGAAATGAATGAGATCTATGAGGACGATGAACTCACGTATCTGTGCGATTCGGGAAGCGGATTCATGGGCGGCTCGGCGCGCAATGAAGCTGTAGTACGGTCGAAGAAAATGCCGGATGATTACATCGTCCTACAAAAAAAAGACGGCAAGCTCATATCCAACTATAACAATCACCTCTACGCCAAAGAGTCGGACGAATACATCGCGGAGTATCTGGAAGACTATTTCGATGTCGATTCCATCGAAGTAAAATACACTCCGGACGAAGGAAAGACGGAACTCGATAACTGTTCTTTTAAGAAGTACGTCAAGAAGTATCTGCACTTCGATTACGTCAAAGTCGAACTGATCAAGCGAGACGGCAACTTCCCTTCTAACGACGAGATGGTGGAGATCCTGACCAATATCGTCAAGGACAGAGATGAGAAATGCAAAATGATGGTCACCTGCTACAAGTACAAGAAGACCAAGAACTCCGACAGGGGCCTGCGCCACTACTATCTCACCATGAACGGTCCGCGTGACATTGAGTTCATCAGCGTGACCGAGGGAGATGAAAGAGGACAGACAATGCTTGTAGAGAATTACACGTGGTGATTTTCGGGGCCGGATGCCAGACGGAAGGCGGCTGGCGGCGGGCTGAAGTGAGACCGAGCGGCCCGGACGCTCTCCCTACAAAATTTTCACAGTTTAGAAACAGCACATAGTAAGTTTGAGGCACCTGATGCGTGGTATAAATACCGTAAAATCAGGTGTTCCGGCTGGCAGAAACATGGTAACTGATGCCATATTATTATCACGCTTCCGTGATAATAATATGGTCTTGAAGGTGTTATAAAGCCGAAACCAGGTAGCAGTGCTTTTCGATGCGATACAAGGAGCGGGGTATGCGTGAGAAAAGATTAG
>JAEEGL014013592.1_pt1 | contig 10437 bp, 7 predicted proteins | sample 9134231 | NCBI WGS metagenome assembly JAEEGL01 (sample SAMN16246548, study PRJNA631951) | gut metagenome | biome: gut microbiome; feature: rumen; material: fiber-attached | host: Bos | place: Iran: Karaj | collected 2018-10 | reverse complement strand
TGGGATGGAGGACGTCTGCCGGCCGTTGACGTAGACCGTACCCCCGGTAAAGGAAACTGTTCCGTCGTAGTCGAAAGTGCTGTTCCCGGTCACGCTGATAACGCCGCCGTTGATATAGAGGTTGCCGTTGGAGTCGATGCCGTCGGTATCTCCGCCGCCCATGGCGACATTCACGGTTCCCCCGTTGAATTCGACCGCTGTTTCGACGGCTGTGGATTTCCGGGCAGCGTTGATGCCGTCGTCCGTCGCGGAAATGTCGACTGTCCCGCCGTTGATCTGGATAAACGTACCCTCGATTCCTTCCGCCGCGGTGATCTTCAGCTCTCCGCCGTCGATCTGGACCACGGAGGTCGCGTGCAGCGCGTCGTCCCCGCAGGTGATCGTGATGTTCCCGCCGCCGATGTAGAGATATCCCTTGCTGTTGTCGTCGCTGTTCTCCGCATGGAAACCGTCAGTCCCCGCGCGGAGGGCGAAGGTTCCGTCCATGACCCGGATGGAGTCGTTGGCTTCAAAGGCTTTGGAATTCGCCGTTACGGTATAGGCCCCGCCGGTGATCTTCAGGTCATCCTTGCAGACCACGCCGTTGTCCGTGGACTGGACGGTCAGCGCCGCAGTCCCGTTCATCACCAGGTCCGTCCGGCTGAAGATGACGCCGTCCGTGTTGGTGCTGCCGTCTGCCCGGAATGTTCCGGTCACTGCCAGCGCGCTGTCCCCCGCCGTCGTGACGAACACCTTGTCCGCCGACACGATATAGATACAGGGAAAATCGCTGTTCGTTACGTTCAGGTCCTGCAGCACCAGCTGCACCTTGGCGTCGTCAGCCGCCTCCACGCGGACCGTTGCATCGGAAGCAGTTCCGGTCAGCACGTAGGTGCCCGCCTCCGTGATCCGGATTTCCGTGCCGTCCGTCACGGTTAAGGTCTCCGCGTCACTCAGGTCCGCCGTCTGGACCAGGTCCCTGTCGGTAAACAAGTCGGCGCTGCTGTATATTGCCGAGCCGGAGGCCGCGGCCGCGGAAGTGATTGCTCCGGATCCTCCCGTGAGCATTACAACGGCAAAAACGAACCCTGCCGCGATTGCCGAAATCTTTCTGATAACCCTGTGCTTCAGTTTCATTGAAAAAGCACCACCTTTCCTGTTGGTGGCGCCATTGTAGAGGGGGAACCTAAAATGAACTTAATACTTTTTTATTTTTTTCCGAACAGCATATCGGCGGCTTTTTCCAGCTCGCGCCTTTCCTGTGTATCGTCGTACCCGCTCTTTCTGTCGTCGACGCCCTTCAGCACATTCATCGCAAAAAGCCCGTCGCGGTTGCAGTAAAAGAAGATCTTCTGCACAGCGCGCATCGCGAAGCGCGCTTCCGCGTTCCCTTCCGGGTAGAGCTTCACCGTCTGGATGCGGTCCGGCGATACGGCGGAGACAAAGGAGATGTAATGCTGTTTCGTCATCTCATGGTCAATCCGGACATAATACTCGTCTTCAACCTGCTCGACAAAAATCATGTGGCGTTCGTCTGTCTCTTCCGGCTCTGCCGGCAGCAGCCGCACCCCGTGGCAGTGGATAACCGCCTCTCCCATTGCGTGGAGGACGTTTCCGCACACAGGGCAGACATAGAATCCGGACCGCATCATATTCGCGGAAACATTCCGGTTGCGGACCGGGTTCCCGGAGATCAGCTCCGTCACCGAGATCCGGAAAGCGTCCGCGATCGGCTCCAGCAGGGTAATGTCCGGATACCCCTTTCCGGTTTCCCATTTCGATATAGTCTTGTCGCTCACGCTGAGCGCCTCCGCCAGCTGAAGCTGTGTCATCCCTTTTTGCTGCCGCAGTTCCCTGATCACCGTGCCTGTAACGTACTGGTCCATCCTATCAGTCCTCCTGTCCTGTTCCGCCGTTTCACCCGTCCTCCGGATTGTAGTACGGCGCCGGAAGCATGGCAACCTGCGGAGCGTAGAGATCCCAGCCTGCCGGGTGCATTGGATGTAAAATTTTCGGTATATGCAGGATATTCCCGGGTCTGAACGTATTAATTCATGGAGCACGTTCTTTGCCTTTCAGGCTGCGGAATGCTCCGGAGCAGATATAACTGACTGTAAGGAGAATGCATTCAATGAAAAAGATGATCTCTGTGATCCTGGCGCTGGTGCTGGCGCTGTGCTTCGCGGTCCCGGCCGCGTCCGCGGATGAGGCTGCCTTCCTGGGAAAACCGTTCCCGGATTTCACGGCAGCGGACACGGAAGGGAACACGTTCACCCTTTCGGAAGCGCTGAAAAGCCATGACGCCGTGCTGATCAATTTCTGGGCGACCTGGTGCCCTCCGTGTGAAAACGAGTTCCCTTTCCTGCAGGCGCTCTGGGAAAAATACGGCGACCGTGTCGCCTTTATAGCGCTGTCCATTGAGGATGGGGACACGATCGAAAAAATCGCGGCCTACCGTGAAACCCACGGCCTTACCTTCCCCATGGGGCGCGACGAGGACGGGAAGGTTTACAGCTATATGAATATCGGCAGCATTCCCGATACCGTGATCGTGGACCGCTTCGGCAGCGCCGTGTTCTTCCATAACGGTATGTTCTTCAGCGCGGCGGAAGCTGAGCGCTGCCTGGCCGCTTTTCTCGGGGAGGATTATACGCAGAGCACGGTGCTGACGGAAATCCCGCAGGATACTTCCACCCGCGCGTACCCGGTTTCCGCGAAGCGCGCCGTATATGTGGAAAATGAAAATACAAAACCGGTATATTTCTGGTTTGACGGGAATGAGGATCCCCTCGTGTGCTACGTCGTTCCGGACGGCACGGCGCATCTCCGGCTGGAGCTTACCGCGGCGGATGATCCCGGAAAGATCGTCTGCAGCGACCTCTGGGGTGCTCCAAGATATGCCGAAGATCTGCTGGATCCGGATCGCGGCGCGTATATTCACGACCAGGCGCTGGAAGGCGCTTACAACGGCGTCGCTTATCACTTCAACTACGGTTACCTGGTCGACATGGACCTCGGCGGGCTGGATCCGGACATCGTCGAGTATTACGTGATCGCTGACGAGGCATATATCGGCGAGGTTGAGGCGGACCTGCGCGATATGGGCGCTGAAAATATCCGCTGGGAGATCGGGGAACCTGTTCAGGCGGAAAACAGTCCGCAGGCTTATATCCTGCACGTGGCAGATCAGGAAAACGCTCCCGTTCCGGAGGTATTCGTCAATTTCTGTACGGATGTGTCGTGTGTCCCGCTGGAATCCGACGAAAACGGAACGATCGTCTTCACCGGCGCCCCGGATGTTTATCATGTCCAGGTGGTTGACATTCCGGACGGCTACAGCTGTGACGAGGATTTTGAGATGTACACCGGCCGCGAATACGGCGAATGGATGCTGCGCATCCGGAAAGACTGACAGAAAGCGGGACGGCTTCTCACGCGCAGGCGGCTTCGGCCGCCTTTTTCATTTGCGGCTGCGCGTCATACCGGTTCCTCGATGGCGGCTGTCCGCAGGACGTTTCCCGCTTCTCCGGTTACCACGCGCACTCCGCACGCCCACCGGCCGGTTATCTTTCCGTCCGTCCGCACCTCGGCGTTCCTGCCGTCGCTCGCGATTGCGTAGCGATGGCCGTAAAACACCGCTTCGTATTCATAGGGTTTTCCGCTCCCCAGGCTGAACCAGACCGTCCCGAGATGCGGGCGGATCCCGTAATGGTGCGCGATGTATTCCAGGCAGGCAAGCATCGTCGGGCCGTACGCGTCCTGAACCGGTTCGCCGCTGTTCTCTGCGACCGGCTGATGCGTTGCCGGGTGCACAAGGGAGGGTTTCCCCGTGAACGGGTCAAACTGCTGGGTAAACCGGCAGCCGTTCAGGTATACCGTTCCGGTCAGCTTCCGTCCCAGTTCTGTGACGATGCTGTCATATCCGTAGCGTTCCAGCGCGAGGATCGCCCGCTGGTAGGTCAGGCCTTCCGGCTGTCCGCTCCAGTTGTTTTCGGGCGCGTTCCGGAAAGCGGGATCGTTCGCCGCGACGCTCGGCAGCGGAAAGGGCGTACGGAATTCCGCCGGGTTGAGCAGGTGCTCCCGTACGAACCGGCCGGCCATACCGGGGGATATGCTGCCCCAGTACATGCAGCGCAGCGTGTTGTGGCAAAGGATGTCGACTGTCTTGCCGTACCGGTCCCTGTCGAACAGCGCGCCGCGCTTTTCGTCCCACAGTCCTTTCCGCAGCGCTTCCGCGACAGATGCCGCCTTCTGCCGCCATGTTTCCGAAGCAGGATCGCCCTGGATCCGGCATATTTCAGCGATGGTATCCCTTGCGGCGAAACTCCAGCTGGTCACGTCCATGCTGGCCATGGGAACGATCTGGTATCCTTCCGGCGGTGCATCGTCTTCCCACCAGCACGGCGCGTCCCCGTACCGGACCGCCGCGTCCTCTCCCGTGTCGTAAACGCAGAAGGAGGAGAGCAGTCCGTCCCCGGTCAGGCGCCGCGTTTTCTGCAGGCAGCCGTCAAAGCGGATCAGCGTTTCCTTCAGCTGTTCAAGATATGTGTTATCCCTTCCCAGAAGATAGTAAAGGTTCAGCGCCGGGTATGGAAAACAGAATCCCTGGTATTTATTGAACTGCGGTTCAATCCCGTGTTCTGTCTGTTGGATGGAACCGGGCAGCCTCCCGTCCGCGCGCTGGTGGCGCATAAAGAGCAGGCAGTTGTTCGCAGCCGCCTGCAGGTTCCGGAGGGCATACATCTCCCCGCCCATGGGCTGGGTCTCAAGCCAGATCTTATCGTATCCCCCGCCTTCCACCAGCACTGTGTCGCCGCCGAAATCCTTCAGGTTCGTCCGGCATTTCTCTTCCGCCGCGTCATAGACCGTCTGCAGCTCCGGATCCTCCGACTGAAACCGTACGCTTGTTTCGGGCAGCATGTTTTTTCTTCCTCCGTGAAATTATAACCGTCTGTAAAAACTGTTTTGAATATATAAATTTTATCATTTTCCCTTCGTTTTTCACAACAGCGAAAAATATGCGCATTTTTCATCCGGATACGAATCCTTGAAAATCAACGGTTCGCGAAAATTTCGCTTCTTCCTTTTTGGCTTTTCCCTGCGGATAATCAAACTGAAAGCAACCCGGCCACAATTTAAAATCCCGGATATCGTTAGGAGGTTCCCTGATGAGTGTTTCAGTTTCCCGGTCAGTCCGCCGCGGCAGCCTGCGGCACCGGGCCGCGATGTCGCTGCGCCGGGACTGGCAGCTCTGGATCCTGCTGCTGCCCTGCCTCGCCTTCTTTATTATCTTCTGCTATTTCCCGATGTATGGTGTACAGATCGCGTTCAGGGACTACAAAGCCGCTTTCGGGATCACCGGGAGTAAATGGGTGGGGCTGAAGTATTTTGAAAAATTCTTCACCAGTTACTACTGCGGAAGGATGTTCATGAATACTTTCCTCCTGAATTTTTTCGGGCTTCTCTTCGGTTTCCCGATTCCGATTCTGCTGGCAATCATGCTGAACCAGCTGAACCGGAAAGGATTCAAAGGCTTTTCCCAGACGGCGATCTATGTGCCGCATTTCATTTCGACGGTGGTTCTTGCCGGAATGATTTATCTCTTTTTCTCCCCGACAAACGGGATCATCAACGCGCTGATCACTGCTGCCGGCGGAAAGAGCATTTATTTCATTATGGAACCCGGCTGGTTCCGGCCGTTGTTTATCGGCTCCGAAATCTGGCAGAACGCCGGATGGAATACGATTCTGTACATTGCGACACTCACCAGTATTGATCCCCAGCTGTATGAGGCTGCGACGATTGACGGGGCCACCCGCTGGGAAAAGATCCGTCATATCGACATACCCCATCTGATTCCCATCGCCGTCATGATGCTGATCCTCAACTGCGGTTCCCTGCTCTCGTCCAACACGGACAAGGCGCTGCTGCTGCAGACCAGCGGCAATATGGCGACCTCGGATATTCTGGGTGTTTATGTCTATAACGTCGGCATTGCCGCTTCCAAAGCCCAGTATTCCTACGCGTCAGCCATCGGCCTGTGCCTGAATGTGATTAATTTCGCGATTATCATGCTGGTGAACGCCGTATCCAGGAAACTGAGCGATATCAGCCTGTTCTGAGAAAGGAGGAAGAACATGACCGCATTTGCCGCGGAACAAAAAGGCCGCGTCCGGAAAAACCGGGTCCGTGAAACGCGGAAAGACCGGATCTTCAACGCTGTCAACATCGTTTTCTGGATTGTTGTCCTGTTCGTTGTCCTCTATCCGCTCTGGCTGATCCTGATCGCCTCCGTTTCCGATCCCGATGCCGTGCTCCAGGCGAAAGTCCTGCTCTGGCCGGTGGATTTTTCCCTGATGGGCTATGAGGCCGTATTCCAGTACAACGAGCTCTGGGGCAGCTACCTGAATTCGATTTTCTATACGGTCGCCGGTTCCGCACTGAGTGTAATCATCACCCTTGCGGCGGCTTACGCTCTTTCGCGGCGGTTTGCCGGCAAAAAGATCGTGAATCTGGCGATAACCTTCACGATGTTCTTTTCCGGCGGTCTGATTCCGATTTTCCTGAATATACGGGATCTCGGGCTGTATAACACCCGGGCCGTCATGATTCTGATGAACCTGGTTTCCGTCTGGAACCTGATGGTCGCCCGGACCTACATTCAGACCAGCATCCCCAATGATCTTTATGAGGCGGCTGTCATCGACGGAGCGGATCACTTCACTTACTTCTTCCGCTGCGTGCTGCCCCTTTCCGGCACGATCGTCGCGGTGCTGGCGGTTTATTACGGGGTTGCCCGCTGGAACGATTACTTTACCGGCCTGGTCATGCTCAGGGACCGCAGCCTGTATCCTCTTCAGCTCGTGCTGCGGGAAATCCTGGCGTCCCTGACTTCCACCGGCTCCTCCGATACGTTTTTCGCCGCGTACGCGGATAATCTGGGCGGCCTGCAGGAAGCCCTGCGTAAAGCCGAAGTCGCGAAATACTGCTGTATCGTGGTTTCAACCGTTCCGGCCGTCCTGCTGTATGTGTTCATGCAGAAATACTTTGTGAAAGGTGTCATGATCGGATCCCTGAAAGGTTGACCCTGCATCGGATTCCGGGGCTGCAAGCCCTGAAAATAGAAGGAGGATACCCCTATGAAAAAACTCGTTTCCCTGCTGCTTGCATGCTGTATGCTGCTCAGTCTGGGCGCCGCCTTCGCCGAGGACAAGGTGGAGCTCACCGCTTTCCAGTACGCGCTGGAAAACCAGAACACCGACTTCAACGGCCTCTGGTTCTTTGACGAACTGGAAGCAAAAACGAATACCCATGTAACCTTCCAGATGGTGAAGGACGCAGACTGGGCGACGAATGTCAACCTGATGTTCGCCGTGCCGGACCAGATGCCGGATATGATCATCCGCCATGCGGTGGATGTGGAGGAGTACGGCGTCTCCCAGGGCCTGCTGCTTCCCCTGGACGAATACCTGACTGAAGAGATCATGCCCAATTATGTCAGCCGCCTGAACATCAACAACGCCGGCGATTCCATCCCCGCCAGCGACGGAAAAACCTATTATATCGGTTTCCTGATGGCGCAGAACGTCAACCATACCGGCACCTGGTATGTGAATCAGAAAGAGCTGGACAAGCTCGGCAAAGCGGTTCCGACTACAATCGATGAAGTCACCGAGCTGCTCCGTGCGATGAAAGCCGACGGAATCAAGTGGCCTTTCTCCGCCTCCTACACCCAGTTCGGTCCGGAAACCATCTGGAACCAGTTCGCTTCCTTCGGCGTGCCGGAAAACACTTATTACTATTTCATCGACGCGGATAACAAGGTTCAGTTCACCTGCGCGCAGGACGGCTGGCGTGCGTGCGTTGAATGGCTGCATACGCTGTACGAGGAGGAGCTGATGGATCCCGAATCCCTGACGCAGGACTCCAACCTTTGGGCCAACAAGGTCAATGACGGCGAAGTCGGTTATTTCTGCTACCTGCGGCTGATCAACACAGCAATCAAGGCTGACAACATCGGGAACTTCAAATCCATCCTGCCTCCCGCCGCGGACGGTTTCAAAGCCTGTGTGTCCCAGATTCTGGAAGTGCCGGAAGCCGGCGCCTATCTGACAAAGAACTGCAAGGATCCCGTGGCGGCCCTGAAGTGGATCGACGCCCAGCTGGAAACAGAGACTATGATGGTTTCCCTCAACGGCCGGGTCGGCGAGCAGATCGTCCTGAACGATGAAGGCAAGTATGAAGTGATCGATATTCCTGCGGATAACGGTTTGTATCAGTTTGTACCCGTTACCATGGGTCAGTTCTTTGCTCCCGGCGACTACTACACTTCTATTTACCAGATGGCTCCCCATCGCGTTGAACGGTATGAGGACAGCAAATGGTATGCCGAAGCAGGTGTGCTCGAGCCCAGGAGCTTCCAGTACCTGCGCGACCTGAGCAAGATGAGCAATGAGGACGCCACCGAAGCCGCCGATATCTATACCGAGCTGCAGAAGCTGGTGGAGGAATCTTTCGCGAACTTCGTGCGCAACGGCGTCACCGACGACAGCTGGAACAATTTCCTTGCTCAGGCTGAAGCGATCGGTTGCGGACGTTATGTCGAACTGTACCAGAACGCTTACGACGCGTATCTTGCAAAGTAAATTGTTGAATGCCGCGGCCCGGGATGCTACAATATCCGCATCGAAGGCCGCCGGGCACCGCCGCAGGGCTTGCTCCCGACGGCGGTGCCCTTTTGCCGTATAAAGGAGTACATATGAACCGGATCGTCAAAACCATCTGTCTGCTTGCGGCCGCCGCGCTCCTGCTGTCCGGCTGTTCATCCCCGAAGGTTCCGGAAAGTTCCTCCGGCGCCGCTGTAACTCTTTCCGCGCTGCAGTATGAGATAGATAATATCGCGGTCGATTTCAGCAGCATGTGGTATTACCGGCAGATCGAACAGCAGACGGGCGTCCGCGTGGATTTTAATGAAGTCAAGGACTCGGAGTGGGCCAGCTCTGTCGCTATGGCTTTTGTAAAAGGAAAGATGCCGGATATGATCCTGCGCGGTTCGCTGGATGTTGAGGAATACGGCGTAACCCGCCGTCTCCTGGTCCCGCTGGATGAGTATATCGACAAAGGTTTCCTGCCCAATTACGCGGCCCGGATGGACGAAGCAGGGCTCCGGGAACAGCTGACCGCCTCTGACGGACACATCTACCAGCTTGGCTTCCTGATCTCCCAGGATGTCAATACCAACGGCCACTTTTTCATAAACCGGAAATGGCTGGACAGGCTGGGCCTTTCCGTTCCTGAAACCACAGAGGAGCTGGCGGAAGTCCTGCGCCGTTTCAGAAACGACGATCCGAACGGGAACGGCCTTCAGGATGAGATTCCGCTGGAGTTCACCCTGAACGACAATACGACGGGTGTCTATAATCTGTTTTCCTTTTTCGGGCTGCCCCTGAATGAGGAATATGTTTATCTGGATGAAAGCGGCACCGTTCGTTTTGCTCCGGAGGAGGAAGCCTTTTTCGAAACCGCCGCCTGGCTGCACCGGATGTATCTGGAAGGACTGCTGGATGTGGATTTCATCAGCCAGGGAAGCAGTATCTGGGCCGCCAAAGTAAACGAAGGCAATACCGGCATGTTCAGCTACTGGAGGCTGCAGAACACCGCGCTGAATCCGGACGTGGCGGCGGATTTTGAAATCATGCTGCCGGTGCATGCGGAAGGAATCCGGGCATGTCTCCCGAGAAACATGGATATCATTGAGTTCGGGGCCGCCCTGACCGTTGACAACCGGGATATCGAAGCCAGTCTGCGCTGGCTCGATGCCCAGTTTGAAACAGAAAACATGCTCGTATCCCAGAACGGAGCCGTCGGGGATACGCTTGTCCGGAGGGAGGACGGCAGGTATGAAGTCCGTTATGTTCCCCCGGATAACGAACTGTATCAGTCGGTTCCTGTGATCTGCGGCCAGTTCTTTGCTCCCGCCGAATACTATGCATCCGTTTATGTTCCCGCCGCCCACCGCCAGGAAAAGGCGGGATACTGCGAACTGTACGGATCTGCGGACGTACTCGAGCCTGTCTCTGCCAAACTGCTGACGGCCGTAGCCCCGAAGACAACTGCGCAGTCCGCTGAAGTCCGGCGCCTGAAAGCGAAGCTGCAGTCTGTCGTGGATGCCGGAATTGTTGCCATGGTCACGCAGGGAGTCTCGGAGGAACGCCGTGAAACGTTCCTCAATGAGCTGAGGAAAGGCGGAAGCGAAGCATACCGTCAGGTTTATCAGGAGATCTGGGACCGCTGGAAGGAGAAATAAGCGTGTTCAAAAAAAGCCGTTCCTCTGTCTTTATCCGGTATGCCCTTTCGTATATCGCTGTGGTATTGCTGCTCTTTTTCAGCATTACGGGATACCTTTATATCCGTCTCAGCGGCATAGCCCGGAAGGAAATCATCGATAACCAGATCAAC
>JAEEGL013218817.1_pt1 | contig 10437 bp, 9 predicted proteins | sample 9134231 | NCBI WGS metagenome assembly JAEEGL01 (sample SAMN16246548, study PRJNA631951) | gut metagenome | biome: gut microbiome; feature: rumen; material: fiber-attached | host: Bos | place: Iran: Karaj | collected 2018-10 | reverse complement strand
TTCAGTCGCATTAATTTGCAGACAATGCATACTGCAGGTGTACGACAGCATTTGCTCTCGTCCTGTGTACTTTTTCACTTTTAGGGCCGATGCTTCAATATGTTACTGAAACTCAATATAATCCAGCGCAAGCAGGATCAACCTGACCGTCCCACGAGAAAAGAGAAGACAGCTCGCTCCGATAACGTATTCGCGCATTCATAAAAGTTCGATTTCATCGAAGGGATGCGCTCACTACTGAATCATATTCTCAAGAAATGTGCAGCACAGTGCGAATTTCTGCCAGAACAGTAACAATGTATCATCTCTAAACTGTACTGGTACAATCCTTTCTGTTTCGCCGGCCTGTTTTGCTGAGAAGAATGACCTGTAATAATAAAAAACACTCTTTAGGGTAAAAACTTTTCTATTATGCTGACTTATTTTGTTGAGAAAAATGACCTGGAATAGCAAAAAACACTCTTTAGGTCAAAAACTTTTCTGTTCCGCTGGCATATTTAGCTGAGAAGAATGACCTGGAACAATAAAAAACATTCTTCAGGTCAAAATCATTGTATGCAGCTGATATTATTCCTCTTTCTAAGTGATGTTTTCATATTTAAGTGGTTCTGCAGTGTTTTTCTGCAGAATTGATCCGAGGCGGGAACCCATGGGCGGTTTTTCGCGGGCCTCGGATCAAAACGACCTGTTTAGATAATGTACATATTCTTAAATGAAATTAAATCAGAAAACGAGTTCAAGCATTCTGCCTTCAGTAGATACGCCTTCGCTTGAGGCGAAGGCTAGTCCATTATGGATGACGAATTTTTGAAAAAATTCGGTAGCCTATATATTTTGGAATATACAGATTGCGCTAAATCATAATAAAATATAAGATACTTTGAGAAGAATATATAGAAATCAGAAAGGCATTATATGAGTATTTTAAGCGTTGAACACCTGACTCACGGATTCGGAGACAGGGCGATTTTTGATGATGTTTCCTTTAGATTGCTTAAGGGGGAACATATAGGACTTGTAGGAGCAAACGGTGAGGGCAAGTCCACCTTCATGAACATAATTACAGGCAAGCTCATGCCTGATGCAGGGAAGATTGAATGGGCCAAGAATATAAAGGTTGGATACCTTGACCAGCATGCGGTCCTTAAGGAGGGCATGACCATAAGGGATGTACTGGCATCAGCCTTTGACTCGCTCTTTGATATGGAGCGAAGGATGAATGAGATCTGCGATGCCATGGGAGAAGCCGATGAGAAACAGCTTGAAGAGCTGATGGAAGAACTTGGCACGATACAGGATCTTTTGACCAATCATGACTTTTATCTTATAGACTCCAAGATAGAAGAGGTGTCGAGGGCACTTGGCTTTCTTGAACTTGGACTTGACCGAGATGTGACTGAGCTCTCCGGCGGACAGAGGACCAAGATACTCCTTGCCAAGCTCTTACTGGAAAAGCCTGATATACTTCTTTTGGATGAGCCTACTAACTATCTGGATGCAGAGCACATCGTATGGCTTACGAGGTACCTGCAGGAGTATGAGAATGCATTTATCCTGATCTCACATGACATTCCATTCCTAAATAGCGTGGTCAACATCATCTACCACATGGATGGTCAGACTCATTCCCTCGAAAGATATGTGGGTGACTATGACAAATTTATGGAAGTCTATGAGGCCAAAAAGGCGCAGAGAGAGGCTGCCTACAACAGACAGCAGCAGGAGATCGCCGATCTTAAGGACTTTGTCGCCAGAAACAAGGCGAGGGTTGCAACGAGGAACATGGCCATGGCCAGGCAGAAGAAGCTGGACAACATGGATATCATAGAGAAGATCCAGGAGAAACCAAAGCCCGAGTTCTACTTTAAGACAGCCCGCACTCCCGGGAAGTTTCTCTTTGAACTTGAGGATCTTGTGATTGGATACGACGAACCCTTGTCTAAACCATTAAACCTTGCCATAGAGAGAAACACCTTTACCGTACTCACGGGTGCCAACGGGATTGGGAAGACAACTCTTTTAAAGAGCATGCTTGGACTTATCCCGGCGATATCAGGCAAGGTTCATAGAGGTGAACATGTGGAGATAGGTTATTTTGAGCAGGAGATGAGTCCTGATATTGAGACTACCTGCCTTGAGGAGATCTGGAATGAGTTTCCCGGCTTTTCACAGTATGAGGTCCGCTCTGCACTTGCCAAGTGCGGGCTAACAACCAAGCATATAGAGAGCAAGTGCAAGGTGCTATCAGGAGGAGAACAGGCCAAGGTGAGGCTATGCAAGCTCATGAACAGGGAATCGAACATTCTTGTTCTCGATGAGCCTACAAACCACCTTGATGTGGATGCCAAACAAGAGCTTCACAGGGCACTTAAGGAGTACAAGGGAACGGTCATCATGGTTTGCCATGAACCTGACTTCTATGAGGACCTGGCAAGTGACATAATTGATTGCACTAAATGGACTACCAAGCTTTAACATTCCAGGCAGAAAGGAAGAATATGAAAAAGACTGATTTAAAGAAATATACGGATTTTATAATTGATGAGACAACCAGACTGTTAAACATTGATTCACCGACAGGCTATACGGAAGAGGCTGCAGCCTGGGTAAAGGAAGAATTTGAAAAGCTTGGCTTTAAAGCAACATATACCAATAAAGGCGGCGTAATTGTAGACCTGACCGGCGAGGACAAGGACAATGGACTCCTTTTGGAGGCTCACACGGATACTCTTGGAGGAATGGTAGCCACCATCAAGGATAACGGAAGGCTGCAGCTGACTAATCTTGGAGGAATGAATCCCAACAACGCGGAGACTGAGAATGTAAGAGTTGTGACAAGATTTGATGGAATATATGAGGGAACTTTCCAGCTCAACAATGCCTCAATCCATGTCAACGGCGAATATGACGACACCAAGAGAACCTGGGAGAACTGCGAAGTCGTGCTTGACGAGGACGTGAAGGACAAGGAGGGCACTGAAAAGCTTGGCATCTCGGTTGGCGATATTGTATGTTTTGAGCCAAATGTCAGGGTGACAAAATCTGGGTACATCAAGTCAAGATTTCTTGATGACAAGCTCAGTGTCGGCATCCTTCTTGGGCTTGCTAAGTATATCAAAGAGAAGAAGGTAACCCCTAAGAGAGCTCTTTACGCACATATCACGGTGTTCGAGGAAGTTGGGCACGGCGGATCGGGTAACGTTCCTGAGGGCTGCACGGAAGCAATCTCAGTGGATATGGGATGCGTTGGCGAAGGGCTTACCTGCACGGAAAAGCAGGTGTCCATCTGCGCCAAGGACAGCGGAGGACCTTACAGCTACGTCGTTGTTCAGGGGCTTGTAACTGCGGCAAAAGAGATTGGCGCAGATTATGCAATCGATATCTACCCACACTACGGAAGTGACGTAGAGGCAACGCTCAGATCCGGTGTTGACCTAAGGCATGGTCTTATAGGAGCGGGCGTCTACGCTTCACATGGATATGAGAGAAGCCACAGAGATGGAGCTGAGAACGTGCTCAAACTCCTTATCGCATACGCGCTTTAAAAATTTTTAATTAAGTACTATCACAAAATAAAAGAGCTGCTATTTAGACATTTTTCCAAATAGCAGCTCTGATTTATTTACAGTGTTTTCTTTATGCCGGGATAAACTCGATATCAGATGCATCCATTATACCGGCATCAAACATAACTGTGCATTTCCACACTCCGTTATTCATATACACATTCTTTACAACACCAACTCCGAATTCCGGATACACAATAAGTGTAACCTTATCGCCAACATTGAATCTTGGCGCTGATGCATATCCGTTAGCTCCGCCTGCAACTTCTTTCAATTCAACTTCATTAAGCATGTTCTTTTCTTCCATTTTATATTCCTCCGATTTTTATGTGAACTCTTGATTTCGTTTTGTGAATGATTCTCTTCTGAAATTCTATCAGGATCATCTTATGTATCTTTATACGAGGAAAAAATGGTTGTGGCAATCTTTTATGTGAAAATGTTATTTTGATATAACGATAATACTAACATACAACTACAAACGCTGAAAGCAATTTTCAGTCGGATTTTATTAGTGTGAAATACCCATACAAAATTGGTAAGAAATAAGAATTATTTAAGATGGATTTAATTGCTGTTTTACATTTCTTTGAGATAATATTTGAGCGATAATGTAAATTCATGTAAAAACTAAGCAAGTTGATGATATTTGAAAGAATAAATGGAAATTTTAAAACAATTTTCAGCATTACTACAAGGTAGGTATATGAAAAAGATTTTAGAAGTCATTGTTTTTTGTACATTTTCCTTTTTGGTTATCCATTCAGATAGCATTATTTCATATGCATCTTGCCCGATATCTGAATCGAATAGTTCATCTGCATCTGCTGAAGCTGAAGAATATTATAATATGCTTCCTGCGGGTGTAAGGAATGCTTTTGAATCTAAAGGCTGGCATATAGAGATAACTGATGTGGCTTCAGTTAATTACATCAGTGCTCTTTATGGTGGTTTTACACCGGGTGGTTATGTGGCAGGGTTCACAGAATCTCAATCAAGAGTGATTATGCTTTCTGATACAGATGCAGGCTCAGCTATGAACCATGAGATGGGACACTTTTTTGATTATATTTCAGGATCTTTGTCTGATGGGGATTCATTTAATGAAATTTTTCAGACAGAATCGTCCAATTTTGATGGAGGATCCAATGCATATGCAATGTCTGATCCTACAGAGTATTTTGCTGATGCATATAGGGAGTACATCGAATGTGCTGGCTATCTGAAAAACACTTGTCCAATGACTTTCAGTTTCATTGACAGTTTGATGCAATCTTATGGGGGTACAAGTACACTTTCTACTATTGAATATACAAGATGCGATAGCCATATAATTGAAATGACTGCTAAGGCTGCAGCGGATGCTACGGCCAAAGCTGCAAGAAGCGCTGCACAGGCACTCCTAGACAAGGGAGCAGATGTAATAGGCAAAAATGCCCCAGATGTTGATACATGGCTTGCGGGTGCAAAAGATACTTTAGATAAGATTGCAAACGATCCAGACTACGGAACAAAACTTGCAGATGAATTAAATAAGAAAATTGAGAATACAGATTGGGAACAAAAAGGTACAGATGCAGCAAACAATATCAACGAAAAGCTAGAGAAATTAAATGAAACGCTCGAAGAAACAGATTGGGAACAGAAAGGTAGAGATGCTGCCGATTTTTTAAATAAGTTTCTGGGTGCTGATTAAAGAATAGAGATCTAAAAAGATGCGATACTGAAGTTTTATTATTGTTTCCATTATCATAGGAATGGAGGGTATTATATGAAAACTAATTGCACTAAGTTCTTAGCTGCTCTGTTGGCAATGGCAATCCTTTTTTTGAGCATTCCGCATGATGTACAAGCAGCGGGGAAAAAACCTGAACTTGAAAAGTCAACTGTTTCATTATCATCTGGCGAGAGTTATACTATCAAATTTAAGAATGTTTCAAAGAGTGCGAAGGTGAAATGCAAATATACGGCAGATAATAAGTATGTGACTGTTTCAAGCAAAGGAGTGATTAAAGCCAAAAACTATCCAAATAAGAAAACAACGATTACTGTCAAGGCTACTATCACTGAAAAAGGGAAAAAAGCTAAAAAATATACATTTAAGCAGATCGTCAAGATAGTAAAACCTATTGCACTTGACAAAAAAACAGTTACGTTAGAGCCTAAACAAAAATATACGATTAAACTGAAGAATGTTCCTAAGAATGCAAAAGTCAAATGTTCTTATTATACTGACAACAGCAATGTTTCAGTCTCCAAAAAGGGTGTGGTAACGGCAGGAAAACGCTCTGGAAAAAAGACTAAGATTGTGATCATAGCTACCGTTACAGAAAGTGGAAAGAAGGCGAAGAACTATACCTTTTATCAAACTGTAAAGATTGTTGCATTATCCAAAAATAAAGAAAATAATGAATCAAACGCAGATTCATCTGGAAAAAATACCAATCTTTCCGTTGGTGATATAGGGAAGAGTGGCAACTTTAAAATAGGTCTTCAATATGTTAAGAGAATGAATTATCTACCCACTGCATTAGGTGAAGAAACAAATATAGGTGCGGGTAATGAAGTCATATTGCCATTCTTTGAGGCTTTTAACACTTCTGCATCACAGCAGCAAATAAGATTTGATGATATTACCTGCTATGCCGATGGAGTGCAGGTTGGCAAAGTAGATACGTACATAAAAGTAGAGTGCGACGGGATTCCACAATACTATTACGAGGGTATTGCTGGCAATGCCAAGGTATTGTCTGTCAGGCAGTTTGCTGTACCAAAAGGATGGAAAGAACTGAATTTTTTCTATGGTTCTGATATTTCATGGACGATAAAACAAAAGGATGCAAGATCTGAAAACTATAAATATAAATCGTTGTTCGCAAACACTAATAGAGCGGTGACCAGAGTAGGTACATCAATATATAACGGGACACATACAATAGTATTTGATGGTGCGCAAAACTATTCAAAAGAAGTGCTACGAGAAACCAGAAATTATGTCATTTTCAAGTTTACTGTCAAGAACACTGGCAGCTCGGCATTAGATTATGATCTGGTTGGTTATGATATGGCTGCTTACAGGAATAATTCATATATCGGTGAGGCGGAGTATATACTTGATGAGCAAATTGATGGCTACAGCGATGTTTTTGATATTGACAGTATACAACCGGGAATGAGCGCCAAGGTGTATGTTGCATTTGAAAGTATGCTTGAAGGCAATGATTATTATATGATTTATAATGAGGGCTATATTAGTGATGACATTAAAGGCAGTGTTTATACCATAGTTAATTGATAAGTACTTTGTTATCTATGCTAAGCTTGCTTTTAAAATAAGAAGGTTACCTTTATAAACAAAACCCTTTCGTTCATCATGGGCGAAAGGGTTTTATTTATAAAGGATATATTATTGGTGAAAAGGTGCTGGAAGCGTGGGGTTTGAGATATGGAAGAGTTATTTGAAAGAGTGACAAAGTCGATGCTTGCTATGCAAAGATATCCATGGGAGCAGGGCGTATGTGCTCAGGCTCTGTATGAGGCGGGGAGGGATGATATTTGGATCCCGATGGCCTATGATGCAATAAAAAGGATGGACAATGCTGGCAGGCTGGCAATGGCAGGTTGTAGCGATGCCGTCTCTGACCCTGCATCTAATGGCGAAGTCTGTTTCAGAGCTTATGAAAAGACTCATGATGTATTCTTTTTAGATGGGGCGAAGAGAATGCTGAGTTATCTTCTTGAAGGCGCTCCCAGAACTGAAGATGGTATCATATGTCACAACAATGTTTCATACCATGAAGGTTATAGCAGATATCAGATATGGATTGACGGATTATATATGGTACCGCCTTTTCTTGCAGTCATGGGAGAGATGGACGAATCAATGAAGCAGATAAGGGGATTCATAAGGCATCTCTATGATGCAGAAAACAGCCTGTTCTTCCACATCAAGGATGTAGCCTGTGATAAGTATATCAGGAAGGTTCACTGGGCAACTGGAAACGGCTGGGCACTTATGGGACTTTCCAGAGTTATTGAGGAGGCTCAAAGTAGAGGCAGGAGTGACATTTTGAATGAACTGATTCCATTTTTGAATGGGTTGCTTACCGGGATGCTTAGATTTGCTCAGGATGATGGAAGGTTCCGGGATATTCTTGATGATGAGACAAGCTTCATTGATGGTACGTCTTCAATGATGATGGCTGCTACGGTATACCGGGGAATCGTGGGAGGTTATGTTTCATCGGAAATAATTGATGTTGCAGAAAGAGCTTTTAAAGCAGTATCAGATTCAGTAGATGAATATGGAATTCTTCATCATGTGTGCGGATGTCCTGATTTTGTTGAGGAAGGTACATCAGCTGAGGCGCAGGCAGCGTATATCATGTCAACAGCTTGGAGGTTGAGGGTTTTAAATATTTGCTGAAAAACCTGGTTTCACAAATCAGTGCTATCGATAATATGCAGAGATAATAATGAGTTGATGATAGTCCGCTATTGATGGGGGGTTCCACTTCACAATTTACAATAAATAGAATATTATTAAATTGTATTGTGTGCATTATACAGAGAGGAGATTGTGAAAATGCCGAGACCAAAGAAGGAATCAACTGAGACAAAAAAGAAAACCACTGAAACCAAAAAGAAAGAAAAAGTAGCCAAGGCTGTAAAGACTGCAGTTGCGGTAGCGGCAGTTGAAAAGATAGCCGAGGCAGAGGCTGAAAAGGTAAAGAAAGCAGTGACCAGGAAAGTTGCCAAAACAGCTGTAAAGAAAGTAACTGAGAAGGCGGCTGAAAAGAAACCTGCAGAGAAGAAGACTTCTGCAAAGAAAGCAGAGCCTGCTAAGAAGACAGCAGAGAAGAAGATTGCAAAAACTGCCGTAAAAGTAGCTGCAGCAAAGAAAGTAGTATCTGCTAGGAAGAATGCAAAGGAAGCTGCGAGAACAAATGTCATTCTTCAGTACGCAGGAATGAATGTTACTTATGATGATCTTTTACAAAACGCCAAGAATAAATACCAGTTTGATATGGGCGGGGATGTAAGTGGGATAAAGAACATTGATCTTTATGTTAAGCCGGATGAAGGTAAAGTATATTTTGTGATAAATAAAAAAATCGAGGGCGATTACGACCTGTGATGATATGATCGTATAAATGATGCGTAAAACTATGAACTACTCGTTGGTCAATTAGATTGCCGGGTAGTTCTTATTTATGCCTGCATGTAGAAGTAGATAAGAGGAAGTGTCTGTATACGAAATCCGGAAGGAGATGTTAGAATGCAGCTGATCTGGCATGGTACAGCATCAATCGAATTAAGAAGCTCTTCAGGCCATATCCTTTTTGATCCCTTTGTGCCTCTTAAGGGATCTTCGGTTCCAGTGAAATTGGAAGATTTTGATGGTTTTGATAATATTTTTGTCACACATGGGCACTTGGATCATATAGTGAGCATACCTGCAATTGTAAGAAGAAATCCATCTTTGGTTGTATATTGTACAAAGACACCTCGGGAAACGCTTCTTAGAAAGAAGGTTCCAAGTGCAAATTTAAGACTTGTAGAATATGGACAGATCATTGATTTGAACGGAATGCGGGTCAGCGTTTTCCACGGAAAGCATGCAGTACTGCCAAAACTTACACTTGGTCTGTTTGCATCAATGATAAGTTCGCCGTATAGAGGAAACATACCATACATCATACGTGAGAACAGGATATGCAAGGAAAATGATGAGACAGCGGTTTTTAAGGTAGAGGCAGACGGCAAGACAGTATTACTTCTTGGTAGCATGAACCTTCGTGACGACAGGGGATACCCTGCTGGATCAGATGTACTTGTTCTGCCATACAATGGCTGGGATGACAATTTCACTCCGGCAGTCAGGATCATAGAAAGGCTGAAACCAAAGAAGGTCCTGCTGGATCACTATGATGATACTTTTCCACCTGTAACAAGGCCAGTTGATCTTGCTCCTTTGCTATATAAATATGAAGGTCTTGTGACAGCAATGGAACATGGGAAAATAGAAGAGCTCAATATCTGATATAATATTCTTGTACAATGTAAGAATTTGTTGGAGGAGTACAATGATAGAAGATAGTGTTGGTACTGTTAAAAAGAAAAATGGAATGATCGCATGTCTTCCGATCATTTTGTCAGCTATGGCATTGGTTTTAAGTGTTGTAGGATTGGTAAGGGTTTCCAATGTCTACAGACAGATAATTTATGCCGGGCAGGCACTGATATGTGTTTATATTATTATACAAATGGGCGTTCATCTGAAAGATGGTAGTAAGTGGCATATTAAGGTGGCACTGTATGCATATGCGGTACTTGAGGCTTTGAGGGCAACAATTCTCGTAACTATAGGTGTTAATACGATAGTTGGATATGTGGCGAGGTTTGTTCTTATCATTTTGGCATGCAGTTGTGTCCTGACAGCTGAACGTATTGAAAGAACGGGAAGTGAGATGGCGGCATACAGCATAATCGCATTGGAGATAGTTTTGTATCTTGTTTTTTTGTTTGGATTCCCTGGTATAATGCTTGGACATTTAAATCGGTTTCTTCCACTTGTTAGTGTCCTTATGAGTGCCTGCTTTTGTATTGTAGTGAAATCCATGGACATACAGACGGTAGTATCAAATTCTGAGACTGCAAGTTTGTAGTTTGTGGCTGGCGTTTACAATAATTATATAAAATGATATATTATTACTGTTATTGTAGTGATTTTTTAGTATTATTGTTCGTAGAGCTCTGGGTTTTCCCAGGGCTTTTATTTTTGCAAAGAGTCATCGCTCTTAAAAACAAGAAGAGCCATGGCTCTTTTTATATACATTTATTTATGAAACAGGCATTGCCTGATCACATA
>JAEEGL012652522.1_pt1 | contig 10437 bp, 9 predicted proteins | sample 9134231 | NCBI WGS metagenome assembly JAEEGL01 (sample SAMN16246548, study PRJNA631951) | gut metagenome | biome: gut microbiome; feature: rumen; material: fiber-attached | host: Bos | place: Iran: Karaj | collected 2018-10 | reverse complement strand
CGCGACGGTGCTTCTTTTTTACACCGTCTACGGTCAGTTCCGCTTCGAGTACGACGATACCACCCTTTTGTACGGGTTGCTGTTCGGCGGCGCGTACTGCGTAGGCTATATCTTCCAGATCAAGGCGCTCAAAGTAGGCTCGGTGTCCCTTACGTCGCTCCTTCTTTCTTATTCTTTGATCGTCCCCATCCTCTTCGGCGTTATTTATTATCAAGACAGCGTGGGCATTCCGTTCTGGATCGGACTTGGCCTGCTCGTTGTCGCCCTCTTTCTCGTCAACTTCAATCCCGCCGACAAAACGGCCTCTTCTTCGGATAAAAAGAACAAAATATTGTGGCTCGTCTTCGCCCTGCTCAGCTTCTGCGGAAACGCCGCCTGTATCATTTGTGCTACCATGCAACAAAAGATCACCGGAGGCGGTCACCGCTTCGAATTCATGACCTACGCCATGGCAGTGGTCATTATCGTCAATCTGACGCTTACTCTAATAAGCAACAAAAAAACCGGCGTTACTCTTCCGTCGCTGAAACGCGGCTGGTGGTGCGCGGTCATCCTGGGTCTACTGAACGGCGCGACCAATCTGTGCTATATGATCCTCGCCGCCGGCGGAAATATCCCCGTCGCTTTCATCAACTCATTTAATTCGGCAGGAAGTCTGCTCCTTACCTTCTTGCTCGCTCGCTTTATCTTCAAAGAAAAACTCCGCCCGCTTCAACTGATCGGCTTCCTCATCGGCGTCGCATCCGTGGTATTGTTTACGCTATAAAAAAGAGGAAAGACCAACAGATCTTACCTCTTTTATATTTATTGATAATTATGTTCGTATAATTCAATAGAATAGAGCGTCGGTTTTCTAAACCACAGGGGGGTGCTTTTCACGAACACCAAAAACCGCTCCCAATGCAACAAAAGCGGTTTTGTTATCTAACAATATCGATTTTTCAATATTCCTGATGGTGGTGCAAATGAACCATTGTCCTTTACTGGGGGATTTATATGGACTGCCACTAAATCTGACTCGAGGATAACTGAGCCATCTTGCTTAAACTGTTTGATTTTAACATTATATGTACCATACGCAAGTCCTGTGATTGACTTGTAAAAATAGTTCTTTTCAACAGGGAAAATTCCCAAAAAAAACCCACGATACAAGGCAACTTCACTATGATCGTATTCTTCACAGCAGGGTTGGAAATACACATTGATTAAGTCTGCCCCAGCTACACAGTTGATATTCGCTGTTTTTTGATATGCTATTCTTTGTTCTTCTTCTATTCTTTTATAGTATTGATCTTTATTTGCGCAAACAAAAACAAAAGGCATTCTTATGTCATCAGCAATATTGTTTTTAAAAGAAATTTGAAGATTGTCAAAAGGGTTTTCAAAATCAATTTTAATAAAGAAACGATTTCCATCTTTGTTTAATGAAATTGCATCCGCGCCTTGCATCGCAACGGCAGATACTACTGCATCATTTTCAAAATAGAAAACATAATCTGTTATTGTTATATCATTATTCTGTACGAGCGTTATGGAATCCTCTTTGATGGCTATTTCTTGATTATCTATTTGATTTATGGATAATGAGATTTTCCCTCTAGTTAACAATAATTTTTGATACTTGTCCATATTAAACCTCCGTTTAAATACTCTCTACGATGTCAATGCATAGCAACACGTCTTGCTTCGAGAATGAGACGGGAGTAGTTTCAGAGTGCACCAAACTGTTCCTCTTCATCCGCAGTTTCGAAAGAACCTCTTTCCATTCTTCTTTGCAGTGTTTCATATCAAAGAAGCTATCCAACATAGTGAACAAATCTCCGGTCAAACGATATTGATTCTTCAAAATGCTTTCAAGTTTAACACAAAGTTTGATAATAGCATTCTCTATGTTACCATTCTCAATTTCTTGTAACAAATATTCTTTAGGAATTTCGGTTTTGATTTGAGCAATATTCTTTTGCCGTTGTTCTTCATCACGTATGATATCAATCTTCTCTTGTATGTTGTTAACCCAATCAGAGAATACTTCTTCTTTAATTTGGTCAAAGAAAACAACGGCTTTATTAATATCATCGGGCACGTCCTGAATTCTATTTGAACGCGCTTTCAAAAGTCTTGATGCTTCATTGAAAATGGCTTGTTTGTCGCCTTCGATAATTTTATCTACAAGACTGTTTAGGCCCATATCAACCGCAAGTTGGAACACTTTTTTATAGTCATTATTTTTCAATGCTCGCGCAACTATTTCTAAGTGAAACATGGGGTATTCAACCACAATTTCATGGTATAATGCTTTTCTGTCTTTTAATAAATTATCAAGCCACGTTGCTTTGTCTTTCTTTAATAGTTCTTCGTTTCCATAAGGATGGTTTTGTAGCTTGGCGAAATCAAGAATTACATCGACATAAGTATAAATTAGTTTTTCTTTCAGCGGAGCATTAGAAATGTTCATTTTATGTATATCAATTTTTCTTTCAGATAGAGTATCCTTTCCTTTGCTAGCGTTAATGCTATTTGCTTTATTAAGCAATTCATATTGATTTGATTCAAGAAGTTGATTCAACTGTGCATAGTCTATAGAAAGCGGAGCCAAATCCTTTATCAAATCGAGCATATAGTCAACCCATTTCCAATTCCCTTTTTCTACAAGTTTCTTGAAAATTCGAGGATACAGCCAAGTCCAATTTCCATGTTCACCGGAACCGAAACTCCCATTAACAATTCTGCGCTTATGTATGGAAAGAATAAAGGTTTTCGTGTCATCCGAGATTCTATCATCAGTGGCAAAGGCATCAAGCCATTCTTCGGTTATTTCATTATTGTCGGCATAACCGATTTCTTTGAAGTAAAATTCGCCACACCTATCTTCTCGGTTTGAGATTAAGAGAAGATACTCTATTTCTAGAATAAAATCATTATAGTTGCTACTAGATAATCTTCTTTTTCCGTACATATGCGCTCTAATTCTATGGTTATCTAAGAGATAGGCAAATGTATTGGCAAGTTTGTGCTCATATATCTCAACAATGCTTAAATCATTGACGCTAATTCTATCGAGATATTTAATATCATCGGTTTCAAATAGTATTTCTTTGGGCGATTTAATGATAGTCTTTTCTGCAGTGATTATACCTGTAAGAAGATAATCAATAGATACCTGCAATATGGTTGCGAGGTTGGCAACTATAGAAATATCGGGATTGCCTTCATCTTGCTCCCATTTGCTAACGGCTCTATCTGTTACACCAAGTTTTTCACCAAGTTCCGCTTGAGTGAGTCCTAATTCTTTACGTTTTGTTCTGATTCTCTCTCCAATAGTGTCCATTGCATTGACCTCCATTTATGCTTTAATTCTACTGTGAGTTCGGTTTTTTGTCAATATACGACGGGTATACTCTTCGTTGAGTTGAGTTTTGTAAAAATACTTGCTTGCAAAAGCAGACTACACTCTAAGTTGATGTCGTATATATTTGTTGTAAACAAAATAGGTTTTATTATCCTGAATACAAAACAGGAGAAAACGATATTTCCACCGCAATACTGATAAAACTTGCGGATTATTATAACGTCAGCACGGATTATCTTTTAGGCAGAACAAATAATCCGACCTTCTTGAAATAATTTTTTGAATCTATCATATGCGCATAAGCACATATTTATATATGTGCTTTTTTTAATGCAAATACTCTTGAAAAAATGCGCATGGGATATAATCGGACAGTAGCTTATGGAACATACGTTCCAACTTATCCGGGACGATCTTGCGCAAGAACGTGATCTCGGTGGTTTCTTTATAAGAAAGGACGCCGACGTTTTCCGGCGTGCGGGCGTTACAGTTGACGATAAACCCGAAACGCTCGATCTCGTCTGTATCGGGAAATGCGACCCGGCCGATGTTGGAGAGGATCATGGTTTGACGGGGCATTTTGCCAAGCCCCCTGCCCCAAAGTGAAATACGCTTTTTGAGCCCATACGGCATGACGGCCATCAGCGGGTTTTTACTCATGAGCGAAGAGAAAGAGAGTTTTTTGTGGAGTTCTTCTTTATCAAGTTGTTTTTTCATTTCTTCGCCGATGATGGAGATCAGCGTTTCAACGGAAAACTCCGTTTCTTTGGGAATGACGCACCGGGCGAAGCCGGTGAAATTCCGGAGCGTTTCCGACGGGAAAAACTTTCTGTAATTGACGGGAATGAAAAAGACGTAGTTATTTCGGCGGGGCGAAACTTCGTGGCTGAGGAAGACGGACATGGAAAGGAGCGCGGCCAAAAAGACGGTAACACTGCACCTGTGAGCATGGGAGACTCTCAACAAGTCTTCCGTTTTGCACGATACCCTACTGCTCTCGAATCTGTTTTCGGACAGGTACTCCCCCGTCGGGCCGAAGGCATATCCGCCGGCCATGTTTTTGGCGCCGGAAATTAAGGGGTATTTTTTGTAATACCTCTCGAAAGCGTCTTCGCTTTCTTCCGCGTTCGGTTTTTCGTCAAAGGGATGCACGCCGACACTTTCGACGGGCGTTCCCGTCAGTTTCAGATAGGTATGCAGGACGGTTTTTAAAAATTCCATCGCGCCGGTGGCGTCGCACAGGGCGTGGAAAAAAATCATGTGGACGTATTTGCCGCTGACCTCGGTAATAAAAGGATAGCCGTTATTATGAGGGAAAGAGATGGGTTCCAGCGGGAAATTACGCTTATCCCACAAAATATACGGGCGGGGATTCTCTTCGAAATAGGGACGGAAAAAGCCGTAGCGAATATGGACTTTATAATAAGGATACCGCTCGAAAGAAAGATTGATCGCGGCAAGAAGCAGATCACGGTCGACATCTTTTTGCAGTTTTGCGTACAGCCCGAAGAGACTTTGAGAAGTCTTGGTCACGACCATCGGATAGACGGTGGCCGAATTATCCATGCGATACCGCGCGAGCTTATTTTTCATTGTTCCCACGTGGAAAGTTTGTTTCTGAGTACGGTGAAAAAACTGCCCTCGGACAGACGAAGGAGCGTGAACGTTTTTTCCGAAAGGGAGACGTTTACGGAGGCGTCCGTGGGCAAAGAATCGACATATTCGCCGTCGACGTTGATAAAAGCCGGTTCGTCTGCGCTTTTTACCGTGATCGTAACGACGTCTCCGCCGCCGATGACGACGGGACGAATGGTGAGCGAGTGGGCGCAAACGGGCGTAACGACCATACTGCGGGAGTTTGGCGTCAAAATAGGACCGCCGGCGGAAAGATTATAGGCGGTGGAACCGGTGGGTGTTGCGACGATGATGCCGTCGGCGCGGACGGGTTCTACCCTTTGACCGTTCACACCGATCTCCACGCCGAGGACGTGGGCGGTAGAACGATGCAGAACGGCCTCGTTGATGGCGGTAACGGTTTTTTCCCCTACCGAAATTTTCAGCGTAACGCGTTCTTCTTTGGAGAACTTGCCGTTGAGAATGGACGCGAGAGCAGCTTCCGTCGCTTCGGGATCGATATCAGCAAGATAGCCTACTTTGCCGGTATTGATACCGGCAAAGGGCTTTTGCCAAGATAAATATTTTTTTACGTTTTTCAACATGGTACCGTCTCCTCCGAAAACCAGGATGCAGTCGATCGAAGCGGGATCGGAGCAAACGGCGGCGTCGAACTTGCCCTCGTCTTCCTTTTGGCAGAAAACGGAGCAACCTTTTTGGCGCAAAAACTCGACCGCCCGACGAACGAACGGGAGAGGATTGCGATCAAAGTTCGGTACCAGCAAAAAGTTTTTCATCTTATCCTTTGATTAGTTGACGTGAACGACCCAACCGAATTCGTCCGCGGCGGTGCCGTTTTGGATGGACGTGATACGGTCGTAAGCATGGCGGGAGATGGGGCCCATTTCGTTGTTGTTGACGATCAGGTCTTCTCCGCGGAAGTTGAGCACGCCGACCGGGGAAATAACGGCGGCGGTACCCGAACCGAAGACTTCGTTCAAACGGCCTTCTTTATGCGCCTTGACGATCTCGTCGGTGGAGATACGTCTTTCTTCTACCTTGTAGCCGTCCTTTTGGAGCACTTCAATAACGCTGCGTCTGGTAACGCCATGGAGGATGGAGCCGACGAGAGCGGGAGTGATGACCACGCCGTCGATGACGAAGAAGATGTTCATAGCGCCCACTTCTTCGACGTATTTATGTTCTTTTCCGTCCAACCAAAGCACCTGATCGTAGCCTTTTTTGTTAGCCATTTCTCCGGCGAAGAGGCTGGCGGCGTAGTTACCCATGCACTTGCATTCTCCGGTACCGCCTAAGGGAGCGCGGACCATCTCTTCCTCAACGAGGATCTTGGTCGGTTGAAGTCCATGCGCGTAGTAGCTGCCTACCGGGGACAGAATGATAAAGAAGATATAGTTATGGGCGGCGTGCACGCCGAGGGCCTTGTCGTTGGCGATCATAAAGGGGCGGATATAAAGGGCCGTACCGGGAGCGGTCGGGATCCAATCCTGATCGATGACGAGGAGCTGTTTCAGTCCGTCCATGACGAGTTCGATGTCGACGTTGGGCATGCAGAGACGATCGGCGGACTTGTTGAGACGTCTGAGGTTGTCGTAGGCGCGGAACATGGTGATCTTGCCTTCCGGAGTCTTATAGGCCTTCATTCCTTCGAAGATGCCCTGGCCGTAGTGCAGAACGTTGGTGCAGGGGTCCATGGGAACGGGAGCGTACGGGACGTTCTCGGGTTCATTCCAGGCGCCGTTTGAATACGTCATCATCAACATGTGATCGGTAAAGTACTTACCGAAGCCCAGCTTGCTGAAGTCGGGTTTTACCTTTTTGTTTTGCGTAAGCGTGATTTTCATTTTTTCCTCCCAACTGTTTTATGTTATTGCAGTTTTTATTGTTTTATCTTTGTGTTTCGTACGCTTTGAAGCTTTCTTCCACTACCTTACTCAGGACTTTGCCGCTGAAGAGCTGTTTTTCCTTTTCCACCCACGCGTCGTCATTTTCGGACGGATAGTAAAAAGTGATGCGTACGTTTTGCGAGTATTCGGGCGGCAACACTACCGCGCCGAAACTTTCCGCTGTCCTTACGATCGTCTGATAGCCGCCGTAATCGGTTTCCACCTCGCGAACGATACTCTTTGCCTTTTCGATCACTTCCGCGCTTTCCAGCGCTTCTTTGACCGCCTGGGAGTACGCCGCGGCAAGGCCGCCCGTTCCCAATTTTATTCCGCCGAAGTACCTTGTTACCACGCAAGCTACGTCGGTGACTTCTTTCTTTTTCAGTATCTCTGTCATCGGCACCCCGGCAGTCCCCTGCGGTTCGCCGTTGTCGGAAAACTTTTGTCTGCCGTCGCGGGTGAGGAAGGTGTAGCAGTTATGCCTTGCGTCCGGATAATCCGAGGCGACTTTTTTAACGTAACTCAGTCCCTCGTCGTAATCTTCAATGCCTTTTAAGTGGCAGATAAAGACGGACTTTTTTATTTCTATCGTCGCTTGCGACTCCCCTTGTACGGTCAGAATGCGCATTATGCGGGTTGTACGCGAAGGTGGACTTTTTTGCCCTTGTGCAAAATAAATCCGTTGGCAACGTCGCTATCGGATATCTCGTAGCCATAAGCGGTAACGGTCTCGTCGCCGATTTTGACGCCGCCGCCGTCGATAAGACGCTTGGCCTCTCCCTTGCTCTTAGCGACTCCTACCGCGACGAGCAGGTCGACGATATTTTTATTTGCGGCAAGGTCTACGACGGCCGTGGGCATTTGGTCGGAGTTACCGCCGAAAGCGCCCCTCGCCTGTTCGAGAGCCTTTTTCGCTTCTTCCTCGCCGTGGACGATCTTGGTGACTTCGTACGCAAGGCGCTCTTTCGCGGCGTTCATGCGTTCGTCCTTATATTGCGTCAGTTCGTTGATCTCGTCCATTTCCATAAAGGTCAAGAAGCACATACACTTATTGACGTCCGCGTCGTCAACGTTACGGAAATACTGGAAGAACTCGTACGGAGTGGTCTTATTTGCGTCCAGCCATACCGCGCCTTTCTGGGTCTTACCCATTTTCTTGCCCTCGCTGGTCGTAAGGAGCTCGAAGGTCATAGCGAAAGCGCTCTTTCCTTCTTTTCTGCGGATCAGATCGGCGCCCGCAAGGATATTGGACCACTGGTCGTCGCCGCCGCATTCAAGTAAGCACCCGTACTTTCTGCAAAGAACGAGAAAGTCGTAGCTTTGCATCAGCATGTAGTTGAATTCCAGGAAAGAAAGTCCTCTTTCCAAACGCTGTTTGAAGCACTCGGCGGTCAGCATTCTGTTGACCGAAAAATGCGCGCCGACTTCGCGTAAAAAGTCGATATAATTAAGGTTAAGGAGCCAATCGGCGTTGTTGACCATCACCGCGGCGTTTTCGCCCTCGAAGCTGAAGAACTTACTCATCTGCTTCTTAAAGCACTCGCAGTTATGCGCGATCTGCTCTTTGGTCATCATACTGCGCATATCCGTTCTGCCGGAAGGGTCGCCTACCATAGCGGTACCGCCGCCGATCAAAACAATGGGCTTATGCCCCGCCTTTTGCATATGGCTCATCGCCATAAGCGCCAAAAAGTGCCCAACGTGTAAGCTGTCCGCCGTGGGATCGAAGCCGATATAAAACGGAACGGACTCCTTCCCCAATAATTCGTAGAGGTCGTCTTCATAGACGGTCTGCTTAATAAAGCCCCTCTCTCTGAGAATATCCATTACGTTTCTGCTCATAATCTTCACCTTGCCAAATATATTTTTATTTATTATAGGACAATTTTTTATATGTGGCAACTAAAAAATCAATTCTTTCTTCGTTTTTTGCAAATCCCCCGCCCAAGAAAGCTAAAAACATTGACAAACCATCCTAAACAATGTATAATCCTTTCGTAAAAATCACGGAGTGGTATCGAAGCGGTCATAACGGGGCGCACTCGAAATGCGTTTGACGAGCAATCGTCACGTGGGTTCGAATCCCACCCACTCCGCCAACGCTAAAGCAGTCCTTTATGGGCTGCTTTTTGCGTTGTCAGAGTGGGTGGTCTTCTCACCCGAGGGTTCACGCTTCACTTCGTTCAGCCCTCCAGCTCGCAAGCATAGCTTGCTTCACCGCTTTGGCTACCGACGCCGCACTGTGGTGTCGGCTTAACGCGTCGCGCCCACCCACTCCGCCAAGTGAAACTCGTTTGAACCCCGAAGGTTCAAGCGAGTTTTCTTTTGCGTTGTTTTGATTGAATTGATCGCAAATGGTTTTGTTTTCCGTCGTGTCGATGGTCGTCGGGCTGTTCGGATCTGTATTATAGAAGATCAGAATTTTGTCGTCGTACAGGATCACGCGATTGATGAACGAATTGAAGAATTCGTTTTTGCCTTTGTCACTTTCGTACTTTTTCCGTGCGAAATAGTTCAGAAAATCTCGTACCGTATTTTTCCAAAGCGATTTTGCTTTCCAACTCTTCCTTTTGCGCTTCCAATGCAAGCATTCTGTCTTTGGTCGTTTTCGTAACTACGCCTTGTTCCATCGCCGAGAGTAAGCCGTTTATCGCTTTCTCTTTGGCTTTCAATTCGTTTTCAAGATTGGCAAGGTTCACAGGCTTGGTTATCTCCGCATTAAAGCGTTCCACCACAATTTGCGCGATTTGGTTGATAATTTTCGGTTTCAAAACATAGTCCACTGTCGTGTCGAATACGAGACCTTCCAAATCTTTCTGCTTGTAGTTCTTTTTACCGCAGGCAGACGGATTCTTCTTGCGATTAAAGCACTTGTAATAGTGGTGATCTTTGCCCGTTTTGCTCGTACCGGCTTCCGCCGTCATCATACTACCGCAGTAGCCGCAGAACAGTTTCCCGCTCAATATATAAGGAAATAGCCAAAATCCGCTATTTCGTATGGCGTCGCCGTCGGCGCACAGAACAATCGGGAAACCCGATTTTTAAGTCTATAATTGCCATTATGAGAAGATCGGGAATGAAATTAGAAATATCGAGGATGAAGTAAGCGATTTTGATATACCGGAATCTTGGTGCTTGTGTCGTTTTAGTGTTATTGCAAACATTTATACAGGAAATAGTATTAACGAAACCGAAAAGCAACGGAAATATACGGGTTTATCAAGCGGTTACAATTACATTGGAACAAAAGACGTTTCTTTTGATCACTCTATAAATTATGATAACGGGGTTAAAATACCTTTCGACGATGACGGCTTTAAGATAGCATACAAAAACACGCCTCTAATGTGTGTTGAAGGTGGGAGTGCGGGAAGAAAAATTGGAATTCTTTCGGAAGACGTTTGTTTTGGTAATAAACTATGTGCCTTTCAATCTCTTGGTGTCAACTCAAAATATCTTTATTACTATTTGCAAAATCCTTTATTTACTGCTGTCTTTAAAGCCAATACAACAGGCATAATAGGTGGAGTAAGTGTTAACACATTAAAAACACTAATATTCGCTCTT
>JAEEGL012636878.1_pt1 | contig 10437 bp, 8 predicted proteins | sample 9134231 | NCBI WGS metagenome assembly JAEEGL01 (sample SAMN16246548, study PRJNA631951) | gut metagenome | biome: gut microbiome; feature: rumen; material: fiber-attached | host: Bos | place: Iran: Karaj | collected 2018-10 | reverse complement strand
TATTATTTCTATATACGAAACTATATTTTAAACCAGCTTTATCTAATCTAGAAATAGCTTCACTCTTAGTTAAGCCCACCACATTAGGTACAGTCTTCTTAACACCATCACTAATCTTAACAATAATAGTATCCTTATTCTTAATAACTTCTCCTTCTTTATATGAATAAGAAATTACACTACCAGCCGGAATACTATCATTAAACTCATGAACTTCATCATAAGGAATGTTATATTCAGTAGCCCAGTCAAAGAAATCATTTACTGAATCAAACTTAGGCATCTTCAAGTTTCCTCTCGAAATAACTATCTTAACAATAGTTCCTTGTTCAATAACATCTCCTTCTTTGTAATTCGCACTAATAATACCATTTTCACTTACTTTATCATCATATTGATTAGAAAAACTAATCTTAACACGATTCTTAATAGCCCATTCACTTACTTCTTCCATACTATATTTAGTAAGATCTGGTACTTTTATTTCATTACCTTTACTAATCACAACATTAATCTCAGTCTCTTTAGGTTTTACTTTTTCACCAGCTTGAATACTTTGACTAACGGCATTACCTCTTTTAATACTAGAACTAAATTCTTCAGTAAAAGTATATTTCAAAAGATGTTGTTTCATATAGAATTCTACTTGGAATTTACTCTTATTTTTAAAATCTATAATAGTAAATTCTTCACTTGGTTCTTCTTCTCCTAAAGAAAGAACTAATTTTAATTCATCATCTCTTTTTAAACTACCACTAGCACTTTGTTCAATTACTGTATCAACAGCTTTATCACTAGTAGTATATTCAATTAAAACATTCGTTAAATAATTATCTTCTACAAATTTAATGACTCTTTCACTATCCCAAGTAAGCATATTAGGTACCATAATCTCTTTTGAAGGATTAGGTCCTTCACTAACAGATATAGTCAATTCTTGTACGCCTTTAGAAGAACTACCTGCTTCTAGGCTTTGACTAATTATTTTGTATTCTTCAACCATATCACTATATTCATAGACTTGTTCAATCATAACATCATGAGCATCAGCCCATTTCATTACTTCAACAACACTCTTATTACTGAAATTAGGAATCGTTTTAGAAATGGTAAAAGTATGATTCTGTGTATAAAAACCTAAACCAAAGAAACATATTAATAGAAAAGCGCTAACTAAAATCATCGTTTTATGATTTCTTTTATATGTAATTCCAATTACTGAGAATAGTAATGTAAATATAGTAAGAAAACCATTAGATAGAATATCTAAAATACTAGCATCTTTATTTAACAATATAATTCCATAATATACTAAAGAAACAATTCCTAAGACTAATAAAGCTATATGTGTAAATACATGTTTATTGGTAGTCTTATCATCTTTTAAATCTTCTTCTATTAAGTCATTTAATTCTTGTGTATTAATAACAGATAAAGAAGTTGTTTCTGTTTTTTCTTTTTTTGTTTTTGGTACAGATTCTTTTTCTTTTTTATTACCCATAAGAGAATCCCTCCTTATTATCTTTATTATATAATAGAAGTATTAAAAATTGTAAAAATATGTTCATAGAATTGTCAAATAAATGTCTAAAAAAAGAGAAGTTTACGCTTCTCCATTTTTATTATTTAATATCGTATTAATTTGATTAGTCGCAGCTTCTACGGTACTCATATCAGGATTCATTACATAGACATACATAAAGCCTAGATGTCCTTTATTATAACCAGCCGTACCATCTACACTTTGTTCATATACTTTAAAATTAGTATCTTCTAGGAATGTTTTTACTAATTGCTTAACAGTCTTTTCATTCATATCAGTAGTATAAACTCCTTCAAATGATTTTATTACTTCAGGATAATTAGATAGAGTAGTAGTAGCTGCAATCTTTTTAATAATAGTCATAAGTATTTGTCTACAATTCTTTTGACGATAACGATCTCCACCAGGTAAGGCAATTCTTTCTCTCGCAATAGTTAAGGTCTCAATACCATTATATTGTCTGCAACCTCTTGTAACATGTAACTTTTGTCCTTGTGTATCATCATAAGTATTCATTACTAAAGCATGAGTAGTCCAAAAATCATAATCAGAACAGAACTCAATACCACCTAAAGAATCAACGATATCTACTAAACTAGTAGTATTAACATTTACTACATAATCAATCTTAATATTGAATAATTTCTCTAAAGCTTCTTTACTAACTTCTGAATCTAAAGCTCCTAGACACATTAAAGTATCATTTAAATTATAAGCTGGAACATAGACATAATAATCTCTTGGAATAGAAGTTAAGACAATCTCTCTTGTCTCTGTATTAACTGATACTATTAAACTATAATCTCTCATAATACCAGTAAAGTCTAAACCATTTACATAGATATTATATGAAGTAGGTGTTTCCTTATTAATAGGAGTTCTTTCTTCTACCTCAAATTCATATATTACTTTAAAATTATTAGGATCAATATCTTTTCCATTACTAGAATCAAAATAATAGTCATAATTACTCTTCGCAATTAAGAAATACTTATAATTATAATAGACATCATTCATAGCTGATATAACCGCATCACTTGGTTGGAATTGACATCCTTTAAAGAATTCTTTGGCTTTATCAATACTTCTTCCATACATATAATAGAGAATAACTGAATCTTTAGTTAACTCTTTAACATTCTCAACCGGATTATTCTTACCAGTTACTACATAGTAAGAAACATAAGTAGAGTAATAATCTTTCTTAAAACTAGTTGAAACATAATGATTAATATTCTTTAAAGAATAATAACCAAAGATATTGGCACCTATCATAATAATAAATATTAGTATACCTAAAACCATCAATATTTTATTCTTTAAATTATATAAAATAACTCCCAATATAAATACTAAAGCTTCACCACCAATTAATAAATATAAGTACTTATTAGGTAAAACATCTAATTTTAATACTTCCCATATCATAAATGTTACCACCACAAGTACTATGAGACTTAATATATTCTTTAATAGTCTTTTCATGCAAATAACCACCTCTTTAAGATTATACCATAGAATAAGGAAAATCCTATACCTTTTTAATGGATACATGCTATAATAAAAAAGAAGGAGAGTGGTTGTTTATGTCAAAAATTATAAAGAATAATTTAAATTTAATAATTAGTATTTTTCTTTTACTAAATCCAATTCTTGATATTGTAACTGGCATATATAATATTTCTATAATTAGTTTTGTAATAAGAACTATATTCTTAATAGGAATATATATGATAAGTATCTTTGTTTATCATAAAAAGCAGTTCTTATTATTGACTATCCCACTCTTAATATATTACGTCTTATTTATTATTGGTAAGTCTTCCTTTTTAACTGAGACCTTGAACTTTATTAAGACTTTTTACTATCCTTTCTTATTAATTGTTTTATATTCTCTAAGACCTTATATAAGAATTAGTAAACATATTTTAATAACCCCAGTAATTATTTATACATTATATGTCTTATGTCTATCAGCTAATTTTCTTCCTGTATCAAAAGAAAGTTTTTCCATAGCTAATGGAATATTAGGTCTAATAATGGTTTTAACTCCTACTATCTGGACTTTATTAGGAGAGACTAAATCATCTTTTTCAAGAGTCTTAGTTGGTATCTTATTAATGGTTCTTTATGGTGTATTAATTTATTTAGTAGGTAATAAACTATTAGTCTTTGTTTTATCTGTTATCATTATCGTTTACTTAGTAGATTTATGGTATAAGAGAAAAAAGAATCCCACTTTCTTATTATCATTAATAATCCTATTAGGTATCTTATTATTAGGCATGACTATTCCTAAAACAAGTAGAAAGACGCCATTTAACTTCTTAGATATTCATGAAAGAATGAATCTTCTTCAAGAAAAAGCTAATGATTATAAAGAAGCTAGTATTTATCATAAATTATTTGGTCTTGGTTATGCTGAAAATGAATGGATTGAAATGGATGGTTTTGATATTTACTATAAACATGGTATGTTTGGTTTCTTATTATATATTGTGACTATCTTTGCTGTTATTTATAAAATACTAGATGAGAAAGAAAAATCTTCTTATGAATATAATATGACCCATCTAAGTGTCTTATTAACCATTCTTTTATCATTATTATTAGGTCATATCTTAACCTCACCATCTGTTAGTTTAGTAGTATTATTCTTATTAGTTTCTTTAGCTAAGAAACAGAAAAGATTATTATTTACATCTTACAATCTAGATATGGGTGGTATTGAAAAAGCTCTATTAAATTTAGTAAATAGAATAGATTCTAATAAGTATGAAATAACTGTTATCTTAGAGAAAAAAGAAGGTATCTTCTTAAATAGAGTAAATCCTAATGTAATAGTTAAAGAATTAAAAGTATCTAATAATACTAATATTATTTTAAGAAAAGTAATTAATGTTCTTAGAAAGAGTATATTTAAACTATTTAATTATCATACTTATGACTTTAGTTGCTGCTACGCCACTCATAGTTATAGTTCTTCTAAGTTAGCCTTAATGGCTTCTAGTAATACAGCTATTTATGTTCATAGTGATTTCCGTGTAGTATATCCTAAAGAAGAAGATTTCTATTATTTCTTTGATTCTAGAAGAATTAGAGATTATCGTAATATTATCTTTGTCTCTAATGAAAATAAAGAAGGTTTTGTAGAATTATATGATGATTTAAAAGATAGATGTAAAGTCTTTAATAATTTTATTGATACAGCAGAAATAATAGAACAAAGTAAAGAAAAGATAACTGCTAAGAAGAGTAAAGGTAAAGAATTACTAGTATTTGTAGGTAGACTTGATGATAGTTCTAAGAAAATATCTAGACAAATACATTTAGTAGATAAGATTTCTTCTTTAGAATTATGGATTATAGGTGATGGACCAGATCGTGAAAAATATGAAGAAGAAGTAAAAGAAAAGAAATTAGAGAAAAGAATTACTTTCTTTGGTAAAAAAGAAAATCCTTTTCCTTATATGAAACAAGCAGACTATGTCATTTTAACTTCTGACTATGAAGGCTTCCCAGTTACTTATTTAGAAGCTATCGTTTTAAATAAAAATATTATCACAACCTTCCCAACTAGTGATGATACTTTAGATGTAGCTAAATATGGTACTATTATTAGTAAAGAGCATACTAAGATGGTAAAAGAAGTAAAAGAATTACTTAAGAATCCTAAGAAAAGTTCTAAGATTGACTTAGAAGCTAGTCAAAAGATTAGAATGAAAGAATTAGAAAAAATATTTGATGAGGTGATTTAATGCCAAAATATAGTATTATAATACCTGTCTATAATGTTGAAAAATACTTAAAGAAATGCTTAGATAGTGTTGTGAAGCAAACCTTTAAAGATTATGAAATAATAATAGTAAATGATGGTACTAAAGATAATTCTATGGATATAGCTAAAGATTATGATGCAACTATTATTTATCAAGAGAATCAAGGTTTAAGTGCCGCTCGTAATACTGGTGTAAGATATGCTAAAGGAGAATATCTTATCTTCTTAGATAGTGATGATTATTGGGAACCAAAACTATTAGAAGAGATTGAAAAAAGTATGGACAATAATCCTGACTTAGTCAGATTTCAATTAAGAGAAGTAATTGAAGATACTAATGAAAAGAAAGATTATCATGAAGAACCATTCCAAAGGAAGAATGGAGTAGAAGCCTTCTCTTTAATCTGTAAATATCATCATGTAGAAGTAGCTTGGGCTTATGCTATTAGGAAAGAGTATTATTTAGAAAATAAATATGAATTCTGTCCAGGAGCTATTCATGAAGACTTTGGACTAATCCCTTTAGTTATTATGAAAGCTAAAAGAGTTAATTCTATTGATTATATTGGTTATAATTATCTACAAAGAAAAGGCAGTATTATGAGTAACTTAGATTATGCAAAGACTAAGAAAAAAGTATCTGACTTTTATCGTCATTATTTATTCTTAACAGAAGAAATAGATAAGACTAATTTAGATTCTAAAACTTTTAAGAGTTTTATAGCGAATAGTTTAGTATTAAAGATTAGTTATTTAAAAGGAAATGACTATTTAGAATATAAAAAAAGATTAGAAAAAGATAAAGTAATTGATCATATTCTAGCTGATACTAAGACTAGAAAAATGAAGAAAATCTTATATCATATTAGTCCTAAATTAGCAAATAAAATGATTCATATATAAATATTTTAGGAGGAACCAATGGCTACCAAAAAAGACTTAATATCAATTATTATTCCTTGTTATAACGAGCAAGAATCATTGCCCATCTTTTATCATGAAATGATTAAAATTGCCAAAGAAATGGCTACTGTTGATTATGAATTTTTATTTATTGATGATGGTTCAAGAGATAAGACTTTGTCTATTCTAAGAAAACTATCAGAAACAGATAAGAGAGTTAGATACATTTCATTTTCTAGAAACTTTGGTAAAGAAGCAGGTATCTATGCAGGACTTTCAAATGCAGAGGGTGACTATGTAGCTATTATGGATGCTGATCTACAAGATCCACCTAGTAAATTAAAAGAAATGTATAATACTATAAAGAAAAAAGAATATGACTGTGTAGCTTTATATACTAGTGTTCATAAAGATTATTCTTTATTTAGAAGACTATTAACTAATATATGGTATAAGATAGCTGATAGTTTTTCAAAGACTAAACAAAAACCAGGTGCTAGAGATTTTAGATTAATGACTAAACAAATGGTAGAAGCTTTACTTTCAATGACTGAATACAATCGTTTTACTAAGGGTATGTTTTCCTATATTGGTTTTAAAACTAAATGGCTAGAATATGAAACCCCTAATAGAGTCGCAGGTGATACTAAATTTAATTTAAAGAGTTTAACTAAGTATGCGATGGAAGGATTAGTTTCTTTTTCAACTACACCTTTAATAATATCATTATACTTAGGTATTACATTTATTCTCATATCATCAGCCGCATCTATTGCTTTACTTACTCGTTCAATTATTCTAAATAGTGTTATTTTCTCTTTACCAATGATTGGATGTATGATAGTATTTTTTAGTGGCATTCAATTACTATTTTTTGGTATTGTAGGAATCTATTTATCAAAACTATATACCGAAGTAAAACAAAGACCTGTTTATATAATAAAAGAAACAGAAAAGTCAAATAAGAAGGGAGGCATAGTTAGAAAAAAAGTCTAACGTATCACTATGAAAAAGTGTGTTATTATAATGAACCCAGAAAGTGGCAAACGTAGAAAGATAAAAACTTATGAAGGGTTCTATGATATTTTAAGAAAATATGATTATGATGGAGAAATTATTACTACTAAAGCTAAAGGTGATGCTGAAAATATTATTCAGTCTTTACCTAATGATATAGACTTAGTCTTTAGTGCTGGTGGTGATGGTACCCTAAATGAAATTGTTACGGGTAATATGAAAAGAGATAAGAAACTCTTAATCGCACCATTACCTATGGGTAGTACTAATGATGTCGGTAATATGTATGGACTAGATAATAATGTCTATAATAATATGGAAACAATCTTACAAGGTAAACCTAAGAAAGTAGATATCTGTTATATCAATGATGAACCTTTTGTTTATGTAGCTTGTATTGGTGATTATATTGATATGACCTATGCCACTCCTAGAAGTCTAAAAGAAAAATATGGCAAAGTAGCTTATATCTTATATGCTATTAAACAATTTAGACCTAAAATTAATTATTATGATGTTAAATATAAAATAGATGGTAAAGAGTATACTGGAACTTATTCCTATATCTTTATTTCTAACTCATCTAGAATAGCTGGTCAACCAGATGTTTATTATGATGTAAAACTAGATGATAATATGTTTGAAGTAGCTTTATTAAACGCTAAGAACTTAAAACAATTATCAAAATTCTTATTACTAGCTAGTAGTATAGATGTAAAGAAAATACCAGAAATAACATATTATCGTACTAATAATTTTGAAATAGAATTTATCTCTCCTCAGGCAACATCATGGTGTATAGATGGAGAAGAATATAATAAAAGAAGAAAGAAATATGTCTTTAGAGTAAAACAAGATATGAAGATGTTAATCCCTAAAGAACATATAAATGAATTGTTTGACGAATAGAAAGAAGAATCGTTATGAAAAAAGAAAAAAGAGGCCTACGTATTTTTCTAAAGCTCTTAATGTGTCTTGTCTTTTTAGTAATTATTGGAGCTTTATTAATGTGTGCTTATACTTTGTATAATCAAAAAAAAGTAATGGTACCATGGCATCATATTAAGACTACTGATGATTATACTTATATGAGTATTATCAAAATGTCTGAAAAGTTTGCTTTTTATGAAAAACATAATATTGGGCTTCATTATGTTGTTGAAAAAGATAATAAAGAAGCTTGGAATACTTATGTAATTGCGATAGATGAAAAAGACTATAATAAGTTTAAACCAATGATAGATTATACTTATGAAAGAGTAGATAAAAAACCTAAAGCTATTAAACTATATGGGTATCCTATAGAAATAGATGAAGATGTAAAAAAATCAATATTAAATAGTGTAGCCAAATTTATTCCTATAGAAAGTGAAATAAAAATAACAGAAGATAATTGGCAAGACTATTTAACTACATTCTATTTAGATACAACCAAAGAGAAAAAAGTATTCTTTAGTATTCCCTTATTCATCTCTTTATTATCAGCGGCGATAATGATTATATTAATGTTTCTAACGATTATTGATAAAGGAAAAAAGGAGGATAACCTAAATGCATAAAACATATAAAACAACAGGAACTTGTTCTGTTCAAATAGACTTTGATATAGAAAATAATGAACTACATAATGTAACTTTTACAGGAGGTTGTAATGGTAATACAAAAGGTATAGCTGCCTTAGTAGAAGGACAACAACCAGAAGAAGTAATAAAACGTTTAAAAGGCATAAAATGTGGTTTCCGTAATACATCTTGTCCAGATCAATTAGCGAAAGCTATCGAAGAAGCCATACAAGAAAAATAGGGGATATTTTATGAAAAAGAAAGTTATCATCATTATATTTTTCATACTATTACTTTTAGGAGTAATAGGCTTTTTTGTAGGCAGAAAACTATATTGGGATTATCGTATTAAACATGCGATTATTCATGTCGAAGTAAATGAAACACCCATCCTTGTATTTCAAAAAGATATAAGAGTATCATCTGTCTTAAAAGAAATAAATGGAGAGTTAAAAACAAATCCCAAAATTGATACATCTAAAATAGGAAAGAAAGAAGTAACTTTTAAATATATAAATGAAGAGAATCTTCCTCTAACTTATACTATCGAAGTAGAAATAGTAGACAGAACTCCACCATTAATATTTCAAGGTAAAACAAAAAGAATTCCTTCTAACTATGATAGTGAAATAGAAAAAGACTTATTCTGTGGTGATAACTATGATTCTAATCCTACTTGTACTATTGAAGGAGATTATGATATTCATACCCCTGGTACTTATCCAGTAACATTAGTAGGAGTAGATTCTTCTGGTAATAAAGCAACTAATAATTTTGATTTAATAGTTTATAAACCAGTATCATCTTCTGGAGGAAGTAGTTCAACTAGTAAAGTATATACTGATTTTCAATATGTAAGAAATACTTATCAAGGAGATAATACTCATTTTGGAATAGATATCTCTCATTGGCAAGAAGATATAAACTTTAAGAAAGTAAAAGAAGCCGGTGTAGAATTTGCTTATATTCGTATTGGTAGAGGCAATGGTATTGGTAAAGAATTTGTCGAAGATAGAAAGTTTGAACAAAACCTAAAAGGCTTCAATGAAGTAGGAATACCAGTAGGAGCATATTTTTATTCTTATGCCAATAGTAAGGAAGACGCTAGAAAAGAAGCAACCTGGTTATTAGAAAGAATTAAGAAATATAAAGTAGATTTAGAAATAGCTTTTGACTGGGAAAATTGGCAAGATATCCAGTACTATGATATGAGTTTTCATGAGTTGACAGAAGCAGCTCGAGAGTTTAATAAAACTGTCGAAAAAGCTGGTTATACAGGCATGCTCTATAGTTCAAAGAGTTATCTATTATCTGTTTGGGAAGATGTCGATTTTCCCGTCTGGTTAGCTCATTATACGCAACAAACTGATTATCCTAAACCATATGTAGTATGGCAATTATGTTCTAATGGACGTGTTCCAGGTATTAATGGCGAAGTAGATTTAAACATTCGCTATGGAGATTTAACTACAAAAAAATAAAGAGTATTTTCATGAACTGAACCCCAAAAGTTGGACAGTTTATAAATAGTTTCTAATTAGAGGATTGTAACCTGTAATTTACAGGAGACAGTCCTTTTAATTTTACTTTAATTCTATCATAATTATAATAATTTATATAGTCATCTATTGCTA
>JAEEGL011646273.1_pt1 | contig 10437 bp, 11 predicted proteins | sample 9134231 | NCBI WGS metagenome assembly JAEEGL01 (sample SAMN16246548, study PRJNA631951) | gut metagenome | biome: gut microbiome; feature: rumen; material: fiber-attached | host: Bos | place: Iran: Karaj | collected 2018-10 | reverse complement strand
TTCAATTGCATCATCTACGGCTTCCCTCAGGCTCATTCCCTTCTTCTTGTTTTCCTTTACTCTGGAAACATACCTTACATAATCATACAACGGTTTGCATTTTTTTTGAAGTACCTGGTTGTGGTTCGGGTTGATGTTTATAAGTTCTGCCGTCCATTCGTACCGGCCCGACTTGTCCTCTTTCTCAAATGCATCAGATAACTTGAGGAACTCCTTGTCATCAGTTTCCCTTGTACCGTTGTAAAGGACTATGAATTGTGGATTCGGAATTTTGACTATGCTTGAACGGAAAAGGTGCCGCTTCTGTCTGCTTAGGTGCATCTGGTACAGCTGTGCGAAGTACATTAATCCCCTTAACGGCATGTTTGGGTTGAAGGTACTCTGCTGTTCGAACAGGGTCATCTGCGAATCCACGAGGAATGATACATCGTTCCGCATCGTAAGGTAGATTACGTTCTCGATGGTGTTCAGTTCCAGTGCATCGGGGTCTGTATAATTCGTTCCCCTGAGCGCGTTGTACAAATCCAGTCGCCACTTCTTGCTCTGGTCGTTGTCTTTTCCGAAGATGGAGATGAAGAGACGGTCCTTGTAGTGGTTTACCGTTCCTGATGGTGTGATTTCGTTTGCCATGTTCTGGCCTCCTTGGAAATTATAGGATATGGGACTTATAAAAGTCTCTATAATATAAATGGTGAAGGAATTTGCATTTTTAACAAAAAATCGGGGAAAAAATTTGAATTTTTTTCACGCGGTTCCACATGTTGCTTTAGCAACAACGTCAAATCCATTCCTTACAGAAATGGCTCAAAGAGACGTATTCGATTTTGCTACGCAATCCATTTAAAGTTTTTTTCGTTTGGCTCTGAGGTTAGAGGAAGCATTCTGGGATAAGATGGCACATGAGGATTTCGCTTTCTTATGCCAAAAAGCAAGATGATAACACCAGACAGACTGACACACTCTATCTTTAAAGAAACGACGTAGTCTTTTCGAATCCGCGTGACAATTAAAACTTTCCACAATCTCAAGCCAATAGCAGCCTGCCTGGCTGCCATCGGTATGACGGGATGTAACTTCGGCAAAGACGACTTCTACGGTTACTGGCGCACAACAGACTTTGACGCTAATGGCAACCGCATTGATTATTATACAATTACAACCGGTACGGCACCTAATACCACCACCTATTATTACCAAATCGACTGGGACTTTAATGGTGTTTCAGAAGACATGTTTAAAGACGGAGGAACATTTAAGCAGCATCTGAAAAGGGCCGATTCTCTAGACCATCTTCGAGCAGGAACTTACGACAACGAGACATTTTGGACAGGAAAATACCAGCTCAAAGGAAACAGTGGTTACAGCTATGGAGTCCTAGTCCTTTATTATGAATATGGTGCACAGTTAAACGACAGGGGTGGTACCGTCATCAAAACAAATTATACCTATGATGAAGTTAAGAATTTTTCTGAGGCAGATTTTCTCAAAGTATGGAAATATGGCAACACAAGCTCATCCGCAACAGTTGAGGGGCTCCTTACAGACAATTCTTTAATTTCTTCTGACCCAATTGATGCCGATGATGGCACAAGTGGAGTTAGCAGCCACGGTATTACTGTACAAAAACGAATAAAAGACAATAAAACCGAATATGGAGACATTGAGTATTTCCGTTTCAGGCTCGAAGATGGAGTAGGATTCAAAGGTTATGCTCGTATGCTTGCAACTACAGTTGGCACAGACGGACACTCTCCTATAGGTGGAATTTATAACCAGTGGAAGAAGCTGAATACACCAATCGCAGTTCCTTCCGAGGAGGATCCTAAACTTGGACAAAAATCAAACAAATACGGTTGGAAAAATAACAGTGAATGTTCTTGGAACGGTACGAATTTCCGTGCCCTTGCACTTATGGATAAAAGCTCCGGTGAATGGGTATCAAATGACAGTCGTACAAATGAACAGTTGTTCAAGATTTCTAGAAATACCAGTGGCAGTAAAATTACATCAATCGATACCAGTGCCAACACCAACGATCCAACAGATTACAGCATAGAACAATAATCTGCCATACCATCACCAACTAAATTCCCGCTCATTTTTGGGCGGGATTTTTTTACCTAAATCCGCGTGACAATCTAACCTCAACTCAAAACTTACAATTCAAACTTTTTCTTGCCCCATGCAGGAATCAGACGCTGAGGGTCTTTGGATGTCAGGACTTTGGCAAAACATTCCTGGGCCTGATCAAATATTCTGGAAAGGCATATCTTTTCGTCCGCGGTAAAATGTCCTAGAACGTAATCGGCTACCTGTCCGTTTGCAGGCTTTCCCACACCAAAACGCAGCCTCCAGAAATCAGCGGTTCCCAAGACGGCCTTGGTTGAACGAAGTCCGTTATGGCCACCGAGTCCACCGCTCCACTTAAGGCTCACTGTTCCCAAAGGAAGTTCAATTTCGTCATGCACAACAAGAATGTCAGATGCGGGTATCTTGTAAAAATGGCTTGCCTCGGCAATGGCATCTCCACTCAAGTTCATGTATGTCAGCGGTTTAAGGAAATATATCTTCTTTGGTGCGGCATCGGGAATTGGAAGTTCACCGGAATCACGAGCCTTTAGAATGCCTTTTTCAACAAAGGTCCTGACAAGGGCATCCGTATCCCAGCTGAAAAAATCACCCTTGAATTTATTCTGCCACGAAATGCGACCTGAACAGCACAGCGCTTCCTCAAACATCCACGCAACATTGTGCCTTGTTCCCTCGTATTCCTTTCCGTAGTTTCCCAAAAAAGCGATCAGTTGAATCATTCAATTCCTCCAACCGCCATTATACACAATTATTCCTTTTTACTCCACAAGAGGCACATCGAATGCAGAACTGCCAGCATGGTAACGCCGACATCCCCAAACACCGCCATCCACATGCTTCCGAATCCCAGGGCACAGACAACCATGATGCCAAGTTTTACCGCAAGAGCAAACACGACATTCTGCCACACGGTACGCATGGTTTTACGGCTTATCTTTACCGCAGAAGCAACCTTATACGGACTGTCATCCATTACCACAACATCAGCAGCCTCTATCGCCGCATCACTTCCCATCGCCCCCATTGCAATTCCAACATCAGCACGGGTCAAAACAGGGGCATCGTTTATTCCGTCACCGACAAAAATCAGACGTTCACTATCTGCCTGTTCCTTTAACAAAGCCTCGATTTTTTCAACCTTGTCTCCGGGCAACAGGTCTGAATACACTTTGTCCATGCCTAGTTTTTTTGCCATGTCATCCGCAACTTCCTTTCTGTCTCCCGTAAGCAGGACCGTTTGCTTTATTCCCAGAGACTTGAGTCTTGTAATCGCCAGAGCGGAATCTTCCTTTGCCACATCGCTGATTACGATATGCCCCATGTATTTTCCGTCAACGGCAACATGAACCACAGTTCCGGCATCGTTTTCCTCACATGGCTTGAATCCAATGACATTTTCCTTTTCCATCAGCTTCAGGTTTCCGGCAAGAACCGTCTTTCCTTCCATATTACATTTGATTCCGTAGCCGCTTAATTCTTGAGTGTCTTGAAGTACAGTTGAAGAACACTTTTCGCAGCTGTGAGCCCTCTTGAGGGATTTTGAAATCGGATGGTTTGAAAAGAATTCCGCATGGGTCGCAACGGCAATCAAATCTTCCTTGCTCATGATTTTTTCATCAAGGGCATGGATCGCCGTAACCTCAAACACACCGCGGGTCAGGGTTCCGGTTTTGTCAAATACTACTGTTCCAGTGTGTGCAAGCTGTTCAATGTAATTTGAACCTTTTACGAGGATTCCCCTTTTTGAAGCAAGGCCTATTCCCGCAAAGAATGAAAGGGGAACAGAAATTACAAGCGCACATGGACATGACACTACAAGAATCTCAAGCGCACGGTAAATCCATGTCTTCCACATTCCCACAGTAGTTACACCCATGACCTTCATCACCAGAGGAGGAAGCAAGGCAACAAGAACTGCGGCAATACAAACTACAGGAGTGTAATAGCGCGCAAACCTTGTGATGAATTTCTGGGTTTTTGCCTTTTTGCTCTGGGCATGCTCCACCATTTCCAGGACACGGCTAACAGTGCTTTCTCCAAACGCCTTTGTCACCTTTATCTCAAGAACGCCATCCTTGTTTACAAATCCGCCAAGAACCACATCGCCTTCCACAACTTCACGGGCAACACTTTCCCCAGTCAATGCGGCAGTATCAACAAACCCCTTTCCGCTTTCAATTGTTCCATCAAGTGCAATGCGTTCTCCGGGTTTTACGACAATCACATCACCAATGGCAACATCCTTTGCCGCCACCTGAACAACTTCGCTCCCTCGCTTTACATTTGCAACATCAGGACGCACATCCATCAGTTTTGTAATTGAACGCTTTGAACGGTCAACTGCAAGGTCTTCAAGATATTCACCAAGCTGGAACAAAATCATTACCGCAGCGGCTTCCGCATATTCACCCATGAATATTGCACCGACAGTCGCCACAGTCATCAGGAATTCCTCGCCAAAAACATTTCCCTTTGCAAGTCCGTGAACCGCTTCCTTTACAACGGAATAACCCGTAAGCATGTACGCGGCAAAGAACAACGCCATATACACAACTTGAACGACAAGCGCAATCTTTTCATTATTATTTACAATGGGTCCATTCAACGCAAACACAGGCAGTTTTTGAACAAGAAGTCCTGCAACAAACAGCAGTGCAGCCAAAAGGATTTTCTTTATTGAATGTTCTTCTTCATCGTCATCGTCTCCGTGATGGTGTCCGTGGTGGTGGCCACAGCAGCAACCGTCGCCATCGTCATCATCGTTATCTTCATCATGGTGGTGGTGATGATGCTCATGATGGTGGCAGCAGCAATCGTCATCTTCGTCGTGATGATGATGTTCGTGCACGTGCTCATGTTCGTGTTCATGTTCATGTTCGTGTTCATGTTCGTGTTCATGTTCATGTTCGTGTTCATGTTCGTGCTCATGTTCGTGCTCATGCTCATGTTCGTGCTCGTGTTCGTGCTCATGCTCATGTTCGTGCTCGTGTTCGTGCTCATGTTCGTGCTCATGCTCAATTTTATTCATCTTTATTTCTTCATCTTTGTCTGCTTTCATGTTCGACCTCATTTTTCACTCAAATGTTCAATTCCAATATTCAGAATGATTGAAACGTGTTCGTCCGCAAGAGAATAAATCAGCGACTTTCCCTCACGCCTGTATTTGACCAGACCGTTTGTCTTGAGCACACGCAGCTGCTGGCTTATGGCAGGCTGGGTCATGTTCAAAGCCTCAACAATCTCCGTTACGCTCATTTCCTTTTCAAGCAGGGCATAAAGTATCTTGATTCGTGTCGAATCCCCAAACACCTTGAACAGCTCCGCCAGATTAAAAAGCATCTTTTCCTGAATCATCTTCATGCTTTTACATTCTCCTATATACATATAAGCATATATTTATATATTTGTCAAGAGATTTGTCATTCCGGACTTGATCGAAAGCAGATTGTCACGCGGATTCGAAAAATCTACGATTTTTCTTTAAATCAAAGTTGTGATGTATTCTTTGCTCTCGTGATATACACAGATGGAAGTTGACTTATTGGATGCAGTGTCATTCCGGACTTGATCCGGAATCTTTCATTGGCATTAAAAAATCATAGATTTATTGTCAAGTCCAGAAAGACCAAATAGCATGATGAAAACACAAACCAGCTAGACACCCCTCCTCAGGGAAATTGCGTAGCAATTTCGAATCCGCGTGACAAACCTTCAACCTTCAACTCGTCCAGATTATCCAACAGTTTCCAGAGGTGTTTCTTAATGTTTTCATCTGCGGGAACACGGTCGGGAATCATGACGCATTTTAGGCCGGCGTTCCATGCCGAAAGAATGCCGTTGGGGCTGTCTTCCACTGCAACACAGTCGCAAGGTGGCATGCTCAGTTTTTGGCATGCAGTTCTGTAGATTTCTGGATCCGGTTTTGCCCTTGCTATTTCGTCACCGCAAACCATAACATCAAAATAAGAGAGCATGCCTGCCTTTGTCATCAGGTGAATCACAAGCTCCCTTGAGTTTGAAGAAGCCAGTGCAATAGAATAAGATTGATTTTTTAACCAGGCCAGCGTTTCCCTTGCAAAAGGTTTTTCCGGAACACCAGTTTCATTCATGATGTCCAGCGACAAATCCGTAGTCAAATCCCAGAATCCCTTTGCATCAAAATCCTGCCCGTAGTTTTTTTTCAGAACTAAAATCGTGTCAGCTTCAGAAAAGCCCAATACACTTTTGTGGATCCGATCAATTCCATCAAGATTCCACATGTCGGCCGCCATTATCCATGCCTTTTCGTACACCGCCTCACTATCCAGGAGAAGACCGTCCATGTCAAAGACAAATGCCTTGGGAATAAATTCGTTCAAACTGATTCTCCCAAAACAAGCGGCAATTCACCCTTCAAATCCTGCTCCAGCTTTTTTGCATCAGTGAACACAAAAGATTTTATTCCAAGAGCCGATGCCGCATCACAGTTCTTTTTCCTGTCATCAATAAAAACCGTATTTTCGGGAACTTCATTTTCTGCAGTAAGGATTATCTTCCAGAATTCAGGATTGGGTTTTGACACTCCCATAAAGTTTGAAGCATAGGTTTGATCAAAATATGAATAGTCACCCCGTTCAACATGATTACGATAGTGACCGTCAATAGTATTCGTTCCGCACACAACACGATGTCCCGCCGCCTTCAGTTTTTTTATCAGGGCAACGGTATCTTCCTTGAGCACTGGATGAAACAAATGCTGCCACCAGTCAGTCTGAACGGAAACACCAGAGCGCCTTGAAAACTCCACCCAAAACTGTCTGGTAGTAATCATGCCATCCGAACACATCGTAAGCAAGTCAATTGAATGTTTGTCATAGGAAACACGGGTCATCGGGTCGGTAGGAGATGAATTGTTTTCAGGACATCCGCAAAATGCCAGAAACTCAGCTCGTTCCATCTTTAAAATCTGCAGCACGCGGGGAAGCAGTTCAGCAGTATTCGTCACCACCCCGCCCATGTCAAAAATAAAAAGCATAAGTCATCAAACTCCGTCGGAAAATTCCGGAGGAACTTCTATCACTTCTTCCAAATCAGAAAAAGAATTCAATTTTGCAATGTATGACTTTACCTCACCAAAACCATAGGAAGCCCAGATGAACGGAACACCAGCCTGCCTGCACGCATCGCAATCCCCCTGAATGTCTCCGACATAAGCCGGACTCGTAAGCTGATTCCTCTGCACAAGCATCATTATGTTTTCCGCCTTGCCTTTTCCTGTGCGGCCAAAACATTCCCAATCCTTGATGCATTCTTCCAAACCAGTCTTTTTCATCATCAGCTGAATGTATCCATCCTGACAGTTGCTCACTACAAAGAAATTGGTTTCAAGGCTCAGTTTTTTAATCGTATCAACAACTCCTGGATATGTAATGTCCAAAGTGTTTTCGTTAAGCGAAATGGTCTCTTCCGTACAACAATTTGCCATCAGAATGTCGCGCTGTTCTTTATTCAGGTTGGGCCACAAATCCTCGGCAATAACGTCCATGGTTTTTCCAAATTCCTTCTGCAAATCCTGGGCGTTCACCTTCCTGGCATCCATGCCGCTAATGTTTATCGCACGGTTCCATGCCATAGCCACAATCCCAGTGGTATTCCAAATCGTCCCATCAATATCCAGAATTATTCCATCGTATTTTGAAGTATTGTTCATATTAAAAAAATAACACATTTTCCGATTTTAATCGAGAGGGGATGAGGGTAATTCATAATTCATAATTCATAATTCATAATTCATAATTCAGAATTTAGAATTTAGAATTTACAATTGAGAATTAAAAATGAATATTTTTCCCTTGACAGAATGAAACTTAATAAAACAATTTTCCATCATGATAATCAATCTTTACAATGACATATCTTAAAACATGTGTTATAATATTTTTCTAGAAGGAGTATTTACATGGGCTGTTTTCGTGTTTTACTTTGCATAATTTTTCCACCGCTTGCAGTACTGGATCAAGGCTGTGGGTCCATCATAATCGTTACGCTGCTCACTTGCTGCGGATGGGTTCCAGGTGTGATTGGGGCGCTTGTCATCAACAACAAATAAAGAAAAACAAAAGTTGAATGCAGCCTTATTTTACGGCTATTCCAACCATTCGTTTATGAACTGCTTTGTAATCATCATTTTACCATACTCTGTCGCAAGAGGATAGGCATCTCCAAAGTCTACGGTTTTTCCGTTGGCATTAAATACTTTCCTGCCCTTTACAATAAGGTTTATTATCCTTATGTTACCGTTTTCATTTACTTCCATTATCAAGAGTTTATTTTGTTCAGAAGCATCAAGCTCTTTAGTTTTAAGGCGAACCTCTATTCCACTTTTTATTTCTATCCAAACATTCAACAAAATATTATCCACATCATCTCCGTATAACGTCATCTCTTATTGTTTTCGATAAAACCGACAATTTCTTTCATGAAGATTTTTTCTCGCCTAAAATAATCCTCTTCTGATTCTGTATCCTGACTGCATATTTGTGAAATCAATTCCGCATAGTCTTGAGGAAGTTTTGGCAGGTTGTGAGAATAATAAATCGCCCTGTCTTCTGCCGGTGAATAAAATCCATTCATGTAGAACAAGGAACGAATTCCTGCACGTATTGCGGTATTCAGGTTTTCATGCAGTTGAATGAATGCTTCACGGCGGTACCAGCGGTCTTTTTTATAATCGGATATGAGATAATGAATGTAACCGAGAGAATTGTCCAATTGAATTTTTAAATCTTCCCTTACATGCTGATTGATTTTTTCAAGTTCATTTTTATATGCATCATTCGGATCAAACAGAATCTTGGATTCCAAAACGGAAAATTTTCTTGGTTCTTCAAACTTTGAAAACATAGCAGCATCAATAAAATCTGTAAATAGGATTGCAAACCACAGGCCGTCAACTTTTACGCAATGATATGGAATCGGTGGATCCTGGTCCGGCCCGAATATGTCCTCTGCATTGATCTTACTTCCATTTTTTCGCATGACGATTAGATCGACCATTCCGTCATATTCACCGTTTTCTTTTATGCGTGGAAAAAAATCAGTACGGGAGACACTTCCAGACAGCAGGATTGTTTCAATTTCTGTTTTGTCAATTGAATTAATGTAATCGGCCGTTCTGTCCCTTAAGTTTTTAATAAAATCTTTTTGCTGTTCGATTATCGCTTCTTTATTTTTCATTTGCTTCCTCTCTCATGCCGACGCATGCAACAGCCACTTTTATTTTTCTATTACATCAGTTTTTGCAAGCATGTCGCCGATTCGCTTTTTTGCCGCAATGTAAACTATTATTTCTATCCAGCTCAAGAGCCAGGTTACATTCCGCAAAAGCCTTTTTCCTATGGACGCGTGTTCTTTTGTCTTGGCATCTACAACCTTTAATTTCATTACCATTTTTCCTAGGCTGCCATTTTTCGGTAAGTCACGCAAGAGGAGATAGAGGAAAGCTATAAGCGTGGAAAGCATTGCACGAAGAATTATGCTTGAGCTAGGAAGACGGTGGCCCCTAAGCAAGGGAATCATAATCAAGATCCAAAAGGGTATGTTGTTTATGATTGCAGTTATAACAAAATCGATGATAAAAGCCAAAAACCTTTTTACATTCATTTTCTTCCTCCAAAACTATGTTTTTAATTTGTTTCTAAAACTTTAGTCTTCTATTTTTTTTATGAAGTCTGAATACTCTTGTTTCAACATGTCCTTATATTGAGTATCCCTGCACAAACTGATGGCTTTTAAATAATATTTCCTGGCAGATTTCATATTGCTTATGCTTCTTTCGGCAACTGCAAAACTCCAATAGACTTCCCATCGTGATTGGTCTATAAGCCACGCCTGATTGAATCTCATCACAGCTGTACTTGCATCACCCTGCTTAAGAAACCACCAGCCTTCATCTATTAGTGCAATGTACGCTTTATCTTCACGACCTTTGACACTGTTTAAAAATTCTTCATCAGCCTGAAGCTGATAGTCAGTCTTATTTTGATGACCATATTCTGGAATGGCATTAATTGGCCGCTGATCATTCTGAGAGAAGCAACATGCAAGAACTGCTATTTCTAACAAGAAAATAATTGCAAGTCTTTTCATAATGAAAATATTCTAACATGGGATATTTATTTTTTCAAGGAAGGAAGCTGTAATTCATAATTCTTAATTCTTAATTAAAAAAAAAGCCGGCAGCTACCTACTTTCCCGGAACGAATCCAGTATCATCGGCGCAGGAGAGCTTGACTTCCGTGTTCGGAATGGGAACGGGTATTTCCTCTCCGCCATGGCCACCGGCATTTTAATCTATGCCAACTTCGG
>JAEEGL011466588.1_pt1 | contig 10437 bp, 7 predicted proteins | sample 9134231 | NCBI WGS metagenome assembly JAEEGL01 (sample SAMN16246548, study PRJNA631951) | gut metagenome | biome: gut microbiome; feature: rumen; material: fiber-attached | host: Bos | place: Iran: Karaj | collected 2018-10 | reverse complement strand
CTGGAAAAAATCACAAAGGAAAGCGCCGCAAAAGTTTTGCCCGACAAAAGCCAGATGATTTTTATCTACTGCCGCAGCGGCCGCCGCAGCAAAATCGCCGCCAACAAACTGCTTGAACTAGGCTACACAAACCTAATCGAGTTTGGCGGCATCCTGGACTACACCGGCCCGGTGGAGAAGTGATAAGCAGGCGGCAAAATGCCACCTGCTTAAAACCATTACTCTATGGATACCGTCTCGCTATAAACGCCTGTTCGCACAGTCTTGTTTATGCGCGTTCCAGAACCATACGCGGTTTTTAGAATCAAGCGATACTTGCCTGGCGATATCTCGCTAGGAACATTGAAGAGAATCTTTGTGTTTGTGTTGTCCACAATGTTCTCCATCCCAAGAGAAGTCCAGGTGGAAGAATCCAAATCGTAGATTCCATCCTCAGAGCATGTGGCAAGGTAAAGGCCTGTTTCCATAGCGTCGCCGGCAATCTTTAGGCGTTTGCCGGTGATGCGGGCGGAATGTCCTTTGGATAAAGCTGTTGTGGATTCATTTGTGTGAATGTTGAACAGTGTTTCCAAAAGAGGTTCGTTGGTCTGAGTTATGTCAGCGCCAGCGGTGACCTTTTCTACCGCCTTCAGAGCGATGTCTGACGGGGTGAAAGAAAGCGTCATTTTTGGAACGTCTTGGATGCCGGGATTTGTGGAATCAATGCTGCTTTCCGGCTTGATGTACAAAATGCCCATTTCCAGAAGGTCTACGGCTTTTCCCTCTTTGAGAAGGTCGAGAAAGCCGTTTCTCAAAAGCCCCGCTGAATACAGCAGGGTTTCCCGGTCCATAACCTTGTTATGCTCAAGGATTTTATCGATAATATTTCCAATGTAAGCGGTGTTTCTTTGCACCTTAGCATAGGAAATGTCCTTCTCTGACAGTGAAAGACTGTGCATAGTCACGTTCACTGTGTCCGATAGCTTATTGGTCTTGTCGTTCATAACGATACCACCTCGCTAAAAAGAATTTGCGGAAAACAGTCCGCCTCTGTCTTGACCCCGAACGGCCGGATGTGGTATCTTCTTCATTGACAACTAAAAGATGCACATCTTTTTGTAGGCCTGTGGATTTATTGCAGTAAATCTACAGGCTTTTTTATGTCCTTCCGTTTTCGGCTTACCGGAAAGACGCAAAACATCTTTGCTCAAGTCATACCCTCCTTTGCTAGTTTTATAAGCGTTTTTTCGTATGGGGTGAATCCAGATCCCGAAAACCGTAGCCACTTATGGTAACGTTCGCGCGCGTTATATGCGAGCGAAGAAGTCACCCAGAATTTATCCATAATGCTTTGGGTGTCCTCAAGTTCGAAAAAATGAATGAGAGGCGGAGGGGCAAGAAAATAACAAGCGAAAAAATCGGCCTCCGCCTCATTTTCCAAATCCTCAATCAAATGGCGCAGTCGTATATGTCCAATCTCATGGAAGATAGTAGAGCGAATTCTCGCGGCGTCTTTTGTTGGATTGTAAAAGATTTCATAATGGTCGTCGATTTTTGCGACAATTCCATCTTCGCTTGCCCTAAAAGCAAGCGAAAATGTTTTGTCGTCAAATTGGTTGTAGGTTTTTAAATTAATGCCAAGTTGTTTGCAGACATCCATGGCATGTACGGGGAACTTCGTAATATGAAGTTCCTTGTAAAGTTCAGCAACTTCTTCTTTTATCTCCTCATATCGTTCATCACAAAGCCTCAATCGTCTCCTCCGCCGAGTCTGTTAGAAGGGCGTTTATAAGTTCCCTCTTTTGCTCGTTTGTCAAAATTCTTGAATTACGAGCCAAAAGAAGTTTTATGCGGGGAAATTCTGTTGAGAAATCGGATTCATCCTTTTTTCCGACGATTTCGTCAACAGTAACTCCAAGCGCGTATGCAATTTTTATTAGAGCTTTTGTCCCAGGTTCTCTGGCATTGCTCAAATAGCGAGACACGGACGCTTCCGTGGACTCGATTGCTTGCGCGAACTCCTTTTGACTTAAATTCTTTGCCTTCATAAGGCGGGCGATTCTTTCGCCCATGGTTTCTGCCATTTTTCGTTTCTCCTTAAAACTGCTAAGAAATCAAAACTTGATTCACTTACCAGAATGATAACCGAACTTTCCGGTTTTGTCAAGAGGTCTGGAAAGAAAAATTACCAATTTTATAATTTTTTATTCTTCCTATCTCCTCGTCAAGGAGATACCTTTAAACATCGTAAAGAGAGGGTATCTCTCCTGATGAGGAAAGCTTTGTCTCCTTATGGTTTTTGGCCTACAAAAAATCACAGAATTATGATATAATATACCTGTATTTTTTAAATTGTGCAAAAGAAACAGGAAAAAAAATGAGCAAGACGTACAATGAAAAAACGCGCGTACAAATGCCCGCAATGGTTCATCTTACGCGGCTTGGCTATAAGTATGCCGGCAAGATGCATCATATAGGAACGGAAGGACAATCCCAGCAAACTGCGGGAACAAGTTTTGACGCTGACACAAACATTTTGATCCCAGATTTTCAAAATGCCTTTGCCCGTTTGAATCCAGGAAAAAGAATCGAATGGTTTTCCGTATTAAATGACATCAAAAAAGAATTGAACGACGATGACTTGGGAAAACAGTTTTATCAGCGTCTTGTTTCCATTTCGCCATATAAACTTGTAGATTTTGACAATCCTGCAAACAATGATTTTTGTTTTACGGCAGAATTCACCTGCAAAAACGGTGAAGACGAATTTCGCCCCGATATCACGCTTTTTGTGAATGGGCTACCGCTTGTTTTTATTGAAGTAAAGAAAACTAACAATGTTGGCGGAATGGTTGCCGAAGCGGAAAGGATGAACAATATCCGGTTTTCAAACAAAAAATTCCGAAGATTTTTGAACATAACCCAATTGATGATTTTTTCCAACAATATGGAGTATTCGGCGCTTGGTGGAATTGTGCCGATTGAAGGAGCGTTTTATTGCGCAACGGCGCGCAAAAAGGCATTTTTCAATTGTTTTAGGGAAGACAATTTTAACAGCAGCACAATACCTTCTTTCAACTCTAATTACCCTTACAAGCCAATAGACACGAATATCGAAAAAGAAATATTCGCCGACTTTAATTGCCAAGTAATAAAACAGTCGCCGGAATATCAAACGAATTTAGACACATACACTCCGACAAACCGCATATTGACTTCTATGTGCAGTCCAGAGCGTCTTTTGTTCATATTAAAATATGGAATAGCGTATGTAAAAAGCGAACGGGAAGTTGACGGAAAAATCGAAGTGACAGACCAAAAGCACATTATGCGTTATCAGCAACTCTTTGCCTCTCTTGCTATTCGTAATGCACTGCAAGCGGGAAAAAAGTCAGGTATTGTGTGGCACACACAAGGTTCTGGAAAAACGGCTCTGTCATATTATTTAACGAAAATTCTAACGGATTTTTACTCAAAGCGAAATTCTGTAGCCAAATTTTATTTTATAGTAGACAGGCTTGACTTATTGGAACAAGCGAAGCAAGAATTTGAGGCTAGAGGAATTTGTGTAAATACCGCGAACAGTAAGACAGAGCTTATGGAACAATTCAGCTCTAATCAAAGCCAAGAGGGTGCAAGCGGCGAGGCGGAAATTACGGTTGTAAACATACAAAAAGTTGAAGAAGACCAGCGTAAAATCGCTGTAAAAGATTACGCCACAAATTTGCAGAGAATTTTCATAATTGATGAAGCCCACCGCGGCTACAAGCCGGATGGTTGTTTCCTTGCCAATTTGTTTAACGCGGACACAAATTCCGTAAAAATTGCTCTTACAGGAACTCCGATTCTCAAAGAAGAGCGTTCTTCTTGCTCGGTATTTGGTGACTACTTCCACGCATATTATTACGACAAATCAATTCAAGACGGTTACACGTTAAAAATTTTACGGGAAGAAATAGAAACCTCTTATCGCAAAAAACTTACAGAGGCGTATCAAAAACTTGAAAAGCTTGTTCAAAAAGGCGAACTAAAAAAAGAAGATATTATTTCACACGACTCTTATGTAAAAGAACTTCTTCGCTACATTATAAAAGATTTGGTAATGTTCAGAAAACTGCAAGGCGACCCAACTTTGGGCGGAATGATAATTTGTGAGTCAAGCGAACAAGCGCGCAAACTTTATAAGTATTTTAATGACATTCAATCTGATATAAGAGAAACGGAGCATATGGATTTTGCTCTCAAAGCCGGACTTATTCTTTATGACAGCGACGATAAAGAAACGCGGACTCAAATAGTAAAAGACTTTAAAAAGAATTTTACAATTGACATTTTGATTGTGTTTAACATGCTTCTTACAGGTTTTGACGCACCCCGCCTTAAGCGATTGTATTTTGGACGAAAGCTAAAAGATCACGGACTTTTGCAAGCGATAACGCGCGTAAATCGTCCTTATCGTTCCGATTATGGGGAGCAAAGGTACGGAACAGTCATTGACTTTGCGGACATAAAAGCGAACTTTGAGGAAATCAACAACAAGTATATAAGAGAATTTCAAAAATTTTCTTCCAGCGACGAAACAGGATTGGAAAATCTTCCCGATATGTTTGCGCAAGTGCTTGAATCAAAGGATGAAATCATTCGTCAGATGAAGGATGTCCGCGAATCATTGTCAAGTTATGAAATTTCCAATACGGAAGTTTTTGACAAGCAAATTACTGAAATAGATAGCAAAAAAGACTTGTTCGCGCTCCGCGAAGCTTTGCAAAACGCAAAGAATATGTTCAATCTTGTTCGGACATTTGGAGATGAAGAATTAAAAGCGGCATTCTCACGGCTTGCAATAGAAAAGCTTTCGGATATGCTGGCTGCGGTCCAGGCACGAATAAACGAAGTCAACGCGTTGGAGGCTTTTGAATCAAGTGACGAAACAAAAATGCTCATCAATGAAACTATGATGAACATTCAGTTTAATTTTTCACTTATCGGCAAGGAAGAGTTGAAACTTGTTGACAACGGCTCAGAATTGCAAGAGAAACTTTCAAAAGTTTTGCGAGAATTTAATAATTATTATGACCAAGAAGACCCGCAATACATAACTCTTTTTGAAGCTTTTAAAACGCGGTTCAAGCAACACAAATTCAAGCCGGAGAATATGGCTCAGTATACAGAAGAAAACGCCGCGATGGACGATATTTATAAAAAGATTCGCGAGCTTCGCCGCAAAGACGATGTTTTGTTGGAACGGTATAACGGCGACAAAAAATTTGTTCGTGTTCACAAAAGAATTGTCGAAGAAAATGCTAGCCGCAAGCAACATAACTCTTTGCCAATAATTTCTACTTATACTGACGATATTGTGGACGCAATGCTTGCCGTAAAGTCAGCGATTGACGGCTGCGTTTATGACAGAAACGACATTTTAAAAAAGGACGCTTATTTTGCCGATACGGTTTTTGCCCTTATAGACGAAAGCCTTTATAAATTGAACATAAAATCCGAAACGGAAGATTGTGAATTTATACAGAGAAAAATCAGCAAACAGTATTTGAACCAATATAATCAAATGAATTGGTAAAGGGGAAAAGAATGAATATAAGAGAAAAAACTGTCGCACTTATTGACGAGTTAAAAGCAACATGTCAAAGTGCCGGTTTGGGAAACGACGGAAACGAATTTAAAATCATCACGCAAGTTTTTTTGTATAAATTCTTAAACGATAAATTTGGCTGGACATTAAAGAACAAAGAGACGCGATATCAAAAGCGATTTAAGGATTGTGGCGATTGGGAAAGCGAGTATTCAAAATTGAGCGACGACGAACAAAAGCGCGTTTGCCGGTCGCTTGGCGCGGATTGTCCAAATCTTTATTCACGGCATCTCATAACACAACTTTGGAATCAACAGACAAAAGGCGACTTTGATGTAATTTTTGATTCCACGATGAAAGATATCGCAGCCTGCAATATTAATGTGTTTTCAACGCTTACGGTTGAAAACACTAAGATTCCGATTTTTGAGCCTCTTACGCAATATGTTACGGACGACAGCCAAAGGGCGAATTTTGCCCGTGCTCTTGTGGACAAGCTGGTTCAGTTTAGCTTTGACGAGGCCTTTGCAGAACGCTATGATTTTTTTGCAAACATCTTTGAATATCTTATTCAAGATTATAATACAGCAGGCGGCGGAAAATACGCGGAGTATTATACGCCCCATGCAATCGCTACGATTATGGCACGGCTTTTGATTGGCGACAAATCGGATTTGCGAAACATAGAATGTTACGATCCAAGCGCTGGAACAGGAACGCTTTTGATGGCACTTGCTCACCAAATTGGAGAAGACCGCTGTACAATTTTTAGTCAAGATATTTCTCAGCGTTCAAACAAGATGCTAAAACTAAACCTTATCCTGAATAATCTTGTTTCTAGTCTTGACCACGCCATACAAGGAGACACATTAATAAATCCATATCACAAAAGCGATGACGGAAAAGAGTTGAGGCAATTTGACTTTGTTGTTTCAAATCCGCCGTTTAAAATGGATTTTTCAAATACGCGTGAAAAAATCGCCGCTATGCCTGCGCGCTTTTGGGCTGGAGTTCCGAATGTTCCCAAAACAAAAAAAGAAAGCATGGCTATTTACACTTGCTTTATACAGCATGTAATCAATTCAATAAAGGACGGCGGAAAGGGTGCGATTGTAATTCCGACAGGATTTATCACAGCAAAAACTCCAATCGAAAAGAGAATTCTTCATAAAATCGTAGACGACAAAATTATTTGGGGTGTTGTTTCAATGCCAAGCAATGTATTTGCAAATACAACCACAAATGTTAGTGTGCTTTTTTTTGATAAATCACATACAACGGATAAAGTGATTCTTGTTGACGCAAGCAAGTTGGGCGAAGAATACAAAGATTCCAATGGTCTTAAAAAACGTCGTCTTACAACAGAAGAAATAGAAAAGATTGTAAAGACATTCCGCAATAAAAAAGCGGTGGAGGATTTTAGTGTCGTCGTTACATACGAACAAATTAAAGAAAAAGGATATGTTCTAAGCGCAGGTCAATATTTTGACATAAAGATTGAATATGTAGATATTAGCGAAGATGAATTCAACGCACAGATGAAAGCTGATACAGAAGAGCTTTCTGCTATGTTCAAAGAAAGTCATACGTTGGAAAAAGAGATACAGAAACAGTTGGCTGGATTGAGTTTTGTAAGCAAGGGAAAAAAATAGAACAATGGAAATGAAGAAATATAGACTTGATGAAGTAGCCACAATAAAAATAAGCGGAGTTGATAAGAAGACAAAGGATAATGAGACTCCTGTAAAACTTTGCAACTTTACCGATGTTTATTACAATTGGGCAATAACAAAAGAAATGGCAGATTCATTTATGTCTGCTTCCGCAAATCAAAAAGAAATAGAAACATTAACTCTAAAAAAAGGACAGGTAGCATTTACAAAAGATAGCGAGACTCGCGATGATATTGGCATTCCTACTTATATTGCGGATGATTTTGAGAATGTTATTCTTGGTTATCATACAGCATTAGCAACGCCTAATAAGAAGAAACTTTCAGGAAAATATTTGAATGCATTTATGAATACAAAATACATTCAGAAGTATTTTGAAAATAATGCCAGTGGAAGCGGACAGAGATATACACTTTCAAACGAAACATTAAATGCTATTCCTATTATTGCGCCAGATTTACCCATACAAAAAAAAATAGGCAATGTATTTAGCAACATAGATAGAAAAATTGCAGTGAATCGTCGTATAAATGCAAAGCTGGAGCAAATGGCAAAACGGCTTTATGACCGTTGGTTTATTCAGTTCGATTTTCCGGACAACGATGGTAAGCCATATAAGGCAAGCGGTGGCAAAATGATCAGGAACGAAACACTTAAACGCGAGATTCCAGCGGGGTGGGAAGTAAAGAGGTTATGTAATTTTGCGAAATATGTTGATAATACTGATTCTGCTGAAATGATTGTGAATTATATTTCAACAGACAATATGCTTCCAAATAAAGATGGAATCACAGATATTATCTCAAAACCTTCTAAAGGGAATTTTGTGCGATATGAGAAATATGATATATTAATTTCAAATATACGACCATACTTTAAAAAGATTTGGTTTTCAAATCAGACAGGAAATTGCTCAACCGATGTTTTATGCATACGTTCTAAAGAACAAACTAGAGCTTTTTTCATCTATCGTTGTTTATGGCAAGATGAATTCTTTGATTATGTTATGAAGGGTGCAAAAGGGAGTAAAATGCCAAGAGGCGATAAGACACGAATTATGAATTATAGTTTTGCTTATCCCGTAAATAGTAAAGAAATAATAGAACGCTTTAATTCTCTTTTCACTCCATTGCAAGAAGCTCTTTGGAAGAATAAAAAAGAAACTGCAAAACTCATCATACTCCGCGAGCATTTATTGCCATTACTTATGAATGGACAGGTTGAGGTGAAATAATATATGGCATTTTCAGAATTCTTAAACACAATAGATTTTATTTCCTTTGTAATATCTAAATGGAAGAAAAGAACGACAATTATTATACTAGAAGTTAGTTTTTCTTTATTTTATAGTTTAAAAATATTTCAAAATTGTATAAATTTAAATTGTACTGGAAAGGAAATTTTTGAAAACTTTAACTATTTTAAAAACTTATCTATTATTATTTTTATAATAGAATTTGTTGTTTTTTTGATATGGATTTTTTCTGTACATGTGAGAAGAATTAATAAAAACAAAATTGGAATTGTATTTGCAATTGAAACAGAAAATCTAAAACAAAAGAAAAGGCTATCCTCTAGTTTCTATGATCAGGTAGTTGAAATTACTAAAAAAAGTACAAGGCGCGAAATAAAAACAGTTTTACTTGATGAGTACTATTCCCAAAGATTAAGAAAAGATAGACAATATGCAAAGAGGTTAATTAAAAAAATAAATGCAAATATTGTTTTATATGGAAAAATGGAGGAAAGAAAGAATAAGGGAAAAGATGTATATAGAATTGATTTTAATGCTATTGTTAGACATAAATTTATTCCTCTTGTTATGTCTCAGAGAATTTGTGCGGAGATGATATATGCTCTTCCCAAGCAGGTTAATTTTGAAATTGATAATGAGTTAACATGTTTTTCTATAACATCTGAAATGATAGGGGAGGCAGTCAACTTCATTTTGGGAGTATCATTAGCTTATTCTGGTGTTTATAACGAAGCCCTTGAAATGCATCAAAATTGTTTGAAAATAACAACAATAAAACTTAACGAGAATAAGAATGATGAAGCTGCAAAAAGAATTAATCAAAGGGCTTTGTTTTATGTTGTCCGAGAATTAACTTTGTTAGCTCAAAAAAGTAGAGAAAGCGGAGATTTGAAAACAAGTATAGATTATATTAACAAAGCTTTGTCTTTAAATCCAAATGATTATGAATCTCTTTTAGAAAAATCAGTAAGTTCTTTCTTAAATGGAGATATAAAAGAGGCAATGGGCGTACTAGATAAATGTTCATCAAATAAAGCTGATTATACATGGGCATATAATAAAGCATTTCTTTATGTTTTTGAAGCTGAATTTGATATGGCGTATAGAATATATAAAATGCTTGCGGATAAACCTGCAGTTATAAATGTTGCTAATCAATGTGAAATATTTATAATTAATTATTTAGAGAAAAATCCTGAAAAATATGAATTATTTTATGCCTTGGGAATGATTTATTACAAAATAAAAGAAGATTATAAACTGGCCATAGAAGCTTTCGAAATGTTTATAAGTAATTCAAAAAAACATAACAATGAATATAGTGCTACAGTGAAGTATGTAATTACTATGAAAAAAAAGTGTGAAAAGAAAATATAATGCAAAAAGATTTTCTCTCTCGGCAGCCATACATTAATCTTCTCAAATCAATAATCGCAAATCAAAGCGACAATCCGTCTGGCTATTCTTTAGCTATTGACGGTGAATGGGGTTGCGGTAAGACTTGGGTATTGAACAAACTTGAAAATGAACTTTTAGACGAAAATAAAAACAAATATCTTATTTTTCATTATAATGCTTGGGAAAATGATTTTTACGATGAACCGCTTGTCGCAATTCTTTCTGTTATGATTGAAGAGCTAAAATCATACAAGAAAAATATAAAAGAAAAAGAAACTGTAAGCAAAGCTATATCATCTTCTATTACCGCTCTTACTAAAGTTGCTGGTTCTGTTATTGAAAAAAAATACGGAATTAATGCAAATGATATTATTGATTCTGTAAAAGAATCAGGGAAAGCTATTGACGATATAAAACTTACAAAATCTGATTTTAACAATATGTTGCCATTAGAAAATGCTTTAAGGCAAATAAAATCTGTTATTCAAAAACTTGCAGAGGAATATAAGATTGTTTTTGTTGTAGACGAGCTTGACCGTTGT
>JAEEGL011263873.1_pt1 | contig 10437 bp, 9 predicted proteins | sample 9134231 | NCBI WGS metagenome assembly JAEEGL01 (sample SAMN16246548, study PRJNA631951) | gut metagenome | biome: gut microbiome; feature: rumen; material: fiber-attached | host: Bos | place: Iran: Karaj | collected 2018-10 | reverse complement strand
TATATGGTACTTGCACCTCCACTTGCTGTGTGATAAACTTCTTACGTCATCTTGCATGACAAAACCTCCTGTGTTTTATTTGTGGTTCCTAGGCCACTCTTACTTTAACACAGGAGGTTTTCTCTGTCATTATCTAAAGATTTTTTTATTGACCACCAGTTGAACTGGTGGTTTATTTAACGCCTGTTCGGCTGCCAATAATAAACAGGGCAGCGATGCTGCCCTGTTTATTATTGGAGCGGGTGATGGGAATCTGAACCCCCATTTCGCAGTTTCTTGGCGCATCTCCTGCTCCCTTGCGCGAAATGTCGGAATTTGCTTCGCAAATTCGGGGCTCTGATTCTGCTTCTCGTTTGAATAATAAACAGGGCAGCGATGCTGCCCTGTTTATTATTGGAGCGGGTGATGGGAATCGAACCCACATTATCGGCTTGGGAAGCCGACGCTCTGCCACTGAGCTACACCCGCGCACGCTCATTATATGGGGTTTGAGGGATTTTGTCAAGCAAAAGTTTTGCCGGATTCGGTCGTATGCGCCAAAGGCTCAAAAATCTATTGTAAAATGCTCGGGATTATGGTAAAATTACCCGCGAATAAAAAGGCTTGCCGCTGTTGCCGCGGTGCGGCGCGTGCCTTGTCATCAGGTTAAAGAAAGGCTGCCTTCCCCCGCGGCGAAGGCTTCGGTATGTATATGGAAAGAGTTTTGACCGCAAACGCACCCTCCGGCGAATACGTGCGCGTCGGCGGGTTTGTTGAAAACCTCAGGAACAAGCGCTATATGGCTTTTATCGTACTGCGCGATATTTCGGGCAAGCTGCAGCTTACCGTTGACAAGGGCGCGTACCCCGACGTCGCCGCCGAGGTCGATAAGCTGACCGTGGAGTCCGTTGTGACCGCTTACGGCAAGGTGGTGGACAACCCCGCCGTTAAGATGGGCGGACGCGAGCTGATCGTTGAAAAGCTGGTCGTGGAGTCCGTTGCGGAGGCCATGCCCATGATGGCAGATTCCGCCATAGACGCGCGCCTTGACTACCGCTGGATCGACCTGAGGACCGAGAAGAACAAGCTGATGATAAAGGCTCAGACCGAGTTCGTCAGGTCCATGCGCAATTTCCTTTTGGAGCGCAATTTCGTTGAGATCCACACTCCCAAAATAATCGGCGCGGCGTCGGAGTCCGGCGCGGACGTGTTCGAGCTGACCTATTTCGACCGCAAGGCGTACCTTGCCCAGTCCCCTCAGTTCTATAAGCAGATGGCGATGGCGGCGGGGCTCGAGCGCATTTTCGAGGTAGGCCCCGTGTTCCGCGCGGAGAAGAGCTTTACCAGCCGCCACGCGACCGAGTTCACCTGCTTCGACCTTGAGTTCTCGTACATCGACTCCTTTGAGGACGTAATGCACATGGAGGAGCTGCTGCTTCAGGACGCGCTCAGGAACGTGGCCGAAAAGTACGGCGACGAGATAGAGCGGCTCTTCGGCCTTAAGACCGTCGTTCCCACGGTGCCCTTCCCCCGCATCAAGCTGCACGACCTTTACGACGAGCTTGAGAAGCGCTACGGCTACACCGTGCCCGAGGAGGAGAAGGTCGACCTTTCCACCGACGCGGAAAAGCTCAGCTACAAGTTCGCCATGGAGGAGTACGGGCATGAGTTCCTGTTCGTCACCGACTTCCCCAAGGACAAGCGCGCCTTCTATCACATGAGGAAGGACGACGTGCCCCAGGGCTATGACCTTATCTGGCGCGGCACCGAGATAACCACGGGCGCACAGCGCGAGCACCGCTATGAGGAGCTTCGCCGTCAGGCCGATGAAAAGGGCCTTGGCGAGGACGTGAAGTTCTATATGGAGTTCTTCCGCTACGGCTGCCCGCCCCACGGCGGCTTCGGTCTGGGCGTCGACCGCATGACGATGCTGCTGTTGGACATCGGCATAAAGGAAGCGGAGTTCATATTCCGCAGCCCCATAAGGCTGAATCCGTAAGTCTTTTCAATCAGCCCGGCTCACGCGAGTCGGGCGCGTTTTTTGTGTGAGAGCAATGAAAAAAGCATTTACCAAGGCCGAATTCCGCAGGTTCCTGCTTGCAAGGCAGGGGCTTGTCGGCCGCCGCCGCTTTCGCGGGGAGGAGGGCGCGCTCGCGTTCATACGTCAGGCGGGCTGCATACAGTTCGACCCGATAGACGTTTGCGGACGCAACGCGGAGCTGACGCTGTTTTCACGCGTGGCGGGGTTCAAAAAGCAGCAGCTTGACTCTTTGCTTTATAAAAAGAGGCTCCTGTTCGAGTACCCCGACAAGGAGCTTTCGATAATCCCGCGGGAGGATTGGCCGCATTTTGCCCGATGGCGCGGGACGTCGGAGCGGAATCTGTCGGATTTCCCCGAGGCCGCCGCCCTCTGTGAGGACGCGGTGCGCTTCATACGCGAAAACGGCGCCGCAAGCTCTGCGGAGCTGCCGATAAAGGGGCGCGTGCGCTGGAACTCCGCGGTGCATTGGAGCGGGAATTGGCACGGCGAGACCAACGCCGCCCGCGCCGTGCTGGAGCAGCTTTATACGCAGGGACGGCTCGTTATACACCACCGCGAGGGCAGCCGCAAGTTTTACGACCTTGCCGAACGCTGTCTGGGCGGCGGGATAGCCGCGCTGCCCGACCCCTGCCCGGAGCTTGCGGACCATATCAAGTGGGGCGTGCTGCGCCGCATAGGAGCGATAGGCGCGCTGTGGGACAGGCGCTCCGATTCGCTCCTCGGCATTTGGGGCATGGATACGCAGCTTCGCCGCAGAGCGTTTGGTGAGCTTTGCGGGGAGGGGCTGATAACGCCCGTTTCCGTGGAGGGCGTCACCGTGCCGCTGTACGTGAAAACGGATGACCTTCCCGCGCTTGAAGAGGCGGGCGGCGCATCGCCCGACAAACGCCGCTGCGAGCCGCTTGCTCCGCTCGATCCGTTCATGTGGGACCGAAAGCTCATCGAGGAGGTGTTCGGGTTCCGCTATCGGTGGGAGGTCTATACCCCGAAGGAGAAGCGTGAGTTCGGTTACTACGTGCTGCCCCTTGTCTGCGGTGACGGGTTCGTGGGGCGCGCCGAGGCAAAAAGGGCGGGCGATCTGCTGAGTGTGCGCATCTGGTACGAGCCCGGTACAAGGCGGACCAGGTCGCTTGAGGACGCCGTGCGCGCCGCAATGGAGCGTCTTGCGCGGTTCAACGGCTGCGAGAAGTGCGTGTATGAGGACGGCGAACAGGGGCTGTCCGCACCGTCAAAAGCATGAGAGGGTATAAAAACGCCGCCCCGGGGGGGCGGCGTTATTCATCTGTCGGCGATCAGTCAAGACCGTACAGCACGCTCGAGCCTTCGCCGAGCATGGTCTGGGGAAGCTGGCCGTTCCACTGCTGGATATAGTAGTAGCGTACGAGCTCGGAGGTAAGGCTCTGGGAAATGGCCTTGTTCTTGGCGGCCTCCTTCTGGCCGGCGTACTCGGCGGCGTCCGCCTGTATCTTGGTGACCTCAAGGTCCGCCTCAGCGGCGATCTTGGCCTTTTCGGCGTCCGCCCTGGCCTTAATGACCTGACGCTCGGCCTCCTGCTGAGCCTCCATGGTGAGCTGATCCTGCTGAGTCTGAGCGGTCAGCTTGTTCTGCTGAGCCACCTGCTTGGCCTCTACGGCGTTCGTAAAGGCGTCGGTGAAGTCGATGTCCTGCACCGCGATGGAGCTTACGTTGATGCCGAAGTCCTTTACGTCCTCGACCACGAGCGCCGTGATCTCGGAGGAGAGGTTCTCACGGTAGGCGACGAGCTTTTCGGCGGTGTACTTGGAGAACACGGACTTGGTGTTTTCAAGCAGCCTGGGGTACAGTATCTTGGAGTAATACTCCTCGCCGACGGTCTTATAAAGCTTTTCGGCGGTGGACTGGTCGATGGAGTAGTTTACCGCGATGGAGATATCCACCTGCTGAATATCCGAAGAGAACGCCTGAAGCGCCTCGACGGCCTTCTGGGTGCGGTTGTCCATCTTGACTACCTTCTGGAAGGGGCTCTTGATATGGAAGCCCGCGTCGAAGGTATGGTCCTCGACCCGGCCGAAGGTCGTTACGATGCCGGTGTAACCCGTGGGCACCGTGGCGGTGCAGGATATGGCAAGTACCGCCACAAGCACCGCGGCCGCAACAGCGATCAATACTTTGCCAACGTTCTTCATTGTATTTCTCCCGTTTAACGTCCGGTGGACTTTTATCGCATCGGGTCGCCCCGAAGCGTGAGGTTATTATATTGCGTCCGGATGGCAAAATCAATCATAAATCGGTAAAGGGTTTGTAAAAACGGTGTAAAACCGCCCGAAAGCAAAAAAGGCCGCGGAGTATCCGCGGCCGGAAAGCCCCGGATCACAGCTTGACTCCGAGCCTCATCGCATAGAACGAGTACCACTCCCTGCCCAGACAGAAGCACTGAAGGGTCTTTTCCTTGTCGTTGGAGCCCTTGCTGCCCTCGATATGCACGCGCACCTTTACAAAGGTAACGGCGGTTATGTCGTCGGTGTTCACGTTGAAGGTCTCGAAATAGAACGAGTCGAACTCCTTGTATTTGCGAATGCCCTCCTCGTCCTTTTCGGTGACCTCCGTCACCTCGTAGCTGACGGCCCAATCGTCGCCGTATCTTTCGGCGTAATCGTCGCGTATGCTTTTGAACTCATCCGAGAGCACGGTGACATAGTCCTGCCCCTTGTCCTTGAAGAAGCCGACGTAATACTCGGTCTCGCTGTGGGGAACTATCTTGTCGAGCAGCGCCTCGTCGAATTCGTGCGTGAGGGCCACCGCGCTGTCGAGCGGCACGCGCCAGCCGTCCTTGTCAAACTCCGCGTCGGGCGCGGCAGAGCACGCGCAGAGCAGCGCCGCGAATACCGCAAGGAGCATAATAGCCGTTAAACGTTTCATTTTAGCCTCCGGTGAGCTGATTCATATATAAATGTTAGCACACAATAGGCCGTTTGTCAAACCGTTGAGGCCGCAAAAAACTTGACAGACCATGCTTTTCTGCTATAATAAAATCAGGTGAATATGTAGATCCACGGAGGATATTATGTTCAAAAAGACAGCGGGTCTATTGCTCGTGCTCATAATGGTGCTCTGCGCGGCAAGCGCGGGGGCCGCAAGTGCGGGCAGGCAAGCCCTTTCAGTACTTTCAGAGGAGCCTTCGCCAACGTCAGCGCCGACAGAGACGCCCGCGCCGACGGAAGCGCCTACGGAGACGCCCACGGAGGCGCCCACGGCGGCTCCCACGGACGAGCCGCTTGCGATACTGACCGCCTCGCTCAAAAACGGGCGCGTAGGCGTGGAATACAGCCAGCAGCTCGAGGCGAATTACGGCGACGCCGTGTTCAGCATTTACAACAGCTCGTCGGGCCCGAACCAGTTTGACGAAACGGGGCTTTCGTTAAGCTCCGAGGGGCTTATCTCCGGCGTGCCCAAGGCCGCAGGCTCGTTCACGTTTTACGTCAAGGCAAAGTCCGGCAGCACCGGCACCGAGGTAAGGGCGAAGTTCAAGCTGACGATCGAGCGCGGAGCGACCGCCGCGCCCACGGCCACGCCCCGTCCCACAAGCGCGCCCGGCTACACCTCGGCGCCCACGGCGCGTCCCTATGAAACGCCCCAGTACGTGACGCAGGGGCCGACCGCCGCGCCCACGCAGCCCGGCAACTACATAGCCTATCCGCTTTGGGAGCGCGCCGCGGAGACCGTGCAGCGCTTTCACAAGGGCAGCTATATCAACCTTGCGCTCGTAGAGGGCGTGTCGGGCTATCTGAGCTTTTCCGACCTGTACGGCAATCTGCCCGCAGGGTGCGAGTTTGTGAACGACTTTTCGGCAAGCCGCTCTCTCTCGCTTCGCGGCGCCGTTGAAGACCCCGGCTCTTATGAGTTCGCTCTGGCGTTCAACATTCGCGGCGGGGCAAGGCTGATGCTGAACTTCCGCATAACCGTGACGGGCGAGGAGTCCGCGCCGGCAGCCGTCGAGTTCCCGCAGGGGAACCCGCTCGTGCCGTTCGGCGCGCCGGAGCTTGCGCCTGCGGCGATGCTGCCCGAGTGCGCAGGATACAGGCGAAACAAGGAGGCCGTGTGATATGAAAAAGACGAGCTTTATTCTGGCTTTGGCGCTGCTTGCCGTTAACCTGTGCTTTGCCTGCGGCTGCGTGCAGCACGGCTCCGACGACCCCACGCCCATCGACATCCCCACCAGCGAGCCCACGCAGGTGCCCACGCTTGCCGATCCTGCGCTTATCGACGCGTACATAGGCGACTGGTACGGCGTTTATTCCGTGGGCGAGGCCGCGGGCGCGTTCGTGCCCAACGCCAACGTAAGCAACGACTGCGCCATGCGCGTGGCGGTGGACGGCTACGGGCGCGGCGTTTGCAGCCTTACCGTAAACGGCATGGAGCGCGACTCCGTTAGCGGCAGCACCAACGTGTTTGCGCTTTGCACCGCAGAGGTCATGCAGGACGGGCTGCACGTTGACGGCATGATAAATCGTCTGCCCATCGAGTGGGCGTTCACCCGCGACGGCGACCTTTTGATGATGCAGGGCCGTTACGGCACGGACACGGACTATATGGTGGTTTCAATTGCACTCGCCCGCCCCGACGTGATCTTTTCGACTCCGCTCGTGCTTTCCGCGCGCGAATACCTTGAGTCCGCGGGCTTCATAGGCGTTGTGGAAAAGCTCGGAGGCTCGAACGCCGAGCTGCCCGACGTTACCGCTCCGGAGGGGTACTCCTCTCACGTTTTCTTTACCGAGGCTTCGGCGGAGGACACCGCCGTTCCCGACGACGGACGCACCGTTACGAGCGCCGACGGGCATATCACCCTGCACCTGCCCGAGGGCTACTTCGTGCGGGACAACACCGTGATGGACTTTATAATCACCGCGCCCGAAAAGGGAGTTGACAGCGCGGAGTTCACCGTGTCCTCGTGGAGCACGGATTCGCTCTCGTTCCTGCTGGGCAACACCCCCAACGTGTCGGAGCTGTATCACTACACGATAGACGGGTTCGACTTTTACGGCACCTTCCTTGAGGGCACCCCCTCCACCGAAGGGCCCGCGTCCACCGTGTTCAAGCTCTGCGGCACCAACGGCACGGGTACGCTCATCATAATCAACCTTACCTTTGCGCTTGACGCCTACTCCGCGTACTCCTACGTCAACGTTGAGAACGCCGACTTTACCGAGCTGATACTCGGCGCAAAGCTCACCGTGTTCTGATATGGATACTCATCCCGGGCCGCTGTCACACGACGGCGGCCTTTTTTTGTGCAAAGGAAAGCGGCGGAGCACCCGGAAATGTTAGATCGCTCCGCCGCAGAAAACCCGCCGCATGACTGCGGCGCAAGGAAAGGGCTCCAACGAACGCCCTGCCGAATCGACGCCGCCGGAACAGGCTGATGCTGTGATGCAATGTGCCCTCACTTATATATGTACGCTGAATTCAAAAACAACGCCGTTTTCAAAAATATATTTTTTAATATACCGTTTTTTGGGCCAAAACGGGCCGGATCAGCACCTTTTTCGCGGTTTTCGTGTAATAAAAAGCAGGCCGCCTAAGCGACCTGCCGCACTTTGTTTTACCTTAGGATCAGCGGCACACCATGCTGTCGGAAGTCAGGGTGAGCGTCTGGGTCTGCAAGAAGCCCTTCTTGGCGTAAAGCTCCACGGTCACGCGGTAAACATGCCCGCTTGAAAGCCCCGTACGGGTGGTGGTGTAGCTGAAATAATCGGTGTTGGTCAGATACTGGTCGGTGACGGTCATAACAGTCTCCCACGAGCCGCCGCTCCAATGGTACAGCGTAAGCGAGGTGAAGCCCAGCTTTTTCATGGACTGCACGGCGGTAACGGAAAGCTCCGTCTTTATCTGGCCCGTATGCGGGCTGGAAATGGTAAGCGCGTAGCTGTCGAAGTACGACGACCTATCTTCCCCTGTCACGGTAAAGCTGTCGGAGTAATACGGATCCGCAGCGTTATGCCCCGGGACCTCATCCTGCGCGGCAGCGGGCATCACGGCGCACAGCGCCATAATGACCGCGGCGGCAAATGCCAAAAACCTCTTATTCATTTCGATCTGCCTCCTTCAGCATATTGATAACGATTTCCTCCAAAACCTCCGGCTCCACGCTGCCTCCGACGGTGTAGCATGCAGGCCCGTATTTAAAATCACAGATGCTGCGGCCATCGGCCTTTGCCATAAAGCACGCAACCCCTTCAAGCTCTCTGTCATAAACGAGCGTATAATTATCGGACACGAAAAACGACCTTGCCCAATATCCGGGGACGTCGTCCTCTATGGGGTCGAATTCGATAATTATCCCGACGCCCGAAAGGCTGTACTCCGCGCGGATGACGTCCACAGCATCATCTGAGCCGTAAAGCTCCGCCCCCACAAACTCAAGCTCCTCGCCGGGATACAGCATGCCCTCCGGCAGAAGCGACTTAAGCTCCTCCTCGGACGAAACGTGTGTGGGCGTGAGCAGCCCTTCGTTCGAGCCTGCCGGATAATAATACTCCGGCGCGCCGTTGACGCCCGCGCTTGCCTCGGGCAGCGCGGATCCTTCCCCGCTGTAGTCTATCCTGACGCTTTTGCCGTCAACGTAGGCGCGTCGGGACAGCACCGTGACGCCCGCCGCGTAAACGGCGGTAGCTGCAACGACCAGCACCGCAAGCGCAGAAAGCGCGGCGACCCATGAACGGCGGCGCCTGAACGCGGGCTGCGCCGCACGCTCCGCCTCGGCCCGGCTCATCCTGTCCAGCTCCTCACGGCAGTAAAGCATGGTCTGCTCGCACTCCTCGATAAGCCCCTCGTCCCTTTTCTCCAATGGCATGAGCACCTGCCTGTCCAGCGTGCGCTCGGCGTTTGCATACAGCCTTTTAAGGCCCTTTTCGGTAGTCAATGAGTTTTTCATAAAAATCACCTCTACTTATATATGTACGCTGAATCGAAAATCAACGCCTTTTTTCAAAATATATTTTGATCCTGTTGGCTACGATCGCCGAAATACGCTTCAAACGCATACGAACGGCCTGATTCGAGAGCGAATACCTTGCCGCAAGCTCCGCACTGCTTGCGCCTTCGTCAAAGCGCGCGCGGAACAGCTCGCGTTCTTCGGGGGTGAGCGCGCTGAGTATCTGCTCCTTGACGCGCTGTATCTCACCCTCGTCAGGCTCCTCTCCCTGCGGGAGCCGGTCCTCCATCGCCCATGCGGCGAGGATCTCGTTCTCCCACTTGGTTTTGGCGGCGCCGAGGCCGTCATCCCCGATGAAGGACAACGATGCGGGATCGAACAGCAGGTGCCGTTTCAGATACCTGGCGCGGGTCCTGCGAACGTTTTTGACCGTGTTATATGCGGCGCTATAAAGCCATCCCCTCAGGTCCGGATGGGAGATAAGCTCATCCTCCTTGCTGCGTGCGGCAATATAAACGCTGTCTACCGCATCCTGCGCGGCCTGCTCATCGCCGTCGAGCTTTGAAAGGCAGTATTTGAAGAGCGCATCGTAATGCAGCTCAAATGCACTGTCGATAAAAGACTTCGAGTCCATACACTTACATTAACGAAAACGGTCACTTTGACCATTACATACAAATTATACAACATCGTTTCGCTAAAAGCAATAGGTAAATACAAAAAAATTTCAGCGTGAAAAACAGCATCTGGGCGGACGCTCCCGCAGGGACGTCCGGTCGCGGGAAGGCGGCGCGTGCGGGAAAACCGGGCCCTGTTCGATCCCGGCGGTTTCTTTGCCAAAAATCAAAAGCACCCCGTGCGTGGGGTGTAAAAAGGATGGCGCCGTCCGGAGATCGAACCCGGTTCGATCCCGGTGGTTTCTTTGCCAAAAAACATATACACCCCATACGAGGGGTGTAAAAAGGATGGCACCATCCAGAGATCGAACCCAGTTCGATTCTCCCTTTGGGTCCAAAGTCAAAGCCCCGTGTATTGCACGGGGCTTTGACTTTGGAGGCACCATCCAGAATCGAACTGGAGAATGGCGATTTTGCAGACCGCTGCCTTACCGCTTGGCTATGGTGCCGAATATTCACTTTTGAACGGAAGTCCACGGGGCGGACCCGGCCGCCCGTTCCCGAACCCTAACCGCGTTTCACGCGGGCTTGTGGGCCATGTTCGGTCCATTTATTTCTCCCCCATTCGGGGGAGACGGACAAGTCCACGGGGCGGGCTGCTCGCTTTGCTCGCAAGGCCGCCCGTTCGTCCCCTTTTTGACCATTCACCGGATGGTCAAAATTGCCTTCGGCAACCGGGGCCGAACCTCGAACCCGCGTTTCACGCGGGCTTGTGGGCCATGTTCGGTCCATTTATTTCTCCCCCATTCGGGGGAGAAATAAATGGAGCGGGAAACGGGGCTCGAACCCGCCACCTCCGCCTTGGCAAGGCGGCGCTCTACCAAATGAGC
>JAEEGL010868332.1_pt1 | contig 10437 bp, 6 predicted proteins | sample 9134231 | NCBI WGS metagenome assembly JAEEGL01 (sample SAMN16246548, study PRJNA631951) | gut metagenome | biome: gut microbiome; feature: rumen; material: fiber-attached | host: Bos | place: Iran: Karaj | collected 2018-10 | reverse complement strand
AGAGACATCCGTAGAGTTGGTGCGAATCTGCCGAGTAGGTGATGATGTTGCCATTGCCACCGCTTGCCGATTTGGTAATCAGAAAGTTGGTGCAGGCGTCGGCGGTAGAATTTACCAATGCTACCGTTAGAATGGAAGTTACAATTGTTGCTGTTTTGTTAAGTATGCTTTTCATCTTTATTTATTTTTTTACAACCCAAATATAATTTTTTTACTTGAATTATTGGTTAAAATGATTAATAATTTTTAACAAAATGTGTAAAATGTTGAAATGTAGTGTTTTATATATATGATTTTTGCTAAGTAAAATTATTTTTGTATTTTTGTAAAAAAAAAGTTACATTATTTTTTGTTAATATCATTTTTTCTCTGTAATATTGGCACGATTTAGGTATTATACTAATCAAACAATACTAATTTTTAAAAAATTAAGAATATGAAAAGGAGTTATGCAATGTTATTATTCGTCGCATTTGTGGTATTAGGATTTATTTTTAGTTAGCGACGAAACAGTTTGACCCACAAACATTTGACTTTACACTTGTAAGGATTTCGCGGATAATTGCGAAATCCTTTTTTATTCTATGCGCGAAATAACAATTTTTAAACTATCAACATTAATACGTTGAATCAGCCATTTTTTAAGTCGTGGAATGTCGGTTTTTACCGATTTATTGTCGGGCAATATTTCTACAAGTGCCAATGCTTGTTTGGAGAAGGAGTTGTCGTCGGCATTGTTGAATATTAATGTGTTTTTGATATTAGGGAAAAGGATTTGAGCCTCTTCGTTAATTTCTTTTGTAATGTTTTGATATTGAGTGTATTGAGTAAGTTTGTCGTTAAGATTTTTGATAGTGATGGCTTGTTCGTTAAACTGTTCGGCATATTTGGAGGTTTCGTTGTGCGATTTTGAACGCATGATACTGTCGCTTTGAACGCCTTGAATTATTTTGAGTTTAAATTCATCTATGTGGTATTTTCGCATTTTGTCTTCGATGTGAGTTATTTCGTTGATTGATAATTCGTTACCAACCATAGCAACTTTTAAAACCTTGGCATCTAAGTCAAGTTCGTGCGATATTGCTTGTGTGCCTATAAAGTTGAGTTCTTCTTTTACAAATAGGTTGATATTTCGGCGTAATGTATTGTTGCTAAATAAGTTGTATGTTAAAAAAACTGATGGAATTATTGTAAGAATTACAATTACGAGAATCCATCTACGACTTTTGCGTGCGAGGTTGTCGGGAAGTTCTTTTTGATGAAATTTCATCAATCTAACTCCGGCGTATGTTGAAGCACAAATAAATACAGTATTGATAAAATAAAGGTAAAATGCACCTGCAAAAAAGTAAATGTTTCCATGAGCGATTCCGTATCCGGCAGTGCAAAGTGGTGGCATTAAGGCAGTTGCAATAGCTACTCCTGGAATAACATTACCTTTGTCTTTTGAAAAAATTGCTATAATACCAGCTGCACCTCCAAACATTGCTATAAAAACATCGTATGTAGTGGGCGATGTTCGCGCCATAAGTTCTGATTGTGCTTCGTCGAATGGCGAAATCATAAAATAAATAGTGGCGGTGAGAATACTTATAGTAGTGGCTACTCCGTAGTTGAAAAGTGCTGATTTAAAGAGTTTTAAGTCGTTTATGCCCACGGCAAAACCCATACCTATAATAGGACCCATTAGCGGCGAAATCAACATAGCTCCAATTATTACCGCGGTAGAATTTACGTTTAGACCGAGCGACGCTATAAAAATTGCAAAGATCAAGATCCAAAGGTTTGTGCCTTTGAATGAAATGCCCTGCGTTATGGAGTGAGTTATAAGTTTTTCGTTTTCAAGGCCTTTGTTTATAAAAAAATAGTTATGTGCAAACTGTTTAATAAAATTTGTCATCTTTTCTTTTTTTTTGTAAAGATACAAAAAAAATTCATATATTTGTAAGCAAATTATAAAACAATGTTAGACGAGCAATTTTTGGTAGACTATCAGCATGTAACAATAGTGCGCAATGGAGCAGATTTGTTGAAAAACATATCGTTACAGGTACATAGTGGCGATTTTATAACTCTCGAAGGCATGGTTGGATCGGGCAAATCCACCCTTTTGAGGTCGCTGTATGCTGATGTGCCGGTAGCTCAAGGCTCTGCACGTGTTCTTGGTTTTGATGTTAAGATGTTGCCTTTTCGCAAGGTTTCTAAATTGCGGCGACAAATGGGCATCGTGTTTCAAAATTATCTTTTGTTTGATAATAAAACCGTTTTCGATAATCTTAAATTTGTGCTTGATTCGCTTGATTTTAAAGTAGATGGCAATCAAAAAGACTATATAATGTCGGTGCTTGACCAAACATCTCTTACCGACAAGGCTTCAGTTTTTCCGCATCAACTTTCGGGTGGCGAACGTCAAACTGTGGCTATTGCCCGAGCACTTGTCCATAAGCCAAAATTGATTCTTGCCGACGAGCCAACGGGTAATCTCGATGGCGAAACTGCCGCTCACATTGCACAAATTCTATTTTCTTACTCGCAGCAAGGTGCAGCAGTAATTGTTGCCACTCATGATGAACCTGTTTTTGCTGATTTTCAGCATGTTGGATACAAAATTAACGGTACTTCGCTCGATAAGATAGAATAATTTCGATATGCTGTTAAGGTACTTTTGGGTTTCGGTTGTGTTGTTGATAAGTGTTGTTGCCAACGCTCAACATCCTTTTTCCACCAAATGGTATTCTGTAAATACTCCGCACGTTAAAATTATTGCAGATAAGTCTGTTAATCAGAAAGATATATTTCGTATAGCCAACTCTTTTGAAACTGTTTTTGCTTGCGATACCGTTTCTCTTAAAGATAATCCGCGTAAGATACCATTGGTAATATCCAATCAATCAACCACTTCTAATGGATATGTAACTTTGTTTCCATATAAGATGTATTGGTATGGATTACCTTTTCAGAATAATTCCCTGGGCACTGGAGAATGGTTTCAGAATCTTGCCGTGCACGAATATCGTCATGTGATTCAGTATAAGGCACTTAATCATGGACTTACAAGACGTTCGAGTTTTCTTTTTGGTGCGTATGGTCATAGCATAATGCGTATTTCGGTGCCTAATTGGTGGTTTGAGGGCGACGCTGTTTATGCCGAAACTATTCTTACTACGGCAGGTCGTGGTCGGGTTTCGTCGTTTGATTTGCTCACAGCTTCAATTTTAAATTCTCGTCAAAAAAACTATCCTTTCGACAAGATGGTGAATGGTTCGTATAGAAACTATTTACTTAATCATTATGAACTTGGATATCACCTTGTTACACATGGCAGAATAATTGCCGGCGCAGATGTTTGGACAAAGACTGCTCGTCGTTCGTCGTGGTATTCGTTTTGGCCATGGTCGTTTGGGTCTTCGTTCCGTCATTTTGCGGGAATCAATCTTACAAAAAATTATAGGCAGACTATGAATGATTTGCGCAATTTTTATTCGCAGAGAATAGATTCGCTCAATATTTCAGATGCCAAAATTATCACACAAAAACATCCTCGTCGCTATACTTCGTATACTAATGCGCGATTTATCAACGGTAATACAATTGTGGCTCTAAAATCCTCACTTACAGAGCCAACTAAGGTTGTTACCATTAATCTTAATGGCGATGAAAATGATTTGTTTTGCACCGAAATGTCGTCTTTTGATTATGCTGATAACAAATTGATTTGGGCTACAAACGTTCCAGATATTCGTTGGACGTTGCGTGGATATTCTGATATTGCAATATATGATTTTAAAACTCAAAAGCGATATCGTGTTACCAGCAAGGGACGTTATTTTTCACCTGCTATTTCATCAGACGGAAAGTATGTTGCAGCGGTAGAGTTTGATCTAAGCCGTAATGCTTCGTTGGTGATTTTTAAGGCTGAATACATCGGCGAAAAATTGTCTTCATTGCACATAATCAAGGAGATACCCGCACAATATGGAGAGTATTTGCGAAGTGTACGGTTTGTAAATAATAACGAACTGGCTCTTGTTTCTAACTTTAATAATAAGAATGCCATTGTGGTTTACGACCTTGTTTCATCACAACGACGCATTGTAAAAGATTATCAATCAGAGGCTATCAATACTCTTAAACCATCAGGAGATATTATTTTTTATGATTCTGATTTTTCGGGTATCACTAATATTTGGATGTTGAACCCTAAAAACGGAGAGAATAAAATTGTAACTTTACGCAAATACTCTGCTTCGCAACCCGATATTTCACCCGATGGACACACCTTTATATATAGTGATTTTTTGTCAACTGGTGCTAATATTGTTTCTGCTCCGTTAAATACAGGTAACGAGGTTTTTATGGATAATGTAAAACCTTGTAAATTAGAATATTTTAAACCTTTGATTGATTCTGAGCCATATCAGCAACTCGATTTTGTGGCTTCAGCATCTTCGTCGGATGATAAACGGTTTAAGGTTAAGAACTATTTGCCTTTTTACGATCCGATACGAATTTACGGATGGATGCCATATAGCAATGAAGATGAGATTGGTGGAATTGTTTACTCCGAAAATACATTGGGTACACTGCAATTATCAGCAGATTTTTGCTATCGTGTAGATGCAGAATATTGGCGTACTACTTTAAGTGGTGTATATTCAGGATTTTATCCGATTTTAGGCGTGTCGGCAAGTTTTCATACTGATGCCGACGAGTACTATTTCCGCGACCGATATGGAGAGATATATTCGCAATATCTATATTGGGATTCACGAATTGCAAATTTCGCTGTATCAGTACCTTTTAACTTTTCGCGCTTTAATTGGAGTCAAAGTGTTAATCTTTCTTCTCAGTTTAGCCGTTATCAGATAAGTGACAAATTTACAGAAAGTTATGCTGATTTGGGAAATGGTAGTTTTAATGTGTTTTATGTTGGGCTAAGTTACTCGTTATCTCGCGCAAAGGCTTATAGGGATTATCGCTCACCATTGGCATTCTCGTTTAAAGCAGGTGCTTCTAAAACTTATAATTATCATCGTAAAGCTCAGAAATTCAATGTTTTGGCAAGTTTAACAGTTCCGGGATTGTTTAGGCAAAATTCGCTTTCTATTGATGCAGGGTATATGCGTCAGGTTAACGATTATGACCCCAACCACATTTATTTATTTGCCGACCCCGATTTTGATGTTCGAGGTTATTCTTCTGTGCGTTTTCACGAATGTGCCAAAGTATCAGGCGAATACTCTTTCCCATTGGGTTATCCTGATTTCGGAATCCCTGCTATTGTTTGGTGCAAACGTGTGCGTGGGTCTATCATAGCCGATGCAGCTGCTCCTTTGATATTTGGTTATCGCTACAATTTTGCGTCAGCAGGCTTCAAATTGTTGTTTGATGTTAATTTCATCCGATTGTCTAACAATGTTTCGATAGGTTGTATGTATGCCAAGCCGTTGATTAACAATGTGTATTCAAAAACACAATTTGGTCTTCTGCTCTCTTATCAGATGTAATTTGATTTTTTTTCATTTCGGCAAATTTTTTTTACAAAATTGTTACCGCTGTTTCAAAAAATATTGTTAATTTTACATTTGACTTAGTTAAATCGTCTTGGATAATGCGTTTGCTAAGTTGTTTTTACATAATGTATTGGTAAAATATAAAAAGGACATTATAACACGATGAAAAAAAATATAATCATTTCAGCACTTATGCTGATGACGGCGGGAGTTCAGGCGCAGAGTTACGATATTACTGCAAAACTCGACGTGGATGCCAAGGTGATTACTGCCACCGAAACCCTCGTTTGGCGAAACAATACCAACGACACCGTCAACGAACTTATGTTCCACACATATCTTAATGCGTTTAAAAATTCGCAATCAACCTATTTCGTCGAGCGTAATTTCCCCTTTACCGATACCGTTCCGAGTAGCGATTGGGGCTATATCGACATTCAGCGCATGGTAACATCCGACGGCGAACCTCTTTTGCAAGATTTGCATTATGTACAGCCCGACGACCGCAACTCCGCCGACCAAACCGTTATGATGGTGAAACTTTCCGAACCGATTCTTCCAGGTAAGGAGATAACTCTCAATATCACTTTCCTCTCTAAACTTCCTCGTATTGTGGCACGTACGGGCTATGAGCGTGGCGATTTTTATATGGTGGGTCAGTGGTTTCCAAAAATCGGAGTTTACGAGCCTGCAGGTATGCGCGGACGTAAGACAAGCGGTTGGAACTGCCATCAATATCATTATAACTCAGAATTTTACGCCGATTTTGGTACTTACGACGTTAACATAACAGTTCCTGAAAAATACCGTGTAGGCGCAACGGGAATTCTTCTCAAAGAGTCTACCGATGTGGATGGCAACCGCACTTATGTGTTTCATGCCGATAGTGTTATAGATTTTGCGTGGGCTGCTTCGCCTCGCTTTATGATAATGAACGACACTTGGAAAGGCAAGGGCATACGCCTTTTATATATGCCAGAGCATGGTGGAGAGGCCGAGCGTTATATTGCGGCTCTAAAAAATGCTATGGAATTTATGGAGGAGAAGGTTGGCGAATATGCTTATCCGTCTATCACTGTGGTTGATATGCCTTTTTATGCTGCCGAACGTGCTGGTGCTATGGAATATCCAATGTTTTTTACCACAGCAACGGTTCGTCATCTGCCGTCGAATATCAGAATTTCAGAACAAGCTGTGGTTCACGAGTTTGCGCACAACTATTTTCAATCGGTTGTTGCCACCAACGAATTTGAAGAGGCTTGGTTAGACGAAGGAATGGCAGCGTTTTTCGAGTCGGAAATTATGGACAAATATTATGGCGATGGTTCGATGGTAAACGCATTTGGACTACCTGTTGGCGTATCAGAATATTACCGCAGCAACTATACGCAGTGGCCCAACCCCGCAATTGCCACTATCGACAACTATTCGTGGAAATATCCCACTCACACCTATTCGCTTATGGCATATTCCAAACCTATGGTAATGCTAAAATCTGTAAAAGGAATGATGGGCGAAGACCTTTATTACCAGGCAATAAGAGATTATTATAGTCGTTGGAAATTTAAACATCCCTGCACTGGAGATTTTGTAAATTGTATCAACAAGGCGGCAGCTACAAGTGCCGATCCTGACGTGCAGAAAGGTTATACGTGGTTTTTCAATTCGATGCTCACCACCGACGAGGTGTGCGACTATAAGGTAACTTCTATCAAAAACGAATCTCTACTTTCGGGCATCAAGGGATTTTTCGACGATGGTTTTGGCAAGATTTTCAAAAACGATTCCGAAGAAACCCGCCAATATCGCTCATCTGTATTTGTGCAGCGTATGGGCACAATGGTAATGCCTGTTGAAGTGCTTGTAACATTCGAAAATGGTGATACTCAAACCTTTAAATGGGATGGTCGCGGACGTTGCAAGGAATTTGCCATAGCATCGTCGCAAAAGGTGGTTTCGGCGCAGATCGACCCTGAAAACAAGAACTACTGCGACATCAATTTTGTAAATAATTCATATTCAATCGAAAGTGTCTCTTCTCCGGCTTGGAAATATACTGTAAAATTCCTGTTTTGGTTAGAGAACCTCTTTCAATCAATCGCATTTTTTGCTTAGTAAAACCTTAATTATCAATCTATAATGAATATTTTAAAAGCATATACACGAGGTTTTAAGACATCGCTTCGCAACCCCAAGGTAATATTTTTGATTTACGCTGTAACACTTTTGCTCGCGCTTTCGTGTGCTGTGCCGTTTTTGTTTTCGTTAAAATCGGCATTATCGGGCAATATGTCGGGCGAAACGCTCACTAAGGCGTTGAACTACACCACAATAACCGAGTTGATTAATTTCAACTATTGGGATATTTCGCCAATGCTCTATCAACTTTTGTGGATAACTCTGATTTTTTGGGGTGTTAAAGTATTTTTAACTGGTGGAATTATACGCACTTACAATATCGAGGACTTTAAAGTGTCCACATTTTTTGCTGGTGCTGGTGTCAACTTTTTCCGTTTCTTGCTTTGCGATGTTATTATGATTGCATTGCAGTTGGTTGCGTTTGTGCTTTTATTTGGTCTTGCTTATCTGATTTTCAGTAATATAGAGGTTATTTCCGAGACTCGCTTGTTTTGGGCTTACGGAATCACCGCCTTTATATTTTTCTGTGTGGCAGTGCTGTTGATGATGATTTCCGACTATGCCAAATTTTATATGGAGATGGTTCGCTCGTTCCGTGTAATTAAGGCCATTTGGAAGGCTACTTGCTTTGTTTTCAACCACTTTGTTCGCACTTATTTCCTATATTTCTTGCTGTTGGTAGTGCCGATTCTCACACTTATTTTATATAAACTCACTTTCGACAAGATTGGCATGGCAACCACATTTGGCATTATTGCAATGTTTTTTGTACAGCAGTTGTTTATTATTCTGCGTATATGGTTCAGAATGTGGTGCTTAGCATCTGAGTTTGAGATGTTTGCCGATGATTTTGTGCAAGAAAAGATTATCGAAATTGATATTCCTAATCAGCAGTTAGAAAAAGCTGATATTGAACAGGTGAAAGTTGAAGTTTCGCCTTACGACAATGTTGACCAAGTAACTGTTTTGGTTGACGATAAGGATAAAGATATTGTTGTGGAAGGTCCTACCGATGATGAGATTATTGCTCGCGATGTGGAAGAAAACTCTAATTCTCATTTAGAGAAAAAGTTGGTGGTTAACACCACTGAGTCGTCTTCTGATGCTGATAATGATTCTGTTACTGTGGTTTCTTCTGATACAGAATCCACTTCTCAGATAGTTTACGAAAACGGTGATACCTTTACTCTTAAAACTACCGAACCCGCTGAGGAGGAAAAGAAAGAAGATAACCGCGAACAGGTTGAATTAAAGGTGGTTATCCCAGCAGAAGAAATTACAGCAGACACTGATAACGAGTCCGATCCTACACTTGCCGACGGTCCTGGTAGCGATGTTTCGCCCGACGACGCTAACGATCCAGAAAATCAAATTGAGGAAGAACCTGAGCCTCCTGTTGTTATTGATATCAACGACCCTGAGGTAGTTATTGACGATGCCCCTGAGGATGAAATAGATGAATCTGATTCTGAGGAGACTACTCCTGTTGAGCCTGAATCTGATGTTGATGAAGAAATTCTTGCTCGTTTCTACGATGATGAAAGTGCCGACAATGTCGTTTCCGAAGATTCTACAGTTCATCCCGACGATGTGGAACTTGCCGAAGAAGATACCGCAATTGGTGCTGCCGTGCCGCTTGATTTTGAGGATGAAGAAGAAGATTCTGAACCTCAGACCGTTACTATCACCACTACAACTACCACAACCACTACTACAACCACCACTACAACCGAATCTACCGATGCTATTGATGGCGACGGCAATCCGTTGAATCCGCAGCCAAAACAAGAGCCGCAAGTGGTTAAACTCAATGTTGAGCCCGATCCTGCGCTTACCGAGGTAGTTTCAGAAGATACCGAAGAGGGAATATACACTGGCGAACAGCACGCCGAAGATGCCTTTGCGGTAAACGATGGCGAAGATTTCGACGAATTTTACGACGAAAATTCCGACGAACCCGCAATGGGATAGTGATGTGAAATTTAATTTTCGCGCCGAAAAAAATATTAGTTATAATTCAGTAATTTCATTGGTCTTGTCGTTGTAGGCAAGACCATGATTTTTAAGGGTATCTGCAAATGATTCAGGATTGATTTTGCCTGTTCGCCAAAGGTAAAGTTCGCTTTTGAGGTCGGCAATTTTCGATTTAAGATATTCAATCTCCTTAGTATCAACAACAACTGTGGCTTCGCCCGACTCTGTCGCCGCTTTAGCCCCTTCTTTTTCCATACGGCTGCGCTCCACATCCTCTTTGGTGATGCCGAGCGATGATTCTATAAGGCTGTCTAATCCGCCTTTAAAATTTTTCTTTAATTTGGCCATATCGTTTAGGTGTTATTGTTGAGAGTGACGGTTTATAATCTCTTGACACAGTGAGCGATAGTCTTCTGCGCCTTTACATTCGGGGTCGTAACGGAAAATATCAAGACCTTGACTCGGAGCCTCGGCGAGAGCGATATTGTCGCGTATGCGTGTGTCGAAAAGTTTTTCTTGAAAATATGTGTAGATGGTTTCCACAACGTCGCGGTGAAGCACTTTGCGTTTGTCGAACTGAGTAACAAACACACCGGTAATCTGCACGTTTTTGTTGAGCCGTTTTTGAACTTTGCCTATCACCTCTACAATTTTGGTTAAACCCTTGATGGCCAGGTAATGCGCCTGCAATGGAATATAAACTTCGTCGGCAGCGGTTAAGGCGTTGATTGTCAATAATCCCAACGACGGCGGACAGTCAATTAGCACATAGTCGTATTTCGAGGAAATCGACGCGATAGCTTCGCGGAGT
>JAEEGL010132166.1_pt1 | contig 10437 bp, 2 predicted proteins | sample 9134231 | NCBI WGS metagenome assembly JAEEGL01 (sample SAMN16246548, study PRJNA631951) | gut metagenome | biome: gut microbiome; feature: rumen; material: fiber-attached | host: Bos | place: Iran: Karaj | collected 2018-10 | reverse complement strand
GTTCTCATTCCATGTGGTCCATCAGACATCTTCATGGCAGGTATACCATATTTCTCAAAATCAACGGTCTCCCAGGTATTCTTACCTGACATCATTCTAGCCTTGTCTTCTAAGGTCATCTGGCTAATTATATTTTCATATTTCATATATGTCACCTCTTATAACAAATATATTGCACTGACTAAAATCTATTTTCTGTAATAATACATTACAATAATTAAAACCATTTGTTATAAACATGGCATGAAATGTCATTTTCTCTACATAAAATGCACCTCCAGAGAAACAAATCTCCAGAGGTGCATCATATTTGCATTTATATTTATTTGTCTATAAGTTCTTATACTGTAAAGAATTCTACAGCGCTATTTAAGCTTTCATTAATAGCACGCATTTCTTCTGTACGAGCCTGTGTATCTGTACAAGCTGCTGCCACATGTTCACATGAAGCACTAACTTCCTGTGCACTAGCTCCCAACTCTTCTGAAATTGCTCCCAAATTACTTGTAGCATTGGTAAGTTCAGTTTTAATCTGACTTAACTCACTTGTCATTCTACCGATGCTTGCTATCTCAGTTGTACTTACATCAACAGAATCAGATAAAATTGCAAATTTATTCTGTGTCTCTCCAATGAATTCCTGCTCTTTTGTAATAATCTCAGCAACATGAGTTGCAGCAGAAACTGTCTCTCCTGACAACTGTGTAATAGACTCAACAATTGTACGAATCTCATTAGCTGACTTAGCAGAATCATCTGCCAGCTGACGAATCTCCTCAGCTACAACTGCAAATCCTCTACCAGCCTCACCAGCACGAGCAGCCTCAATAGATGCGTTCAATGACAAGAGGTTTGTCTGACTTGAAATATCTTCTATCATCTGTACGCACTGTGCAATATTTGCAACAGCTTCATTGGTAGCTGTAATCTTCTCAGATATATCTCTTACAGCCTGAACTGACTCGTCACTTGAAGTCATAACAGTATCCATATACTGTGTTGCTTCCTCATTTGCCTTGCCAATTTCTTCAGCTGCACCTTTTAATCTCTCTACATTTTCTGACAAAGTATCTATATTTTCACCAAGTGCATAAGCTCTCTCTGCCATTGTCTGAGCATTTTCTGCCACTTCCTGAGAAGTATCAGCAACTTCATTAATAGTAGTTGAAATCTGTGAAATAGCCTCCACATTCTTACCAGTCTTGGAATCTACATCAACAACAGCTCCACTAAGTGGATCTGAATTGCCCTTAATTGTAGATACAGAACCTGACAATGCCTGTTGCATTCTATTTCCTGACTCAATCAATGCTTTGATTTCATGCACATTTGACTTAGCATTGAAATCAACCCTCAAATCACCTTCTGCCATACGCTCTAAACTTGTCGATACCTTGGTCATTGGATTTACAATCTTCTTGCCTACAACACCAACAAGGATAATAAAGAAAGCTGCACATACAAGGAATACAATTACTATAGTAACCTGCAACTGCTTAACCGGTCCCATAACATCATCTGCGTCTGCACATACTACAAATACATATTCACTATTTCTTGATACATAAAATGATGCCAACTTTCGAGATCCATTAAACACATATGATATAGTCTTACCCTCATCTCGTTGACCATTTTTCAAATCAGCACACACGCCCTTGATAACCTCATTTGAAACAGGTTCACCAATTTTCTCAGCAGTAGGATGATATAGCATAGTTCCATTAGGATCTGCAACATAGCAATAAGATGATGGCATACCTTCCAATTTCACATCAGCACAATAATCTTTTAATCCTTCTGATGACATTATACTTTTTTCCTCACCTGCATCAATCAAGTCATCAATTCCCATGCCTTCAGATTCTGCCAGCGCATACATATAATCATATGTTATATCCTCAATTGCATCCTTGGCCTTAAGTGCACTAAATGCACCAACAATCACACCCAAGGTAACCATCGGAATCATTGCAAACAAAATCAATGTGAGATACATCGAAAGTTTGCCGTTCCCCTTCTTTTTCGCGTTTTTACTTCTTGTCTGTTTTTCTGCCATTAAAGTTTCCTCCAATTAAAAATATTATCTCATAAGATAGTTTAGCTCCCCTTTTGTTAAATTCTCATAACTAAACTACTTATCATTATACTACTTTTGTGCATAAATAAAACAATTTTATATTCTATATCGTTCATGATTAATATAGAATCTGTTTTTATCCTCATACATATGCTTATCAGCCTGGGCGATTACTTTATCAACGTTCTCTGAACATTTATCCCATTGGAATCCCACAGCTACCTCCGGCGCATGTTCCTCACCTAATCTTGCAGCCAATCGCTTATTATGATCTTCGAATTCCTGCTCAGACATTCCTACAAGTATAATCATAAACTCATCGCCACCACTTCTATATATATTATCTCTACCATATATATCGATAAGAATATTGGCTGTTCTCTGTATATAAGCATCGCCGGCTTCATGTCCCTGCTCATCATTTATACGCTTTAAACCATTTAAATCAGCAAATACAATTCCTATAGACTGATGGAATTGTCGTACCTCCTCCTCACGATTCAACATAGCATTCCGATTATGAACCCCGGTTAAATCATCATAACTATTTACCTTCTGGAAGTAATTAGCAATACAACGGGCACCTATAACATTTGAAACCATCTGAAGTACTATCTTGGTTTTCTGGTAATTGCTACCATCATAATTGTCAGCGCATAAAAATCCCATTATCTTGCCATTATAATAATATGGCGCAGCTATCATCCTTGCAATTCCTCTTCTTGCAATTGTGACATAAGCTGCATGTGATACCTTCTTCAATGCATCCACATTTTCTATGACCACCAGATTATCATCTTGGAGCATATTCTCCCACGGCTTATAGTATTTATCATATTCAAGGTTTTGTAAGCTGCTTTTCTCACTTGGAATTCCATCCCTACATACCTCATATGATGCATATACAATACCCCTGTCAACCTCTAACAAATATACTCTGTCAGCCCTAACATTATCCATCACAAGCCGCAACGAATAATCCATAGCTTCTTCATACGGAGACTTAAAATCGAACTTATTTGCAATAGTTTTAGCAATTTCATCCGCCAGAGAATTATCTGTTATTACAGTCTTTATTGTATTCGTTTCATTGCTGTCCATTTTGCTCTCATATATAATCTTCTTGCCAATTTTTCGAGAGATATATTTGGCATATAATTTCACCAGGAGATTTATATCATATTCCTGTGCCATATTATAATTATCAATGCACAAATATCCCATGATATTTCCAGCCAGATAAAGGGGTGCCATTATACTGTTATATAATCCCATCGCTCTAAAATAGTTATATATTGTAGGATAATGTTCCCTCAATTCCTGCACATCATTGATTTTTATCAACCCTTCCTGCTCGTTGTCCTTCATAAAATTACTAAACTCTATAAAGTCAGATTGATTAGAATTGCTAGAAACAACCATTATTTTATCTCTAGCCCACTCACGTATAATATTCGCCGTACTATCAGTTTTTTCAATGATGAATGTCCTGTCTGCATCTAATATCTCACCAATTTCCTCCAAAGCCAGATTCGTCACATCATCTAAAGATATATATTTCTCCAGTCTAAGGCAGGCTTTAAACGCAAGCTTATATGTATCCAACTCAACTTCATTGGCATACTTATCATTATTCTGTAATCCAATGGCCTTGAATAACACACTTACTTCACCAGATTTTTTCGATGGTGCAGCCACAAATTCCACTACGCCGCCAAAAGACATACTATATGCCTTTTCATTTATCAACTCGCCTCTAGACACCCTCTGAGCATAACGCATCCATTTTTCATTTACATTTTTGAACACTTCTGTATAACGCTTATTTATCAATTCTGTTGTATTATAACCAGACAATTCACAATATCTACTATTCACATAAACAAATAATAAATCTGTAGGCATACTCTTCGGTGCCGCTTCTATGTCATCATAACACAATCTCATTATCACAAATGGCAATGGAATGTCGTTGTACAAATCAAATTCAGGCTTATCTATAATCATTGTACCCTGTTTGTCTTCTTTCGTATCTGCCAGACGATCCAGGGCTGCTTTCACGACACCTCGCATATTTCCTTGCTCAGATCCATATGCAAATCCATATCTCAATGAAAATCTCACTTTACGCCCGTTGATTGTATGTATTTCATCTACTCGTCTACAGCATTCAACCAGTTTCTCGCACAGTTCATTTTGAGGCAAGCCTCTAACAGCAACAGCAAAGTTACCACCACTAATATGCGCTATACTGTCGCCCGTTCCAAATACTTCATTCAAAATATTTGACACATGTTTCTTGACACCATGAGCAATTTCACTTCCAAAATCTCTTACTATAGCTTCATATTCATTGATATTTAAGGTAGCAAAAGCATAGTCTTCCCTGTTTTCCCGGTAATTATTGTCATATCCAATAATAGACAGAAGCATTCCCTGGACATTCATAAGTCCGGTCGCTTCATCTACAGTGCTTACCTTATGAATCGCAGATTCTTCGCCAATATCCTGCTCAACATCTATAAAATATCCTACCAATCCAGTTATTCTTCCAGCATTATATACAGGAAATTTACAAGCCATAATATTATGAAGGACTCCATTTACCACATTTTCCCCTCGAATATTCTTATAGACCTTACCGTGTTCAAGCACATCCTTCTCTATCTCCATAAAAGGAATGTCATTAATATGCCAGCCAATCTCTTCGTCTGTTTTTCCTATTATATCTTCTTCTGATTTAAAGCCATAATAGTCCAGAAAGCTCTTACTTGCGCCTGTGAATCTTCTATCCAGATTCTTCCAAAACATCTTGATATCTGCGCCTCTAATAAGCGCTTCCAATATATCATCATAATTATTTACAGAACCAGCAGAATTAATTTCACCTATATCATTTACAAGTCTATTAACAACCGCCATTTTGTCTGCCTGTCCTTCAATATATGCGGATCGTATACAAACCAGATAACTTCTTCCTCCAGACTCTGGCAATGCTATAACATCAAATTCTTTCCAGACATAATTACCTTCACTGTTTTTTAATCTAAATTGTTCGCTAAAGCAACCTTGATTGCTCTCCTTTAGCAATTTTGTGAATGCAGTTCTGTTGGCAAACTCATTATTGAATCTGTCCACATCATCATAATAAATCTGCCACTTAGTACTTCTTTCATAGAAAGCATCCACGCCCTCATATACAGTTCCACTTTCCTCATTTTCAAAAGTAGTATAAATAACTGTATCTGTATCATTTTCATAATCTAATAGATAGACCGCGTCAAACATTGTAGTTATATTTCTAGAAACTACATCTAAGCCCTCTAATTTCTTTATCTCTGTATAATCAGTCTCATGTATTTCAGCTTCTAATACAACTTCGTCTTTCTTGGAAACAATCTTTTCAAAAGCAAAGTAATAATATCGATTTCTGGCAACAAAAGTCATGGTCTCACGCTTATTACTTGCCATAGCCTTGGTAGCCAGTTTTCTAAATTTCATGCTAAGCCCCGACTGATTAGAATTCATATTCCACTCTATGGCTTCTTCACTTGTGACCTTATCTGTTGAAATAGTATTTTTATATTTTTCATTTTGACATAGTAACTTAAACCGGTTACCGTCATAATAAAACAATGCAACGGCCAAATCATCCGGCAGATTTTTCAGTCCTACCGCATCATAGAAACTCGCATGTTCCCTCGACTCAAAGCTAACATTTTGCCCATGAATATTGCTAACAGCCTCCTCCAACGGCAAAGGTTTACCAAAGAGATAACCCTGCATTTTCTCACAGCCTATTTCCTGCAGAAAATTAATCTGCTCTTTGTTTTCAACACCCTCTGCCAATGTGTGGATGCCCAGACTTTTGGCCATTTTCACCGCAGCCTTCACTATTGTCTTGGACTTCTCATCAAAGTTCCTCATGAAAATCATATCAATTTTGATTTCATCAAAGTTATAATCCTTTAGAACATTCAAAGATGAATATCCACTACCAAAATCATCCATCCATACTTCAAAACCAGCTGCATGAAATCTATCTATAGCATTTTTGATAATACCATTATCTGCCACCAGCGCTGTCTCAGTTATTTCTACAACCATCATGCCTCTAGGCACTGTTTTTTCATCCGTTGCATTTATCAAAACTTCAACAGGATCCATCATCTCAAAATCTGTCTGAGATATATTTACCGAAACTGGAACCACCCGCTTACCTTCTTCTATCTTTTCCTGTATCATGGCAGCCACATGGTATATTACAAATCTATCCACTTTATAAGACAATCCATTTTCCTCAAGTACAGGAATAAATTCTCCCGGCGAAATCATTCCATATCTTTTGTCCTGCCATCTAACCAGTGCTTCAAAGCTTGCCAATTCTCCCGTCATTGATCTGATAACCGGCTGATAATATACCTGAATAGAGCCATCAATCAGAGCTCTGTCTATTTGAGATAAAATATATTCTTTTCTGTCATAATTCTTGGCCATTTCATCATCAAACCATTCAAAGCCTGATGAATAATAACTCTTCTTGGACTCACATGCCAGATTAGCCCAATCACACAATGTGGATATAGATACTCCCGGTATATATTTACAAATACCTATTTTCACAGGAAGATTTCTACCACCGTTAAACTCGTGGCACTCAACAATTAAGTCATTAAGTCGCTTCTCAATATTTCTTGCATCTGTATATGCATAAAAATGATCTTCACCAAATCTGGAGCATCTATTATTATCAAATTTTTCTGCTATGAGATTAGCAAATTGAATCAGAAGCCTATCTCCTTCTTCTCTGCCATATTTGCCATTGAAGCCCTTCATCCCCATAAAATCAAAGCTAAGTATAACTGGCAAGTGACCACCCTTATACAATGCATCCAATTCTTCTTTGGCAACTTCAAGGAAATACCAGTCCATAAGCAGACCAGTCAATCCGTCCAACCTGCTTCTACTTGTAGTTACAAAGACATAGAAAACGTCCCCCTCATCAGGATCATGTGCCAGCTTACCATAATCTGCCACATATAATTCTTTGCCTGACAAAGTTCTAATTCTATAATTTACCTGATCAAATCTTCCTTCATCAGACAGAATCTGACCTTTTATTTTTCCCATTACAGCATCACGATCATCGGGATGAACCATCCCCGAGAAAACTCCACCAGTTAATTGCATAAACTCTGCTGTAGTTTTGCAACCATAGATATTAAGCAAAGCGACATTGGCATAGAGAATCTCGCCAATGTCGTCTGCTTTGTACACAAGAAAACCTCCCGGCATTTCTGCCGGGCTGTTCTTAATATAATTTTTTTCAAAATCTAACTTAGTAATATCATATCTGTTCATAACCTTGTCCCCCAACATGTTTCAACACATGTAATTATAACGCATGAACTGTTATTCTAAAACTGTATCAGGAATTTTAACTCATAATCCCTGTTCATTGGATATCTACAATCCTCTGCACATCCTGGTCCACAGCTTGCGGAACCAATTCCAGCCTGGAAGGCAGATATAGTCACATAGGTACCAGTTCTAACTTCATCCTCACGATGTTTCATATCCTTCAATTCCATATCAGAATAAGGTTTCACACCAAGTTCAAAAGCTTTGTTAACAGCAGTAAAAGTAATCTTCTCATTTCCATTATCAACTGATACAAATCTGGTATCCATTCTATTTCCACTTTCCTGTGGCTTAACATATGGCTCAATCATATCACAGACCTTACATGTTACATTTTCAATCTGTGTATGATCCTTCATATCATTATATGACTCACCATTTCTTCCATAGTAGTTTACATTGTCAAAGGATTCATCCATCTTGAAAGCCTTACCAAATCTACCATAATTCTTCTTGCCCTTTAATGCATGAAGCTTAGATGTAACCAAAATCCCCTTGGTAGTATTTTCATATGTATCTGTTACCTGAGACTTAAATCCTCTACCGGAAATCTCACTTACAACTACAATTTTATGAGCATCCTTTTCTACACTCTTCACTACAGTTGTAGCCTCAATGAATCTCTTCATCTTCACATCAGCGAAATATCCCTCATCATTGTCAGTAGCTGCTCTCCATAAAATAGTATATGGATTATCAGAAGTAATTGTCTTGTTGCCAACCTTAATTGTAACCACACCGTCCTCTGACACATCAAATGTATCTGGCAGCTGTTTCTTCTCAACAGGTTCAGCTTCAATCTTCTCATTGATAATAAGCTGTTCTACAGATAATTCCTGACCGTTGGACTTCTTAATGCATCTGATAGTTACGAACTCATCCTCGGTATGTTTCTCAACATAATCAGCTGTCATATCCACAACTACCTTCTCAAGAGGCTCTACTTCTACAGTCTTGACTACTTCAGTTCCATCATTCCATGTGAAATGTAATTCAAACTCATCTCCTGATGTAAATCCTGTAGTATTGAAGAATTCATATTTGCTATCACCAACACGAGTTACTCTGATTGGACGATAAGTATATCTCATTAAATGCGCACCTGTAGAAGGAGTTCTATCAGGGAAGAACAATCCATCAACGCAGAAATTGCTATCATGCTCATACTCATTATGATCTCCACCGTAAGTGTAGCTTCCATCCTTCTCGTGGATTGCATGATCTATCATTTCCCATATACAACCACCCATAAGATTGTCATATGCATAAATCTCACGCCAGTAATCCTCTATTCCACCAGGACCAACTCCCATGGCATGAGCATACTCACACATGAAATATGGTCTGTCATATAATCTGGACTTAATCTTCTTGTCAGGAATATCAGCACCAATGCAGTGCACATGCTCTGGAGTAGGATACATCTCACTTCCAACATCATATGCCTCTCTCTTAGAGTGGATAGCTCCCTCATAATGTACTGGCAATGTTGATACGCTCTTGAAGAAATCATACATTGCATCCTGGCACTCAAATCCACCAGACTCATTTCCCAGACTCCACATAATAATAGCAGGATGATTTACATCTCTTCTAAACATGCGAACTGCTCTATCTACATAATGATCCTTCCATGTGAGATCACGTGAAATGATATTGTAGTTTGGATCATACATTGGTGGTAACTTCTGATTGAAGCAACCATGTGTCTCAATATCTGCTTCATCTACAATATATAAACCGTACTCATCACACAATTCAAGAAATGTTGGATCTGGAGGATAATGAGAAGTTCTCACTGTGTCAACATTAAATTCCTTGCACAGCTCCACATCCTTTTTCATAAGCTCTGGAGACATTGTAAATCCAGTGTCAGCAGATGTGTCATGATGATTTACACCATGAAGCTTAATAAGTCTGCCATTTATCTTAAATAACTTGCCTTCAATCTCAACCCGCTTGAATCCAACAGCTGTCTTGATGCAGCCATGAGGAGTCTCAACATATAAATCATAGAGAGTAGGAACTTCTGCATTCCACTCTGTTACATCCATATCTTTGAAATCAATTACAGCCTTGCCAGCTGTTGTCTGAACCTTATGAGTAATATCCAATTTCTTGGCATTATCTCCACGGCTTACCAGCTGTACTGATACTTCTGTATCCCCATAGCATTCTACTGTAAGCTTGGCATCATATTTGCCATTATTATATGTTGGTTCAAAGGCGAAATCCCTCACATCATCATTTTCACTCTCATAGAGAAGCACATCCCTAAATATTCCATTGTGTCTGAACATATCCTGACACTCCAGATAAGAAGCTGTACTCCATCTTCGGATTACGCATACCATTTCGTTGTCGCCTTCGTGAAGCTTACCTGTTAAATCAAATTCTGCAGTATTATGTGCTCCCTCTGAATATCCTACATATTCACCATTGAGATACAAGTCTAAGCAACTCATAACTCCCAGGAAGCTCAATGTATAAATCTTGGACACATCATCCATATGAATATTGTGTCTGTATATACCTACAAAGTTGTATTCGTTCTGTGGGCGAGCATAATGTGGGCCTGCTCCACAGTCAGTTCCCAGCCAACAGAATACCTTGCCAACTGGATCTGTTGTAGGAATCACTGGTGGCTTACAAGGAAATGGGAATCTGGAATTCAGATAGAAAGGTCTATCATATCCCTGCATCTGCCAACATCCTGGCACCTTGACCTTGTCAAATGTAATCTCATCTGTGTTGAAATCAACCGGCATATCATTTGGATTGTGATAGAATACGAAATCCCAATCACCATTTAACACTCTAACCTTGGAAGAAGAATATCTCTTGTCCAAAATGCCAACTTCGTCAGCCTGTGAGCGATTTTCAAATGGAATGAAGTAGCTTCTTGCAGGAAGCTTGTTGATTTCAAAAATCTCCTT
>JAEEGL016691297.1_pt1 | contig 10438 bp, 10 predicted proteins | sample 9134231 | NCBI WGS metagenome assembly JAEEGL01 (sample SAMN16246548, study PRJNA631951) | gut metagenome | biome: gut microbiome; feature: rumen; material: fiber-attached | host: Bos | place: Iran: Karaj | collected 2018-10 | reverse complement strand
CCACGAGCGTCACGATGATCGGGAACAGGATCCGCTCCAGTTTGGACACCGGACGGAGCTGCTCCATCTTGATCGCACGCTCTTTCTTCGTCGTAAACAGTTTCATGATGGGCGGCTGAATGATCGGCACGAGGGACATGTACGAATATGCCGCCACGGCGATCGGACCCATGTATTCCGTCTGTCCGAGTTTCGAGCAGAGGAAAATGGAGGTCGGTCCGTCCGCGCCGCCGATGATCGAGATCGCGGCCGCCGCCTGGTTATTGAACCCGAGCAGGATCGCGAGGAAATAAGCCGCATAGATCCCGAACTGCGCCGCGGCACCGAGGAGGAAGCTCTTCGGATTCGCAATGAGCGGCGCAAAGTCGGTCATTGCCCCGACGCCCATGAAGATGATGGACGGCAGGATGCTCCATTCGTCAAGCAGATAGAAGTACCGGAGAAGACCGCCTGCCTGGCCGTCTTTCGCCTCCGCCATGATGTCCGGAAACAGATTCACGAGCAGCATGCCGAACGCGATCGGAACGAGCAGGAGCGGCTCAAAGTTCTTCGCAATGGCCAGAAACAGGAGCAGCAGCGCGACCGCCACCAGCACGTAATTCCCCCACGTCAGGTTAAAAAAAGCCGTCTGATGCAGGAATTTTTCCATTGTCGTCAGAAAATACTCCATCATTCACCCCGGAATCAGTTTAATGTCATGAGAACCGCGCCCGCTTCGACCTGTGCGCCCTCGCGGACGTCCACGGTGGCCACGGTACCGTCTGACGGCGCCACGATCTCGTTTTCCATCTTCATGGCCTCAAGGATCAGGACGACCTGTCCCTTCTTCACGGGATCGCCGGCCTTGGCCTTCAGGCTCAGGATCTTTCCGGGCATCGGCGCGACGACCGGCGTCTTTCCTGCATTGCCCGCCGCCGGCTTCGTTTCTGCCGGTTTCGTTTCGGGCGCCGGGGCCGCGTTCTGGATCACGCCTGCCGTCGTTCCCTCTTCCACTGTGACCTGATACACGTTTCCGTTCACTGTGATCGTATAATTCTTCATCGCATTTATCCTCTTACGTTTTCCTTTTATCTTTTCCCCAGTTTGCGGACGGACCGGACGATGATGCCGTCAGGATCCGTGCCTTCATATGCGGCAATGGCTGCGGCGATCACCGCGACGAGTTCGCGGTCGTCCGAAAGATCCTTTCCGGATTCCATCGTTCCGCGGCCTTCTTCGGTCCCGCCGTTTCCTTCCGGCCGCCGCCACTTTTCTTCTTTCTTTTCCGCCGCTTTCCGCTCCGCGATGCCGATGAATTTAAACAGCCAGATGATGAAGCTGATGATGATCAGCACGATGAAGACGGTGCCCATTCCGATGAGCGTGTTCAATGCCGCTTCAGCCAGCGTGGAACCGAGTGCCTGATTCATGAGCGCCTCACTTTCCCGCGTGCTTCTTCGCGATGGGTTCCCCGCGTTTCGCCGAGAGGATCTCCATGGCAATGAGCACCTTTTTCCGGAGAGAACGCGCGGCCACGATCTCGTCCACGTAACCGCGCTTCGCCGCCTGACGGACCGTCTGCTTTTCCTCGAATTTCCGGGCGGCTTCCTCACCGCCGTCCGACAGGATCTTCCTGGCGGCGCTGCCGTCCATGAGGCCGATCTTCACACCGTCCAGGGCATAAACGATGTCCGCGCCGGAAGCCTTGGAATTCATGATGAGATACGCATTCCCGATCATATCGCCGATCACGACGTTCACCTTCGGGACCGTCGAGGACGAAAGGGCGGAAACGAGTGCGTCCGCCTCGCGAAGCAGCGCCTTCTCTCCTTCTTCCGACGCCTCCAGACGGACCGCATGGGATAAGGTCACGACCGGAAGATCAAAAGCATCCGCAAAGCGGACGAACTCCGCCGCTTTCCGCAGCCCGGCCGCCGTCAGCGCGTCGGATCCGTTCGCAACGACGGCAGTCGTCATGCCGTCCAGTTTGATAAAGCCCGTGATCATGTCCGGGGCGTACGAGGGTTTCAGCTCCGTGAATTTTTCCCCGTCGCCGAGGGCAGCCGCAAACGCTTTCGCCGAAGTTTCTCCCTCCAGTTCCGGCGTCATCCGGTTCAGATCGTCAGCGCTCTCTCCCACGGCGAGTTCTTCGCAGTTCGCCGGAAGGAGACCGAGCAGTTCCTTCGTGAAAGAGATCAGTTCCTCTTCGGTGCCGGTGAAACTGACGTCACCGGCGGATTCGGCACGGTAGGATGCGGAAGCGGTGTTCAATTTTTCCTCAAAATTCCCCGGCAGCGTATTCGGCGCGTTGACAAAGAATTCTGCGGAATTCTCCATGAGCACGAAATCCGAAAGGCCTGCGGCGACCGCCGCCATGCCGCCCGTTCTGCCGAAGACCAGATCGATCTGCAGGATCGCGCCCGATGCCTTCGCCTTCATGCGATACAGTTCGCCGAACGCTTCCAGCGCATCCGTGGCTTCTTCGAGACGGACTCCCGCGGAATCCAGCATTCCCACGACGGGCAGTCCCGTCTTCAGCGCAAATTCATACAGGTTCAATATCTTCTTCGCGTGCATTTCCCCGAAAGACCCGTTCAGCACGGCTCGGTCCTGACTGTACACCGCGACAGGCGTTCCGCCCACGGTCGCGATCCCGGTCACGACGCCGTCTCCCGCTTCCTTCGGGATCGAAAGGTCGAAATCGGTCGAACGCATGGTCACTTCTTTTCCGAACTCGGTGAAGCTCCCTTCGTCCGCAAGTGCAAGGATCCTTTCTGCTGCTTGATTCATTCCGCTCATAAAGCGTTCCTCCTTCAGGCCGGGCATCTGCAAACCGGCACAAAAACCCGATTTTTGCCTTATAAACGATTATAGCAAAAGGTGATAAAAAAGGCAAGCCAAAAGTGGCTCGCCTTATAATTATTTATATATAGATTCTGTGAAAGGCGTTTCCGCCCTCTTCCGGAAAGCCCTTAACGGTTTGCGACCTCGTCCGCCGGGAAAACGCCGAACTCGTATCCCGCCGCCCTGGCTCCGTCGATGAAGTCCGCTAACGCCGCGGTATTGCTGGAGGAGACCGCGTGCAGAAGGTAGACCGCGCCCGGCGCCATATGGCTTAAGCAGCGGTTCAGCGTCACCGAGACTTCCGGCTGGTTGTCCCGGTTGTAATCGTAATGCGCGTAACTCCAGAACACGGAATTGTATCCCCAGTTCCTGAGTTTCGCGAGCATTTTCTCGCTGAATTCGCCTTCCGGGAACCGGAACAGCTTCATCGTATACCCGAACCGGTCGTACACCAGCTTATGCAACGTCTGCACGTCTTCCGTGAACGTGTCAAAACCGTGCTCGTCCGCATATCTCGGATAACCGCCGGAAGGATGTCTGCAGGTGTGGTTGCCAATGATATGACCCTCTCTGATCATGCGCTCCACGAGTTCCGGATCGCTGTCAAAGAACTGCTTCGTGATGAAAAAGACCGCCTTGACGTTCTTCTCTTTCAGGATGTCGAGGATCGTCGGGGTGTACCCGGCTTCGTACCCCTCGTCCATCGTGAGGTAAAGAAGCTTCTGATCCGTTTTGATCCGGTAGACGGGTTCGGTCTTCCCGTACAGCGCCTCGTAATAGTGCACCCCCTGGGGAAGTCCGGTCTCATCCTTGTCGTCCCAGTCGTTTCCGTACGGGATCGACTTGTTGGAATACGATTCCCAATCGGGATACTTGCCGTTGTCGGTCAGAATGCCGTTTCCGGCTCCCTGGGAAGGCGGCGTCGGAGCCTGCGTCGCCGGTTCCGTCTGCACTTCCGTCGGCGGCACCGTTTCCGGTTCCGTCGGAAGTTCCGTCGATGATTCCGGGATCGTCTCTTCCGTAGATTCCGTCTCCGTTTCCGTCGAAACGTCCGTCGATGTTTCCGCGGGTTCTTCCTTCGATCCGCTCTCCTGCTTTTCATTGCAGGAAAGCATTCCGACACAGAGGGTCAGACTGAGAAGAACGGCAATCATTCTTTTTTTCATTTCATCCTTCCTTTCCGGACCCGCTTTCAGCAGGGTCCGTTACAGGGACAGCATAATGACAGCAGGCAAAGATTACAGCAAATGTCGGAGCCCGACAGTCCGGACCGTCCGTACGTCTCGGCCGTGCTCCGGTAATTCGCCGAACTCTGCTGCAGTCTTTGATAAAAGCTGCGGTACCTTAAGTTGTTCGGTTCGAGCCGGACCGCCATTTCCGCGTCTTCCATCGCATTGGCGCGGTAATTCAGGCCGGCGTTCGCATTGGCGCGGAGATAATACCATACTGCAGTCCTGTGCGTCTGTTCCATCCGATTCAGATAATTGAGCGCATCGTTAAAAGAACGGGCGTTGATCGCACGGACCGCAGGTTCAAACTCTCTCGGATACGTAAACGGTTCATTGTCGGAGGAGGGACCGGACGACCGGAAAAACGCGCTGAAGGGATCGAAGCCGTAACTCCGGTAATTCTCGCGGTACCGGTAGCCCGCATTGCCCTGACCCTGATAGGCGCCCGAACTCTGTCCGTACGGTCCGTAATTCCCGGAAGGCGCTTCGCCGGAACGGATCTTCATGATCTGCTCGTAGGCCTCCTGCACCTCCTTGAACCGTTCTTCCGCCTGCTCCCGGTTCGGATTGTCGATGTTGGAATCGGGATGGTACTTCCGGCTCAGTGTCCTGTATGCTTTTTTGACTTCGTCATCGCTTGCAGACGGCTGCACGCCGAGGACTTTGTAGGGATCATAATACATCTGACTCTTCCCGCGTCTCTTTCGCTTTCAGCGATTCCTCCCGCGTTTTTTTCGCGTGAAAGAAGGGGATCCAAATACCCGAATACAAAATGTTTCTCAATATCTCGCGATGCTCTATGACGGGCAGCAGTTCAAAGTTTTTCGTGCATTCCGCCATGATGCCGACGAGATGATCCTCCGTTTTATCGGCAAACTCCGGCTCCCGGAAAGTCTTCTTGAACGGATTGTAGTCGCCGCTCGCCTCATCTTCTTCCACGTCCTCGAACGCGTCCGAAAGGTAAATGAATTTGCCGAGATAATAGCCCGTGTTTTTCAGGAAATCCGACAGCCGGTCCTCCCGCTCGTCGAAAATCTCGGCCAGCATTTCGCCGGTCAGATTCGCCGCAAAATCGGGGTTTTCGTCGGGAGTTTCCTCGTAGGAATGCAGCGCTTCCATATACCGTTCCAGCGCCTTCGTCTGCCTGGGATACTGCTTCGCGACCCTGAGATAGTCTCTTCGAAGCGCCCGGACGGCCATGGCCGCCGCCTTGTGGAGTTTTCCCTTTTTGAAGTCGTGGGCGCGGTCCGTGTAGTTCTGGTAGGAAAGCAGCAGGTTCATGGCCGCCGCATATTCCAGGGAACGGTTCCGTACCGTTTCCACGCGTTTCATCTTATGCGAACAGAACGAGGAATGCACCGATTCCCCGTCCTCGTAAACGCCGTTTAAAAGCATCCCGAGGAAAGTGCAGTCATACGTCAGGATGAGCTGGCTTTTCAGTCCGAACCGCCGCCTGAGTTCTCTGCAGAGTCCGCAGTAATACCTTTGGTATTCGGCCTTTTCTTCTTCATTGAGACCGTCTTTATAGATCGTCAGTGTACCGAACAATCACGCCTCCCGGGACCGTCAGCGTCCCTCACGGAATGATATAGACTTCTGCATAGTACATGCCGCCGGACAATGCCGCTTCATGCGTCTTCCGGTAAATGTCGAGCGCATAGGCGGGGACGCCTTCGTCCGCCGCAATGTACTCCTTTTCGCTGATCACATTGCCGGCGCTGTCCTTACGGACCACGTAAAGCTTCGTGCCGAAGGGGATCTGCGCCTTATTCACGGACACCGAGTAATCGCTGACGAGCGGAAGGCCCGAGGCGCCGTGCGCGTTATAGTTCGGATCGTTGTTCCCCCAGACGCCGCAGCACTTCTGGCAATGACAGTAATGCGTCACACGGAAGGTGCCGATGTACCGCCGTCCGTTCGCGTCCGTCTGCTGATTCGGTGATGCGGTGGACACGTTCTCCATCCATGCCGTCGCCTGTCTCGCCGCTTCCTCCGAAGATCTCCGGTAGGCCTCGGCCAGTTTTGAGGCTTCCGCCGCCTTCGACTGGGCAATGTACTCCGCCAGCTGGGACTCGTACGCAGCCCGTTCCGCCGCGGCCTCCGCCTGCACCGTTTCCACGCGTTCCAGATTGTTCGAGATCTCCATGGTCGCCATGGATTCCTCCTCCCACTCCGACATGCCGCTTTCATTGCCGGGCGCCAGGAATAGGTAATACGGGATGACGTCCTTCTGCTTGCAGTACAGCATCTTAAAGCCGTCGAAATCGACCTCCAGCTTATAGCATTCCGTGGTCACGCCGACGATACGGAAGGTCGTGCCCTTCTTCACCTGCTTCACTTCCGAGGTGAAATCGTTCCGGTTCGAGTATAACGGCGTGTTCTTGTCCTTCACGACCGCCGCGTAACCGACCGAATGGATCCTTGCGCGGAACGCATCGTCGTCGGTCAGCACGTATTCTGCATGGACGAAGCCGAAGTAGCCGTCCATCACGACGCGGTACCAGTCTCCCTGCCGCCCGTCGTAGCGGACGATGTCCGCGGGCCAGAGGACCGCCAGAATCTCGGAATCGTCATTCGGCTCCTTCCGGACGTTCAGGTATAGATGGACCATGTCCATGTTGATGATCAGCTTGCCGCGGAAATACCGCTGCAGACCGACGACGCCCTCTTCCTCCTTCGGATCGAGCGGAATGAACTCGTCTTCCGGCCAGGTCTCCTCGCCGGACGGTTCCTCGGTCTCCTCGGTCGGAGGTTCCGCCTCGGTCTCGCTTTCCGTTTCCGTAGGCGGCTCCGTTACGGGATCCGTCTCCGTTTCGGTTTCGGAAACCGTTTCCGAAGACGAAATCTCAGTGGTTTTCGAGTCGTCGTCCTGCCGGATGATCTTCGGAAGCGTCAACGCCAGCACCAGAGCGACTGCCGCCGCCCCGATGACAATGGGGATTCCGTATTTGTACTTCCGTAACATCCGATTATTCTCCCTGTGACGCCCCGTTCTCCACGAAGCGCCTGTTTTTTATCTTCATTCCCCACCGTAACGGGGTCTGTCGCCCGAATGTGAGCAAGATTGTACCACAAAGGCGGGTTTTTGTCAAACTTTCCGCTGGCGGAGCGCCTCGTACAGCAGGATCGTGGTCGCCATAGCGACGTTCAGAGATTCCGTTTTTCCGAGCATCGGAATCCGGACGCGTTCATCTGAGCGGCGGGTGATCTCTTCGCCGAGCCCCTTCGACTCATTGCCGACCAGAAACGCCGTGGGACCGGAATAGTCCGCTTCGTCGTAAGGCACGCTCCCCTGAAGATGTGCCGCAAACACTTTCACGCTCCGCTTCTTCAGTTCTTCCACCGTCTCTTCCAGACTGTCCGCGATGAGAAACGGCAAGCGGAAAATCGCCCCCATGGTCGAACGGACCACTTTCGGTCCGTATACCTCCGCGGAGGAACGGTTCAGAAAGATCCCCGCTGCCCCGGCCGCTTCGGCGGACCGGAAGATCGTCCCGACGTTTCCCGGATCCTGAACGGAATCGAGAAGAACGTACACGCCGTTCTTCTCACAAAAGACGTCGTCGAACCCGTAGGAATAGCGCTCGACCACCGCGAGAACGCCCTGCGGCGTTTTCGTATCCGAGATCCGTCCGAGTTCTTCCTCGGAAACCGTGAGGATGCGTGCGGCGGGAAACCGCTCTTCGATCCCCTCTTTTTCCCTCCGGAAGCGGTCCGTCACAACGACGGTCCGGACTTTGTCCGGCGGCGCTTCCCAAACCATTTTCGGTCCTTCCGTGACGAAGACGCCCGCTTCTCTTCTGTATGCAGGCTGTTTCTGATATTTTGCGATTTCCGTCAGCAATCTGTTCATGATCCGTCCGCCGATCCCCAAAAAAAAGACTGTTCCCCGAAAGCGCGAACAGTCTTCTGGCGTTTCTGTGAAATTACCTCGCAAGCAGTTTCGTCATCCGCATCCATTCGGACGGGATGTCCTTCTTCATGGCCAGGGCCTCTTCAAAGTCAAAATCCACGATGGCGTCGTTCTTGCTCGCCACGACGCGGTTCGAACCGCCGGCCACGAGGATGTCCACGGCCTTGATGCCCATCATGGTCGCCATGACGCGGTCCCGGCAGGTCGGGGAACCGCCGCGCTGCAGATACCCGAGGATCGTCGCCCTCGTCTCCACGCCCGTCGCGGCTTCGATCCGCTTCGCCATGGAGGAAGAATGTCCCACGCCTTCGGCGTTGATGATGATGTGATGCTTTTTTCCAGCCTTTCTCGTGGCAATGACCTGATTGATGAGTGCCTGCTCGTCGCCGTCGTAGATCTCGGGAAGCAGGATGTTCTCCGCGCCGGTCGCAATACCGCAGTGGAACGCGATGTAGCCCGCGGAACGCCCCATGACCTCCACGATCGAGCAGCGTTCGTGGGAAGACGAGGTGTCGCGGATCTTATCGATGGCCTCCATCGCCGTATTCACGGCAGTGTCGAATCCGATCGTGTAGTCCGTGCAGGAGATGTCCAGGTCGATGGTGCCGGGAATGCCGACCGTGTTCACGCCCTGCCTCGCCAATGCGATCGCCCCCCGGAACGATCCGTCGCCGCCGATGACCACCACCGCGTCGATCCCGTGTTCCCGGCAGATCTCCGCCGCCTTCACCTGTCCCTGTTCCTGTATGAATTCCTGGCTTCTCGCCGTATAAAGGATCGTGCCGCCGCGCTGAATGATCTCGGAAACGTCATGAGATTTCATGTCGCGGATCTCCCCGTTCAGAAGACCTGCATATCCCCGCTGAATTCCCTTGACCGTCAGGCCCTGGGCCAAACCGGAACGGACGACCGCGCGGATCGCCGCATTCATTCCCGGCGCATCTCCGCCGCTCGTCAGTACCCCGATCGTTTTGATGGTTTTCGCCATTTCGGACCCTCCTCTACGGAACGCAGCAGCCGCCCTCAGTGACTGCGCCCATATTTGCTATTATTTTACTTCATCTCCACGGAGATTTCAACTGATTTTCTCATTCCATTTTTCCTTGCAATCCGGCCGACTTTGTGCTACTCTATGACTATCAAAAAGACTTAAGGAGGTATTCCCATGTTCTGTAATAAGTGCGGAACCGAGCTCCCGGATGACGCGACATTCTGTTCGAAATGCGGTACTCCCGTCGGCGCAAACAACCCGGCAGTCCCGGAGAAAAAGAAGTTTGCCGGCAACAAAGCCTATCTCCTGATGGTGGTCGTGATGTTCATTTCCGCCATTACGGAAAGCTGGATCGTGATGGCGCTCCTGTTCGGCGTGGAACTGTTCTTCATCAAGGACAAGTGGCTGCTCCGGAATTCGGTTCAGCCCCTCGGCGTCGGCGCGATGCTCGTTCTCTTCAGATGGCTGACTGAACTGCTTGCCCAGACGGCGCTCGTCACGTTCATCCCCGCAAGAGCCGGTCAGGTCTTCCGCTTCATCTTCCAGTATGCGAGAGAAGCCCTGATCATCGTTGCGATCATCCTTCTGATCATCGGCCTCGTCACCCTGTTCACCGGCGAGACGAAGATCCCGCTGTTCTCCAAACTCGGAGACCGCTTCAAAGACGAGGAAGCGAAGGAAGAATGATCCTCTCTCCTCCGTGACCGCATGCGGTCAGCGGACGAGACGGAAGAAATGCGGCACGGCCTGAATGCCGTGCCGTTTTTCTTTTTTTCGTGTTTACATTTCTCTCATTTTCGTCTATAATTTCCTTTGGTTTTTATTTTTGCAACCTTTACGGAAGAAGGTGGACTTGCATGACTTATAAAGAAGCGAAACAAAAACTGGAAAAAGCCGGCCAGACCGGTCTTCTCCGTTTTTACGAGGAACTGGACGAATCCGGAAAAAAGGAACTTCTGTCCGAGATCGAAGCGCTCGACCTCTCTCCGCTTTCCGTCTTAAAAGAGGAAACGGCTGAGGGCGGCGAATTCCGGACAGAGCCTCTTGCCGCAATGACGGTGACCGAGATCGAAAAACGCCGGAAGGAGTTTGAAAAAGCTGGGATCAAGGCGATCAAAGCAGGAAAAACGGCTGCAGTCCTGCTCGCCGGCGGACAGGGCACGCGTCTCGGTTTCGACCACCCGAAGGGCACGTACCCGATCGGCGTCACGACCGATCTCACGATCTTCGAATGCCTTTTCAGAAATCTCAAGGATACCGTGAAGCAGGCCGGGAAGCCTTTCCTCTTCTTCATCATGACTTCAAAGATCAACGACGCCGAGACCCGCGAATTCTTTGAAGCGCACGACTATTTCGGATACCCGAAGGAATACGTGAAATTCTTCATTCAGGACATGGCGCCCTGCACCGACTTCGACGGAAACGTCCTGCTTTCCGAAAAAGGACACATTGCACTTTCTCCGAACGGAAACGGTGGCTGGT
>JAEEGL013953166.1_pt1 | contig 10438 bp, 7 predicted proteins | sample 9134231 | NCBI WGS metagenome assembly JAEEGL01 (sample SAMN16246548, study PRJNA631951) | gut metagenome | biome: gut microbiome; feature: rumen; material: fiber-attached | host: Bos | place: Iran: Karaj | collected 2018-10 | reverse complement strand
GTGATCACTAAACTCGAGCGGCGCAAAAGCTTGCTCTCGTTAAGTGATCAGGTATAATACGCACTAAGCGAGTACAAAACACTCGCAAAGTGCTTTTATTATGTGGTATACATTGAGCACTTAGCGAGGTCTCATCGAGCTTAGTGCGAAAGCATGCCTAAACACTTAGCGAGGTATTTTACGAGCTTAGTGTTTATGGTATAATATCTCGTTAAGGTTTTGATCCCGCAAGGTCCGGGCGCAGAAATTGATGCTGCAGAGATTTTATGAATGTAACGGAGGTACGGCTATCATGAAGAAATTTCTTAAGGGATTATTTGGGCTGGCTGTCATAGGAGCGGCGGCTGCGGGGATCTATTATTATCTGAAAGGTGATAATTATTCGGATATTGACGACTTTGACGATCTTGATGATGAGGCAAATGATGACCTTCAGGATTTTCTTGATAATGAAAGAGAAGGCAGTAAGGAAGATCATTATGTCTCTCTGGATCTTACAAAGGAGAAGGCTTCAGAGGATGATAAGATAATCGGAAAGGTCGAGGAAGACGAGGAAAAGGTCGTTAAGGCTGATTCTGACAAGAGCGAAGATGTAGAGGGATTCAGTTTCAACGACCTTACGGATTCATAAAAGGTAACAGAGTTGAATTACAGCCGAAGAGGAATAGAATTACGACGCAGGCAGCTTCATGCGAAGATGCCTAAGCTTACGAATATGTTGGGCGCCGGCTTTTATATGGCGGCGATCATTGTTCTGGTGGCATCTGTGCTCGCTGGCAGCTTTGCAGTGGCCGGGATATTCAGAGGGATGCTGACCACGGCTCCCGACATATCCACGATCGACGTGCGTCCTACGGGCTACTCCAGCTCGGTCTATGACAGCGACGGCAATCAGATGACGAAGCTGGTAGCTACAAATTCAAACCGTATATACCAGACCATAGACAAGATCCCCATAGATATGCAGCATGCTTTTGTTGCGATGGAGGACGAGAGATTCTATGAGCATAACGGGATAGATATCAAGGGTATAGCGAGAGCTGCGTATATTGTGCTTTCCACCAAGGATATGTCGCAGGGTGCAAGTACTATTACACAGCAGCTCATTAAGAACTCGGTTTTTGACAAGTGGGCTACGGGTGAATCCAAGTTTGAAAAGATAAAAAGAAAGATACAGGAGCAGTATCTGGCCATACAGCTCGAGAGACAGCCCGGTATGACGAAGGATAACATACTGGAGCTGTACCTGAATACCATAAATCTCGGTCAGAATACTCTTGGGGTTCAGGCGGCTTCGCTCAGATATTTTGGCAAGAATGCATCGGATCTGGATCTGTCCGAGGCATCGGTCATTGCTGCCATCACCAGTAATCCCAGCAGATACAATCCCATATCCCATCCTGATAATAACGCCGTGAGGCGTTCAATGGTGCTGGAGAAGATGCTTGAACAGGGATATATCACTGATCAGGCTTATCAGAAGGCAATGGCGGATGATCCTTATGACCGCATTCAGAAGGTTAATTCCCAAACCGAACAGAATTCGATCAATACATATTTTGTAGATGCCATGGTACAGGAGATCATGGATGACTTCCAGGAGGAGCTTGGTTATACGGAAAATCAGGCCTACAACATGCTTTACTCCGGAGGACTTCAGATCTTCACCACTCAGGACACATCCATACAGAAGTTGTGTGATGAAGTGACGGCTGATCCGGAGCTGTATCCTGAGAAGACCGAATATCTCCTGGATTACAGGGTCACGGGAGTCGACAAGGATGATAATGTACAGAACTTTTCATCCCAGATGATGGAGGTCTATTTCAAGGAGCAGGGCCGTAACGGTTACGACAGGCTGTATCCTTCAGAGGAAGAGGCCAGGGAAGACGCGGAAACTTATAAGAAATATATCGAAAGCGAAGGCTACTCGGTCGAAGCGGAGACTATATCGATAACTCCGCAGCCTCAGATTTCACTTACCATTGAGGATCAGTCTACAGGCTACGTGAAGGCAATAGTCGGAGGAAGAGGTAAGAAAGAGGCATCTCTTACATTGAACCGTGCTACAGATACAAAAAGGCAGCCGGGATCAACATTTAAGATAGTATCAACCTATGCGCCTGCTTTTGATACCGGACTAAAGACGCTTGGAACGGTCACAGTGGATGAGCCTTTTAACTATGCGAACGGAAGACCTGTATCCAACTGGTATTCGTCCGGATATAAAGGACCTGTGACCTTAAGGTATGCCATAGAGCAGTCGATGAATATCATTGCGGTAAAGACTCTTACCGATATCACTCCCCAGGTGGGCTATGATTATCTGCTTAAATTCGGATTTACAACTCTTGTCGAAAATGAAGTGGGCTACGATGGATCTATACTTTCTGATGTACATCAGGCTCTTGCACTCGGGGGAATAACGCATGGAGTTAAGAATTATGAGCTTAATGCATCATATGCGACCATAGCGAACAAGGGAGTGTACCATGAGCCCGTATTCTATACGAAGATACTTGACCATGACGGCAATGTGCTTATAGATAAAACGGGAGATCCCGGAAGACAGGTAATAGGAGAAGCGGCAGCGTTTCTCTGTACCTCTGCCATGGAGGATGTTGTTACCAAAGGTACGGGTGCATCGGTTAATTTCGGTACACAGAAGATTGCCGGTAAAACCGGTACCACCACAGGAGAGAACGATGTGTGGTTTGCAGGATATACTCCATACTACACCTGCACGACCTGGGCCGGATACGATAATAACAAAAAGATGTATGACAAGCAGCAGCAAAGGCTTGCCCGAACTGTCTGGAGAGCAGTTATGGAGCCTATACATGAAGGCCTTCCGGAGCTTGATTTTGAGCAGCCCCCGGATGTAACGACAGCCAATGTATGCAAGATGACCGGTGATCTGGCTTCGGATTTTGACCGTGCCGCCGGTACTGCTCATACGGAGTTTTATCGAGTGGATACGATACCGACCACGGTCTGCAACGGAGTTCACAGCTCGGGATACGGCTTTATTTGCGGACTTACAGGTCAGGCGGCATCTGAGACTTGTCCTTTCAGGGTGGCGGGTACCCCCATAAGTGCAGGATGGTGTCCGCATTCTTTGGATGCATCAGGTGCGCAGAGGACAGATGCGGTACCCTCGGGATATAGTAATCTTGACGGAACAGGCGAAGTGACTGATGAGACAGCGGCTGCAGGAGGCGGAGAAGAAAACGGTGATATAGGGGCAGTGGATCCCAATCTGCTGGCAGCGCTAATTGCACAGCAGCAGGCAGCTGCAGCGGCAGCGGCGGGAGCCGCAGCCACACCGTGATAATAGAGGGCGGAGTAGTTATTTTTTTAGGAGGAAAGTATGAGTTTTGCGGAAATCATAGGAAAAATTGACGGGATTTTGTGGGGATGGCCTCTTATCATCCTTTTGTTCGGCACACATCTATTTATGACAGTGCGTACAGGTTTTGTTCAGAAGGACATATTTAAGGCCATAAAGCTGTCGGTTACAAAGGATCCTGACTCAGAGGGGGATGTATCGCAGTTCGGAGCTCTGACCACGGCGCTTTCATCCACTATAGGAACAGGAAATATTATCGGTGTAGGAACTGCCATAGCTCTTGGCGGACCCGGAGCAGTGCTCTGGACCTGGCTTACGGGTGTCTTTGGTATAGCTACGAAATATGCGGAAACACTGATCGCTGTAAAATACAGAGTCAAGAGTGAAAACGGCTCAATGATAGGCGGAGCAATGTATGCTCTGGAGAGAGGACTTAATATGAAGTGGCTGGGGATAATTTTTGCGATCCTCGCTTCCATCTGCGGCTTTGGCATAGGCTGTATGGTCCAGGCCAATGCAGTTGCTTCAAATTTCGAGGAAAACCTTGGGGTATCCCCCTGGATAGTTGCTGTAGCACTGAGTGTGATCGTCGGTCTGGTGATAATCGGAGGTATCAAATCCATAACCAGGGTTTCAGAGCTTTTGGTACCTTTTATGGCACTGTTCTATGTTGTCGGCTGCATCATTATCCTTATCATGAACAGAGATGTGCTGGGGCAGGCAATAGTTGTGATCGTGAGCTCCGCATTCACTCCGAAAGCGGCCGGAGCCGGTTTTATCGGAAGTACGATCGCACTGGCATGCCGTTACGGAATAGCAAGAGGGCTGTTTTCGAATGAATCCGGTATGGGATCCGCTCCGCTGGTCGCATCTGCAGCACAGACCCGTAATCCCAAGAGACAGGCTCTGGTGTCCATGACCGGTACCTTCTGGGATACAGTGGTCATATGCCTTATGACAGGACTTGTGCTGGTATCTACCGTTATCAAGCATCCGGGCATAGACGCAACTACAGGAAACGGCAGTGCGCTTACCAGCCAGGCTTTCGCGATGATCCCGAAGATCGGTCTGCCTGTCCTTATTATCGGACTGATAACATTTGCATTTTCCACGATACTAGGCTGGTACTATTACGGAGAGCGGTGCACGGTCTATCTGTTCGGGGAAAAAGTCATAATAGTATATAAAGTGCTCTGGGTAATCGGGGTATTTGTCGGCTGTGTGGCAACGCTTAGCACTGTATGGGATCTGGCTGATCTTCTGAACGGTCTTATGGCTATCCCTAATATAATTGCCGTACTGCTTCTTTCCCGTGTCATCGCAGAGGATACAAAAAAATACAGATGGGAACACATTGATGATAAGGATGACACGCCGATACCGGAGCTTAAAAATGCAAAGAACGGAGTGCTGTTTTAAGAGACTTCCCTGCCGGACAGGGTCAGGTGATCCGGTGAACTTTGAATGTGATGAGCATTAGATTTAAGAGAGACTGGGTTTTACCCGCGGCGTGCTTTCTTCTGCTTTCAGTTGCAGTTTTGGTATTCTGCCTTATTAGGAGCACTCCAAAGACCTTCAGGGATGACAGGGTATATCATACCGGGATTAGCTTTTCGGCGGATCCCGGTTTTTATGAAGAACCGTTTTATCTTGAGATCTCTGCTCCGACTGACGAGATCTATTATACGCTTGACGGCTCGGAGCCGGACAGAAATTCGATAAGGTATGATTCCCCCATTTATGTTTATGACAGGACAGGCGACACAAATGTCCACTCAGCAAGAGATGATCTCAGTCTGTTTCAGAATGAGGAGCTTCGTAAGCTTTACAGGGAGTACAGGGAGGATGCGGGTATAATAAATATCATGCCTGATTACGGTATTCCGGATCATAATATCGCAAAATGTACCGTAATAAAGGCTGTATGGTATGACAGCGAGGGTAATAAGAGCATACCTGCAGCAGGAACCTGGTTTACCGGGGATGGTTTTACAAATGAATCTGAGATCAGCACAGTTTCTGTTATAACAGATCCTGATGAATTCTTTGATCATGAAAGAGGGATCTATGTGCTCGGAAGGCAGTCAGATGACTTTTGGGAAAGCCTTCGGGATACAGAGGATGAAGACGAAAAACAGGAAATGCTTGAGGGAGAATGGGGGGCAAACTTTCTTAATTCCGGACGGGATTGGGAGAGAGAGGCTACCGTGCAGTTTTTTGAAGACGGAAGACTTAAGTTCACCCAGCAGGCAGGTGTGCGTATTCAGGGCGGCTACAGCAGGGAGCTTCTTCCCAAGAGCCTTAAGCTTTATGCGAGACCTGAATATGACGGAAATACAGTAATACATACTGAACCGGCAATAAGTCTCTGTGTGGACAAGCTCGTCATTTATAACGGCGGAGAAGATATTTATTCAAAGATCAAAGATCCGCTGATGTCTGACATCTGCCGTGATATGGACTTTGCTACTACATCGTACAGTCCCTGCATACTGTATCTGGACGGTGAATACTGGGGTTATTATTTCCTTACAGAAAGGATCGACAAGAGATTCATACAGATCAGGTACGGGGTTGATGATGACAATGTCATACTTACAAAGTATGGCCTCCTGAAGGAGGGCGTCGAAGCTGATCTGGAAGGATATGAGAATGACATGCTTTTTATCAGTGATGCGGATATGACCGTACAGGAAAATTATGAAAAAGCGTGTGAGATAATAGATGTAAACAGCCTTATCGATTATATGGCGGCTGAGATATATATAGCCAGATGGTATGACTGGCCAAGCAATAATTATGCTCTCTGGAAAAGCCGTGAGCCTGAGAAGGGAAGATACGGGGATTGCAAATGGCGTTTCATTCTTTTTGATGTCAACTGGGGCGGGATGACCTATGAGGATGGAGATGCCACGAGGGATACCATAGAGCTTACAAGACAGGCGAGTCCACTGTTTGATAATATGTGCAATAACCCTGAATTTCGTGAAGCTTTTATAAAAAGACTGGAAAGCATGAGGGAGGAATTTGCTCCCGAAAAAGTGTCGGAGCTTATCGACGGCTATGTGGCGCTTATGGCAGATCCTGTCAATGATCATAATGAAAGGTTTCTCGGGACAGACAACGGCATTTTCTATGAAGGAAATGAAAACCTGAAAAAATTTTTCCGGGAGAGATACGATTATGTCCCGGAGATGATAGAGAAGAATTTCGGATGAACGTAAGATTATATGATATATCATGCAGGATAGTGACTTATTTTATGGTGGCCATTCTATCGGTCATCACTTTGTTTTCCGTCGTAAGCACTGTCTATGTCGATCCTTTTGACCGTGTATATTATACCGGTGATACAGCGGTAAAGCATGCAATATGCATTCTGACGATCATTATGCTCTGCTCTGTGCTGGTCCGAAAGCCGGATTTCAGGATCAGCAGGTGGATCCCGATCGCTTTGATCATCGTTTTTTCCGCAGCGGTCCTTATCTTTGTCATATGGGCAGATCTTCCTCCGAGATTTGACCAGAGAGCTGTACGTTCCGTAGCGGCTGATCTGCTGTATGAGATACAGGATGATTTTGTTCCGGGAGGATATGGAGAGATCTACCCTCATAACGCCGGGATCATATTATTTGACGAGCTGATAATAAGGATCGCGGGATATGATAATTATCTTGTGATACAGTTTGTCAATCTGGCATGCATGATACTGACAATGGCTGCCCTGTATGGCATAATTAAAAAGCTGACCGGACGGATTAACGGAGCTATGCTGTCTTTCTGCATTTTCCTTCCGTACTGGCTGTATGCTACTTTTATGTACGGGACGATACCGGGATTCTGCTGCGCATGCTGGGGCATTTTTTTCAGTCTTGGATTTATGGAAAAGGAAAGACCTCAGGATGCGGTGGCTGCCGGTATTTTTTTGTCGGCGGCCTTCAGGTTTAAGGAGAATTTCATCATCCTGATAATCGCTGTTATTCTCCTTGTTTTACTTACGTCGGTCCATGAGAAAAAATTCAGGCTGCTGCTGTTTTTCATTCCGCTTGCTGTTTTTTATTTGCTGAGCGGAATAGGTGTGAACGCAGGCATAAGGATGCAGACGGGACATGACACAGGTGAAGGGATCCCGGGGATCTCATATATGGCGATGGGTTTGCATGAGCAGGAGGAAAGGGGAGCAGGCTGGCATGATAATTTTCCCGAGGATACTTATGAGGCAACGGGATATGATCCCTACGAGACAGCCCGTCTTTCAAAGGAGGATATAGGAAAGTCTGTTCAGAACTTTGCTGAGCATCCCGCATATGCCGTTGGCTTTTTTATCAGGAAGACCGCATCACTCTGGGATGATCCCACCTATTACTCCTGGACCTTGCAGCAGGGAAGAAATGACAGATCAGATGAGGAGTTTATTGTACCGGGGATAGGATGGGCGTACGGTATAATGGATATTATGCAGAGCGCGCTTTACTTCTTTTCGCTTGCATGGTTTTGGATGCACAGGAGGGATAATGATCTTTTGAGGCTGGTCTTTGCTATAATATTTATCGGAGGATTTTTGTGTCATACCCTGTGGGAAGCGCACAGCCAGTATACCCTCCTTTATGCCTTTGGACTTTGCATATATGCAGCGGAAGGACTGAGAGAGCTCGGCGTTTGGGCAGGAGGATTAAGCCGGAAAAAGAAGGCCGGAACGGCAGCCCTTCTTTTGGCCGCAGGATTGGTGCTGTCGATCCCGTCGATAGCTTCTTTCCTGACACTTAGCAGGGATAATCTGAGATTTGCTGAATACATGGGATTATGATGAATAATGATACTTATGACAAGATAATAATCGGAGCCGGGCTGTATGGATTATATGCTGCTGATTTTTGCGGGAAAAAGGGCGAGAGGGTTCTGGTGCTTGAAAGAGACGGCGGGGCTTTCAGACGGGCGACCTACATTAATCAGGCCAGAGTGCATATGGGATATCATTATCCCAGAAGTCTTTCGACTGCAAAGAAATCCGCAGGGTATTTCAAAAGATTCTGTGAAGAATATGATTTTTGCATCCACAGGGATTTCGCTCAGGTATATGCCACAAGCAGCAGGTTTTCCTGGACGGACGCGGAGCAGTTTATGCTCTTTTGTGAGACGGCGGGGATCCCCTGTGAGGAAGTGCCGGTATCAAGATATTTCAGACAGGATATGTGTGACGGGGCTTTTCTTACCCGCGAGTATACCTATGATGCAGCCGAGCTTGCAAGGTATTATACCGATCGCATAGCAGATATGCCAAATGTCAGCATAGAATACGGATCAAGGATAGAGGATATTTTATGTGATGAGGCACATAACTGCTTTGTGATCACTCTTGCTGGGGGAAGAAAGCTTGAGGGAGCATTTTTACTTAATGCGACCTATGCTTCCACTAACCAAGTCCTGAATATGGTCAGGGGAGCAGAGCATAAAGAGTTTGATCTTAAATATGAGCTATGCGAGATAATCCTTACCGAGCCCTCTGAGGAATTAAAAAATGTCGGGATCACGGTTATGGACGGCCCTTTCTTTTCGATCATGCCCTTCGGAAAGACAGGTTTTCATTCCCTGACATCGGTGTCTTTTACTCCGCATATCACGAGCTACGAAAACACTCCTGTTTTCAGATGTCAGGAGAGGGCAGGGAAGGATGTGTGCAGCAGCCAGGATCTGGGGAATTGCTCCGAGTGTGAATGCCGGCCTGACAGCGCCTGGCCTTATATGGATCATCTGGCAAGAAAATATATGCTTCCGCAATACGATTATAAATATGTCAGATCTCTCTTTTCCATGAAGCCGATACTTAAGGCTTCAGAAGTAGATGACTCGAGGCCGACGGCGATACGTGTGAATCACAGGTCGCCAGACATGGTAAGCGTGCTGTCAGGGAAGATAAATACAGTATATGATATGGAAGAATATCTGTAACTGATTTTGCGAGGTGGAGAATGACAGATAAAAATACAGTGTTAGAGAAAAAATTCATATCGGCGGTAGTCTATCTGAGAAATGATGCCGGAAGAATAGAGAGCTTTGCAGATAAGCTGACAGAATTCTTATCATCAAATTTTGTTGATTATGAGATCATCTTTGCAAATGATGCTTCTACAGATGACAGCATACCGGTAATAAAATCACTCTGCGCCAGAGACAGCAGGATGAGGGCTGTTAGCATAGTACAGATGGGACATTTCCAGGGGCAGGAGAGCGCCATGAATGCGGGACGTGATCTTGCCATAGGTGATTTTGTCTATGAGTTTGACGATATGCTCATGGACTATGACAGGGATCTTATGCTGCAGGTTTATCATAAAGCGCTCGAGGGATATGATATCGTTTCTGCAGGCTGTTCGAATGCCATAAGTGTAAGCTCAAGGATATTTTATCATTACTACAACAGGCTGAGCGCGTCTGAAAAGGATATTTCTTCCGAGACCTTCAGGATCCTTTCCAGAAGGGCTATCAATAAGGTGAAGATGATAGATCAGTATATACCTTACAGAAAAGCGATATATATGAACTGCGGACTGGAATCCGCTTTTCTGACCTATGAGTCGGGGGACGCAGGGTTAAGGAAAAAGATGATGAAGGGAAGGCACGAGAGGAGTGCGCTTGCGGTCGATTCGCTGATCTACTTTACTAATGCGATGGAAAAGCTGTCAATATGGATATGCGTATTGTTTGCTATAGTCGCCCTGGCAGTGGGAGCAGATATAATTTATGAAACGGCAGCATTTACACATCCGGTAGAGGGCTGGAGATCGACCATGGGTTTCCTTTCAATAGGATTTTTCGGAGTATTTCTGGTCCTGGCGATCATCCTCAGGTATCTTTCGGTTCTGGTCAATCTGGTATTTAAGAAGACACGCTATCTGATAGCAGGGATAGATAAGGTGACATCATAATGAGTGATATAAAGATCAATATCCTGTTTCCCGTGCTGAACGAGCATAAAAGACTCCGGAACGGCATAGAGAGAACCCTGGAATATCTAAAGGAATATACTGATAAGCATGAGGGCATATCCTATAGCTGCACGATCCTTGATAATGGATCTAATGACGATAC
>JAEEGL013899836.1_pt1 | contig 10438 bp, 13 predicted proteins | sample 9134231 | NCBI WGS metagenome assembly JAEEGL01 (sample SAMN16246548, study PRJNA631951) | gut metagenome | biome: gut microbiome; feature: rumen; material: fiber-attached | host: Bos | place: Iran: Karaj | collected 2018-10 | reverse complement strand
TGCGAAGAAAGAAATTCATGTTGGATAGGTACAAGACTGCAAGAGCAAAGAAAACCATAGCTGCAGAACTTATTCACAACCTGGTAGCAAAACTGAAGAACGGCTGGAACCCATTCGTAAACGCTGGCCGTACAAGGCTGTTCACCCCATGGGCAAAGGTAATGGAGCGATATCGCCAATATCTGGAGACTGCAGTATCCAAAGGTCAGCTGAAGGAAAAGACTGCCTACGACTACAGATCGAGGCTACGTCAGCTGGAGCTATACCAGGAAGAAACCGGTAATACACTTGGCCAGGTAAGCCAGTTCTGCAGGGAGTGGGCTGTGGATTACCTGGATTACCTGCTATATGATAAAGACGTAACCGCGCGCACGCGCAATAACCACCGTACCTATCTGAGTACGCTGGGAGCCTGGCTGGTAGATAGGCGCTACCTGACACAGAACCCCATCGAGGATATACGCATGCTAAGGGAAGAGGAAAAGCATCGAGATCCGCTATCAGAACGCCAGCTGCAGCAGTTAAAGGAATACTTGAACGAGCACAACCCTTATTACCTACTGGCCTGCCTGATGGTGTATTACGGCAATATACGTCCTGAAGAGCTCAGAAACATCAAGCTGGGCGATATCTCTATCAGCGATCAGAAGATAACTGTGCGCTCAGAGATATCAAAAAACCGTAAGACTCAGAGCGTAGGCCTGCACGATGAGATAGTACGCCTGATGATACGCCTACACACCTTTGATGGTACCGCCGATCAGGATTACCTGTTTGGTCGCGATCTACGCCCATCGAGGGAACAAACGTATATCAACCACTTCCGCTACGAGTGGCAGAAGGTACGCCAGGCGCTGCATTGGGATAGCAGGTTCCAGTTCTACTCGCTGAAGGACTCTGGTATCCGCGATGGTATCAACGCCATGGGCCTGGTGTATGCGCGCGATCAGGCACGCCATAGCGACGTGGCTGTTACAAACCTCTACGCCAAACCCAGCCACGAACCACACGAAGAAAGCAAACATTGGGATGGAAAACTATAGAATACAAAAAGCCCGCGCTATTCTTCACGAACTGCACGGGACCACCAGCTATGATTAAGTTATGGAAGGGGGATATTTGGAAATGAAACGAAATGAAAAGATTCATTCAATGTGTCCTTGTTTGCGAAAATGGCGGTTAAGAACCTGCTCCACCTGCCATGCTTTACTGCAGAGGGCGATGGCTGTGCTAAAGCTCTGCTTCAAGTATTCGTCGCTATGCTTTTTACGGATATCGGCCAGCTTAGCCTTATAGGTAATACCACCATTCCAGTCGGTATGTATAGAGTCGTCGGCCACTTCTACCTCATTCAGATCTGGTGCAATTTTGATGTCTTTAGCCATAGTAGTTAGTGTTTTGATTTCTCGTACTCTTCGCCGAAACGGATAAAGCAGTCGCAGAGTCGGCGAAGCTCGCGCAATCCATCGAGAGAGATAGCAGGAGTCTCCTGCTGATTGATAATAACCTGGTACTGGTATTCGAGGCCTTCATTACCGGCCATCGATGCAGTCTCTATCTGTATTAACTCGTTTTGTGCCATAATGCTAATATGCTATAATTTTTGATTCAACCTCAATGGTGGCATCAGCCTCGATAAGTACAGGCGTGTTACCACGAACACTGGTAATACTACATTCTATGTATTGGGATTTACGCGCCAGCGAACTACCATCCACAGAGTGCTTAACTTCTATCTCCAGCTTCACTTCGTCATCCATCATCATCTGCTGCAGATTTTTGATTAATTCGTAAACCTTCATAACTATTAACCTTGAAGTATTGCAGCCAGGAACATCATAGCAAAGCCGAAGCACACAGCGAGAGTAGTAGAAGCTGCGAGGACCAGCGAGGGCTGCAGCTTACGATACGTAGCAACGATTTTTGTTCCAAAGGCGGGAATTTTTTGTTCCCAAGCTGGGAATAAATAGTTCCCAAGGTGGGAATTTTTTACGGGCACTACAGCGGGATTTGTCTGGCTGTAGTCGAACGGGATTTCAAGTTGGATAGCTTGTTTCATAACCTAGAACTTTTTTAATTGTTAATACTCTTTGCCGCTGGGCCCTTCGGGGAAAAAGGGTGGCGGCTGTCAGTCCCCGTTTGCAATCTCGATACTTACAATCCTGAAAAGGGTGTAATTTTCGCGGAAACCTCCAGCCGCCATGTATAGAGCATTGGGCATTAAAAAAGCCCTACCGTTATGTAGTGGGCGAAATACTGGTGCCCTCCCCAGGATACTGTTTGTATCAAGATTGCGCTGCAAATGTACGAAGTATTTCGCTAACAAACAAAAAAAAAAAGTTAAGTAATATTAAAAGCGCTAACTTTTGTGCAAAGTGGGCACTTTTTGAAGTATTCGGGCTATAAAAAAGCGGCTTCCACGATACATCGCGCACCATGGAAGCCTTTTTCAGTTCAATGAAAAAAAATCTAATCTATTAACCAATAACTAAAACCATAAAATTATAAATATCAACTAACGTAACCTTTAGACTTCACCCCTGACGCCTCAGGCGGGAACGTAAGTATATGATGTATATTATCAATGATAGGATTATCCAGGGCCCGATATTAAGCACAGCTCGCTGATATAGCGACAGTTGCTTCTCGATGTGCTTATACACGTACTTGGTACGGCAGATGGTACGGAAATAGCGCAGGCGTACATGCTTTACGGGTACCATTTCGGTTTTCTGCAGCTGCTGTGGTTTGTTGGCCAGCGAGTGGTGGAGGTATGGCACACCATCCACCCAATGGATGCTGGCATTACTCTGGGCAAACATGGTTTCGAGGTGACTGGTACTGTCGCGTGTTTCGCGTTCTGCAGTCTGAGCCGGAATCTCTACCGTAACCGTTACGGGTACGTAAACTATACTCTCTGTGCGCTCGTAGCTGGCGCTATCGTGGGTATCGGTACGCTCGATAATCTTCTGCGATCTGCAGCCATGCAGGCAGGCCAATATCGCCACAACTATAAGAGCGCCTATACACCAGGCTACAATACGCATGCTGTCGCCGCTACGCTGCAGTTTGTCATCATAATAATCGCTCATAAGCCAAACTCTTTTTTAAAACGTCTGTAATAAAACAATCTCTGGGCTATGCCGTTCTGGCCACCGTTAACCTTCTTGGTGATACGGCGAACGACATCCTCACCCATCTTACCGCCATCATCCTGATCGGCCAGCTCGTTAAGCTTACGGTTCTGCCAGAACCACATAGAGGCCATCTGGTTAAGCGGGAACTCAGCCACCTTACCAGGTTCTTTCACCACATCTACGGTACAGAGATCGGATGCAGCAAAGGCCTTGTAGTTAGCCAGGCCTGTAAGCTGGATGTAACCCCTACCCTTGTACTTCTGGCCATCACCATCCTTTTCGGGTGTATTACCAAGGGCTATGGCCTTAGCGCCGGTATCGTAAGCAGCTCCACTAGCCAGCTCGGTAGTATATCGCAGGCAGGCACTCTCATGCATCACCTGAGCCAGGTAGTGTACCACGCGCTTGGTATTGTTGATACCATAGGGAATGGCCCACATATTGAACGAGGCTACAAACTCGTCGATAACAGCTACAGGTGGCACACTACAGCCCACCAGAGCTCGCATTATCTGCTGTCGGTTTATCTGCATAGCTTAATCCTCCATGTTTTGTTCCGGATCATGCTGCATGGCATTCTCCTTGTTCTTAATGTACTCGCCCTTCTCGTTGTAATCCTTCAGGCGCTTCAGCAACCAGATAGGACACCAGGGAAAGATAGCGTTACTGTTCTCGATGATGCTAATGGCCTCGCGTAACAACATGGCCCAGCAGATGTATTCACCGAACAAAGTGGTAGCTTCCACGGTGTGGCCATTGACTGTAGAATAGGTAAGGAGGTTTGACAGGATCAACAGGGCTATGTAAACGAATGCTTTCTTAGCGAGCTTCTGCCAGAATTCCTCGCTATTAAAGTCACACAGAATCCAGTGCTTCACCATCGATACGAAGGTGTCTATCAGCACAGCAACAACAATCCATTTCACAAACTCCCAATCCTGGTACACGTACTTCAGGATACTACCAACTATAGTAAGAGGCAGCGCAGCAACTGACGCAATAACTGTTTTTGTATACATGATCTTTAAAAATTTGACTACGCAAATGTACATATAATATGTACACGCGTAAAGGACACGCTGGGGTGTTACTGCTGCTGTTGTTCTATGGCGTCATCGATGATGGTACGTGCTGCCTGCTTGGCTTTGGCGCGCCACTCCTGCAGCTGCTGGAACTCTTCGGTATGGCCATCAGGATCTGCCAGGTAGTTGTTAACGATAGCTTCCACAGCATCCTCGCTATACTCAGAGCGGATAATAGCCGACACCATGGGGCCGTAATCAGACTCCTGCAGGGCCTCTTTGTGATTATACTCCACTTCGTCGGCCTGCCATGGGGCCTGCTGAGGATCATCCGGATCCGGATGGCGTTCCTCGATATTAAAACGGATAACTGTTGTACTAATGCCCAATGAGCGAATCAGCTCTACGGATTGTGGGCGTTCTGCGTAATACTGCTTATTCATAATGCTATATTTTAAAAGTTAATGAACACTTATTCTTAGGTCTGATGGTATTATAATGGCCCATCACCATGAAGTATATCCAGAACTCAGGCCCTAACAGCTCTATACAGTCCTTCCGGTACTGGTACGTCTCTCTGCGAAGACAGAATCCCATATAAGAGTTAAGAACCTGCTCGATGCGCGACAGATCCAGGTGATCACACTCCTTTTCAGCCATCATCTTTCCGTAACCCTCACAACGTTCTTTCATTCGTGCTAGCGTACGGTTCGACAGATACAGCCTACCAGGCTTGATGTAGGTACCAACAAACAGCACTCCATGGGATACCGGCTGCAGATATCGCTTATCCCTGTGTAGAGTAAGCCCCAATTTGTCGCGAAAGAACGCCTCGATCTTCGGTATGGAATCAACCAGAAACCTCAGATCATCGCATACGATAACGAAATCATCTACGAATTGAGCCACAATATAGTTCTTTCTTCTGTAAAGCCACAGGACATACAGAATAAAGTACGACATAAAGAAATTGGCAAACAGCTGGGTAGTAAGATTACCTATAGGCATACCCGTTTCGGTAGTAAACAACGACTTGTTAGGCGCTAACCCATGCCACCATGATACAGGCGAATTCAGTACACAGTCGCGCTCCGGACGGTGCATAACGATGACACGGGTAGTACGTAGCAGGATATCCTTATAGGTTCCATGGTACCGGCGAACGATAAACCTCTGCAGGCGATACCACAGGCGCTGCTTATCAATAGACATAAAGAAGCCTACCAGATCGCCACGGAACACCCACGCGGGCTTGTGGTAGTTATCCGACACACGTCGCATTCCTTCGGCTACATAGCTTACTGCAGCTTCGGTACCAAAGCCCTTACGACAGTTGAACGAAACGTTACCCTGAGCCACAAACCGCTCTTCGAACAGAGGTTCCAGGCGTAGGCAAACCCAATGGTGAACAATACGATCGCGAAAACCTGCAGCAAAAACCTCTCGAAGCTTCGGATATCTAACCAGGAAACAAGTCGAAGTACCAGGCTTATAGGTTTTAGTCCAAAGCTCGTAGGCTAGTTTAGGAATATCTTCAGCAGCTATCTGCATGTATTCCACCGCCTGCTCCGATCGGCTTTTGCCTCGCAGGCAATCATAGTAGGCATCCCAAACAGAGTTAATGAAATCCTCTGGCACTACATAACCCCCGAAAGCTGCCACAGGGCGAATAACGTTACCGTTGTACTTGTTGTTGTTGTTCGCGTTACCATTGTTGAAGTTCACGTTCCTCGCGTAGGTGCGGTTGCCCTCCGCGACACACCAGTGGTTACTGTCTTCTTCCGTCTTTGCAACTTCGTAACTGAAGGAACCAGAGGCTCCCGCAGTAAGACGGCCATTCAGTGGATTATATACTGCTCTGCTAATCATTTGTTATCACTCCGATTTTGCACCCTGAGTATTGGTATAATCGCGCCACGCCACACATTGCGCAACTATAGCTTTGGCCAGGGATTTCATCTTTTTCTCTGTCTGTTTATTAATCATACCCAACTGTCTGAGTATAGTCAGGTCATCATGTGTATCTTCGATAAATATACGGGCCATAGATAGGTATTCCGCACGCGCTCCAGGATCTCTGGTGGCTTCACCCAGTCCCACGCATTTCTTCGCCTCGCAGATGGTGTTAAGCATCGTATCGATGTACTTAGTCATCTTTCGCGGCATAGTATCGTAGAACTTCACTACCATATACTTCAAATTCGCCATATCTCTATATAGAGGCAGCTGGCGAAGCGTACGGCGACGTTGCTTCTTATCCGCACTATCGGTAATGGTCTCAGGCGGTATCACCACACCATCGACTAATGGTGTTATCTTTTTCTGTTCCATACCGCTTCGAGCCTCCCTTTGCTTTTTCTTATTGTTACCCTGTTCGATGGTGGGCCGTAGGTGTATTCAGTACCGGCCCTATCCATCGCCTCTTCGTAAGCATCTTCTAAATATTCGCCATAGTCGGCATATTCTTTCTTTCTGTTGATCTTTGCCATTTTTAGTTTTGCAATTTTGACAGTTTTTGAAGGGATGTGTCTTTAAGGACACATCCCAAAGGTAAAAGGGTACGTACCTTATGGTACGAATGTGAATGCTGCCACAGGGCGAATAACGCTACCGTTGTACTTGTAGTTGTTGAACGCGTTACCATTGTAGAAGCCCACGCTCCTCGCGTAGGTGCGGTTGCCCTCCGCGACACACCAGTGGCCACTGTCGTAACTAATAGGTATAGATCTGCCTCTGGCAATAGCGTTAGCAAATAAAGGCTTTTGCGCTTCAAGCGAAACATCGCTAGCCTGGCCACCTTCACTTTGTTCCGCATACTGCAGGGCCGGTGCCGATGAAGTATTATAGGCAGCACGGCTGTTAGCCATGAAGTTGAATATACGGGCCATCAGTCCACTAGAAGGCAGCATCCATTTACCACGGCCATAGCTTTCATGCAGGCTACTCTCTTCTATAGTTCCGCCGGTCATATCTGCAGGACACCATACGTTACATCTGCGCGCTGCCATAAATAGAAGCTCGCGATATCGCTGTGGAGTAGAAATACCGGCATCCTGAGCCTTCTGTACAATCATTTCGGCTATCTGATACAGTCCTACAGTTGTTTTAGGAACACCTGCGCTGTCGCAACCACCTGCAGCCTGGATGGTAGCATAGTCTTGCTGAGTGATACCCATAGCCGAATAAGCTGCCTGCAGAACGATGTTAGCATACTCCATAAGGGTAGCGTTCTCAGTCTCAGTATTGAAGTTATTCATAAAGGCATCAGTATAAACACCGTAGCCATCGTTAGCCACATTGGTTTCGTCCTGCATGGCGATACCGTTACCGGCTGCTGTAACAGCTGCAGCATCCTTGCGGATATATTTGTCACCACCCTGGTTAGGCAGAGGCGTATCGAATACGTCGCTGCGACCTGTGGCCTGGCGTACAGCCTCCATAACAGCATCATCGTACGCGCCATCGGTCTTGGCTTCGCTGAAACCCTGTGAAGCATTCGGATACAGGCCCCATGAGCTTTCGTAACCGCCAACAACCAGGCTAGTATTGAATGAGGTGTTAGCTGCAGACAGGATGGTTAGCTTATAAGATGTAACGTTGTTATTACCATCCGTCACGGCTTCCTTACGGATAACCATACCGGCCAGTTTCTTTGATGGGTCGTTCTGATTATCAAACTGGCCATCAGTCCAGGCGTAATCACCAACCTCAGGAATACGGTTCCAGAGTCCGATCTTCTTTGTGGCTATGCGGGTCTCGCCGCTAGTGTTGGTCAAAGTAACCTTCACGTTCAGGGTAATACCACGTACTGAAGCGCCTACCTGTATCAGATGCAGCACAGCGCTATAAGGATCCTGGAACTCTGCATAGGTGTGGTTAACATCATCTGTCAGTTCCCATACTACGTCTGGCGTTTTGCTGCCATCATCCTTTGTAGCTACAGCCACATCGTTACCGCTGGCCACCAACAGAGCCAATTCATTGAAACATTGGTTAGCGTCAAGATCGTAGCCTTCAGAAGTACTGTCGGTGTTGATATACTTCTTTCCATCGATACTCATAGAGGTTGCAGAGATGGTGGTACCAGGGAAGTTGATGTACAGATCGTTTTCTGTATCGCGGATATCGCCATAGCGGGTGATCAGCTTTGCCACGTCGGCATAATACAGCACGCCGCTGCTGCCGTTCACCACCATAATACGGCCCTTCAGCAAGCAGGTATGAGCATCGCCGATAGCAATCAGCCAACGGATCAGATCGGCTTCCACAGCCTGAGTCATCCAGGCGATATCAGTCAGATTCATTAACGTTACTGCAGTTCCTGCAGCTTTCATCGCCAACACATGGCCACGGATAGAAGTACCCAGCAGTGGGCTACCGGTAACGGTAAGCTGCGTTAGGCTGCCATATCCCTGCAGGGTTAATGTTGCGAGCTGTGGCTGGGCTGTCAGCGAAAGCGCTGTCAGCGTTGCAGGCAGCCGCATACTTGTGAGGGTCGATGTGGCAGGAACGCGAACCTGAGAGATACTTGTGTCGCGTACATCGATGCTCTGGCAGAGAGTAAGCGCCGACAGATTCAGCGTGCCGGTACCAATGACAGCACCTCTCACATTGAATTCCTTCAGACGTGTAGCGGTACCGATAATGATATTATTCACACGGAAGGCTGGCAGGTTCTGATCGGTGTAGAACACAGTAGGAACTGCCTCGAATTTGGTAAGGCGACGTCCATTCAGTGTGAAGTTAGACACACCATTATTGGCCACCATATCACCCACGTTACCCAGCTCGCGATAATAGTTCAGTCCAAACACGTTAACACCAAGGTCGCTGGCCTGTCCTGGATCTATATTCAACTCAAAGTATCCGTTAGGCATATTGGTAGCACCTGGAGCCACACGAACGTGAGGATTAATCAGGTTAGACGTCTCACGACCTCCAGTAGGATAGATCCATTGGTGTGGTACCAACTTAAACACATAAGCTGAAGGTGAAGAAGATCCAGGTAAAGCGAACTTCTGCATACCGAAACTATCTGTTGCTTCAGCCAATCCTGTTAGGCCCTGACGCAAACTGGTAGGCGTAAACTCGCCGAAAGCAGCGTAGCTGGCCATGTATACCAGGCGTCGCTTCATAAACTGTAGCTCAGCCTCCAGTTGGTCGCCCATCGACTGCTTGATAGGGTGGATAGAGCGGATATCGCTCAGGAACCCGATCAACTCAGGCAGCTCATAGCGGATACGTGCTGCCTCATTGAATACTACTGCAGGGAAGTAACGCTGGATATCGAAGATATAGCGGTTAAGCGCCTTCCACACACCACTCATGGCGTCGCTCTCATCGCTACCAATACCGCCAGTCAGCGAAGCCATGTGACTCAGAATAGAGCGCAGCATGCTAGCCAGATCGCCGGTAGGCTCCCACATCAGCTCACACAGATCGAACAGTACGTTATAGTAACCCTCGTACATAATCGTGTTATCCACATCACCCGTCATAGCTACACGGTTAGCGTTAGCACCGGCGTATGGATGCATACGGTCTATATAGTATGGCTTCGACTGTAATCCACTGTTATCTGTGGCCAGGGTAGTATCTACGTCATCCTGATGCAGTTCGAATAGATGAGTAACAGGATCCAGGACATAATAGGTATTCTTAGAACAGTTATCGGTACCGGCAATAAAGTGGTTTTGGAATGCGTAGTGGAACTTCAGAGAGGTTACATTAAAGAAGCTGCCGATATTGTTTCTGGCATCGGTCACAATGGCGCCAACAAAAGCCTGGTTAACCAGGTCTGACTGATTCTTCTCAGCCTCAGTTAATCCATTCCATGCAGCTGCTGTTATTGCATAGGTACGCAGATCTATCTGAGCGTACTGCGAACCGTCCCATAAACCGGCATCAACCCACTCGCCATCTGTATAGTCGTAGCGTTTCAGCAGGTAATCGCCAGTAGCGGTACCACCATCGGTATGGCACCAATACTTATTTACCTTGTTTACGCGACTCTGTGCCAGCTCGATACGAGCACGCTCTTCAGCTGTAGTCTCAGCTGTAATAGTACGATCGGCATAGTCGGCATCTACCATAAACTCCTGCAGGGTACCGTCGTAATGACGTACGCGAGGTGCATGTAGATACAAGAAGTTCCAAGCGGCCTTGATGTAACCAACGATAGCTGCTGTAGGATATCCATTGGAATCTGTTTTACCACCATCGAAATCAATACATTTCTCCTTATCGCCACCCTTCAGACGGTAATAGAAAGCTTCCTCG
>JAEEGL013786631.1_pt1 | contig 10438 bp, 3 predicted proteins | sample 9134231 | NCBI WGS metagenome assembly JAEEGL01 (sample SAMN16246548, study PRJNA631951) | gut metagenome | biome: gut microbiome; feature: rumen; material: fiber-attached | host: Bos | place: Iran: Karaj | collected 2018-10 | reverse complement strand
GAAACAGAAAGGGTGGAATCCCAGGAAGAGCGCCTTGGACAAAAGAATGTAGTGCTGGGGAACACAGGTATCAGCAAGTCAGGACTTGTCCCCAACAACAATTCCCATCTGTTTGGCAGTGCTGTGGTTCCAACCGGAATGAACCACGTCCTTGCTTACGGCAAGGCACCCGACGAGGGTGAAAATGCATCCAAGCAGGCAAAGCACACCTACGGTGTCCTTACGTCCGTGGGTGTTGAAGATCCCAGTGGATCTGACGACATATCATTCAATCTGGAGCCAATTCTATCCCCGGATGAGTCAACCGAGGCCGAAACTGTAGCAGACGGCCTCCTGGCTCAGTTGAATGTAGTGATGTCCCTTATGGGCAACTCACAAAACGCGTCTATCATAAGCATTTATGACGCGGTCAAGAGGGAGAACCAGATTCTGGCCTGTTCCTATCCTACCTTTAACCAAATCAGGTCGGAGATTCAGTCGGCCCTGTGGCGTATCCCTTATGAGAGCCAGGAGCTCCTGGATAAAATTCGTCTCATCCAGGATGCAATAGCTGTTTTTTCCACCACTCTTGCCGATGCGGGTTCATCTTTCCCGCTGCAGTATGGTATCCCTGAAGGCTCAATGGGATTCTGGTGGAACGGAAAAGAATATATAAGGCTGATCAACAGCGTTAACATATCCCTGGTGGATCCGGCTTCTTACTGTTATCCGCCAAGTTTGTGGTATTACTCCAACAGTACCATCCGGACATCTGACAATGATAATGTCAGAAACCAGTATGTTCAGTCCAATGAATACTGGGAAGACATCCTTGTCCACTACCCGGACGGACAGGCGGTGAATTCCTTCACACAGGCCGTGGCTATAGTGGATCCCATGCAGTATGGCGTAGGACTGTTGGAACTTAGCCTGACCACTCCCGGACAGGAAGCTGCAGAGCTTATTGACGGATGCCCTCTGACTGGTATCATAATCGGAGACCAGAGAGATGTGGATTTCCGTTTCCTCCCTTCAACCGGGCCTGGGAGATACATATACGACAACGTCATCTCCGGGCTTTATGTAGGCCAGACCGAAAGTTCTGTCCAGACACTCGTCCTCCAGTCGGCCGATAATGAAGATGTTCACTTCGCCCTGGAGTTCAGGAACACTACCGGCATTACGCGCCGATGCCAGCAGGGAGATATCCTTCCCTGGTGCAGGTTCTATCTGGCCGGGGTATTGTCACCCTCTGACAGGACTGAGCCTCAATCCTCCTCAGTTTCACTCAACAGCGTCTTCTCAAGAGACCATAAGACCAGAGTTACCGTTAAGGTTGACGGCCTCAGGAGCGCATACAACACTATCCCGGATCTTCACTCACCGCAGTTGGAGATTGGGGTTGTGGCGGAAATGAAATGGTCTCAGATTACGCCGCAGTCAATAATATTGGATTTTTAATGAAAAGGACGTGGCATATAATCTTATCGGCAGTACTTCTGGTGCTGTCGGCCTTGTCCTGCAGAAGGGATACCCTTACCCCTTCAGAAGATGCCCAGCTCATGGTATCCCTGTACATCCCCGGTTCCACTATGACCCGCGCGGAAACAGGTTACGTGAGCCCTCTTGAAGATGAATTTAAGATAACTTCACTCCAGATCTGGGCATTCATATCAGATGAGGGCGGACCCCTGGACGGGACTCTCGTCAGTTACAAGAGATTCAGTTCCGATTTGCCCAAAACCGGAATTCCGAATTCTACCATAACCCGCTTCGGCCTTCCGCTCCGCGAGTCAATGTTCAACCTGCTGTCGTCCTCGCGCCCCAAGGTGGATGTGTACGCCGTGGCCAATGTGTCATCGGCCGTAAACACTATCCCTCAGGAGGGGACTTCCCGCGATGCCCTTGACCAGATTGTGGTAACCAAGATTGGCGGCAACTGGCCTCTTACCAGGGCAGTCCCGGAGGTTGGACTTCCCATGTCCGGTGTCCTCAAGGGGGCCGATGTAACCGGCGGATATCCGGTCCTTAACATATCCACAATCAAACTTACCAGAGCCGTATCCAAGATACGCTTTGTGTTCAGCCAGCAGGGTATTCCTGCAACGGAGTCGGACCCTGCGGTCATAGCCAATGACGCCTGCGAGATAGTAAGCATTTCGTTTGACGGGACAAACGACGGCAAGGACTGCCAGATATCCACAACCGAGCGCCTGTTCACTCCCAAGGCTTTTGATCTTGGAGACCAGCCCAAATACGTGTCATTATCTACTACGATCAGTGACCCGGACGGTGACGCGCTCATTCCGAACGACAATATCTCAATAGTGGAAGATCCTGAGTTGTTGTTCTTCCGCGGTTTGGGGAATGAGTCGGAAACCGCAGAACACTATGAGTCCAGATTGAACGCCGCCGTATCGGCAAACTCTCAGGTGGGCCCCATCTATCTGAGGGAGACGGACAAGAGGATATCCGGAAAAATAAATTACCGCACTACTCCCGGCGGAGATATTCAGACCGCAAACTTCTCGATGGATGCTGGGGATGTCTTCTCCCGTAACCATACCTGGATAGTCTATGCCTGTTTTGTTGAGGAGACAATGAAACTGAGGCTGAAGGTGGTTGTCTTGCCGTGGGAGTGGGCGAGCTATAACTTTGATTTTACGACAGGATCCGTGAACGTCGTACGCCGTTTCACCGTGTTTGAGACGCCTACGCCTACCTTCCGTAAGCTGGAAACTTCCGACGGATTCTACGACATAAGATTCTGGCACACGGTTGCAGGACTGGACCAGGAGAACGTAGTGGAGGGCGAGATCATCATTTCCACACCTGTTGGAGGAACCCTTCACGTAATACCGGTTCCCCAGTCAGGCACCATGACTCCCGACGCAATACTGGTGAGCCCGTCCACGGCAACCATTTATCCCAACTACCTGAACATGGAGAGCGGGCGCATAGAGGATTGCCGGATCCATGTGACGGTAAGGTGCAACAAAGACAGTTACACCACAGAGCAGCTGGAGGGACAGTATATGGACCTTCACTTCTGCGTGGAGACGTCGGACCACAGGTTCATAGACCTTGGTTCAGAGTCCATTGACTATTACAGGTTCATCCTGGATCCCAATTGGAAAACCTATGGGCAATGATAAGGCGTAACATTCATATCATATTGCTCATGATTGCACTCCTGGTGACTGGATGTGCAAAGGAATCTGCGCTTTCCACGGAGGTCCCCGGTATCCTCCTCACCATAAAGTGCGACGAGTCAATGTTCACTAAGGCCACGGACACCAAGGACGGTGAACAGTCGTTCAACGAGAACATAATCCAGTCCGTGGACTTCCTTTTCTATCCCGGAGCGAATCCTTCGGCAACCAAAGACGCCGTTTTCCACCTGCGCAAGGAATTGACCAAGGATTCAATGCAGCCGGGCTCTTGGGAGGAGACTTTCAACCTTGTTGTGAAAAAAGACATCATAAATCTTATTTTCACTCCCGCTGATTCCTATAAGGCAACGGTGTATGCCCTTGTCAATTTTGACGGGTCATTCATCGAAGACCTTTCAAAGACATCGCGTACGGACCTTGCTTCCAAGAGGGTCGTCACAGACTTCGCGCAGACGGAGTCCAATTATATCCAACCCAATTTCCTTATGGATGGAGATGCGGTTGTGGTATATGATGAGGATGCTGTCCCCAATGTGGACGCCGTAATCGGCGTCAAGCGCTTTGCGTCAAAGATTACAATCGGCCTCAATGTGATGCCTCGTGTGGAACTTGTCCACAGCAACAGCGAGCAGGATCCCAACGAGATTTGGGAACCAGTCCTGCACACGATGCGGGCTTACCTTGTGGACGGAATCAAATCCGTAGTACTGAGCAGCCACGAAGGAACGCTCCCTGACCCCCTCACAACGGATCAGGATCCGGAGTATTTCTCTTACAGCAGCGACCAGGTAAGGAGACCATACCTGAGGGATGATGACAGCGCCTATCTGGATATGGAGACAGTCGGCGGCAAGGATTATTACACAACCTGGCCCATGTATTCCTATCCTGCGGAGTGGTCAAGTGAAATGCCGGACCATGGATCTATCGATTATACGCACGGACTTCCTCCGGAGCCGCCGTACATCAAGCTTGAGATGGACTGGCGCCGTCTTCCGGAGAACGGTTACGACTACGACCGCCGCAAGTACTACTATAAGATTTACATGCCGTTCAATGAGTTCAGGCGCAACAGCTGGTATGCTTTCTATGTGGACGTGTCCATACTTGGCTCTGAAACTGACGAGGGTAAGGCCGTTCTGGATCCTACCTGCTACCTCCTGGACTGGCAGAACAAGTCCCTGGCAATCAATAAATACGCTGTCATAAGCAAGGCACGTTATCTGTCTGTGGACAGGGCCCGCTGGGATATCAACAACATGGAAACCCTATCTGTTCCCTTCCTTTCAAGCCATAACGTAATGGTGGTGCCGAAAAGCGTCAGGGCAACCAGACCTTATTACGGGGTGATTTCCAATTCCCAGCCCGTAGGTTCCTACCACAAAAAGCTTCATGGTTGGATCAGGCAGGAAGGTGAGAATTCTTACTATCTGGAGTTTAATGGCCAGCCGTCCGGAAATGAGAAATGGGAACCGTCTTCCTGGCTCACCAACACGTCAACGTCAATAGTGTTGAATCACCCCCTGGTAAACGACAATACCCAGGATGACTTTGACTATTCCGTCTATACCATTGATTTTGACATAGTCCATACGGATCTGGCCGATGATCCTACGTCCCACACATATTCACAGTACCTGAGGCACATCACCATAATCCAGCGCCCGGGTATCTATATTGAAAGGATTACCAACTCGGATACGGCAATCCACCAGCTTAATCCCAAAGACACCCCTCCATGCCTTTGCGGATATTCGGACGGAGAACAGCCATGGTGGGACAAGCCCTGGGGTTATGCCTATGTAAACGGCGGACGTTTCATCAGGTCTGAGACAAAGTCCCACCAGGGTACGGAAGACAGATATTTCAAATTGAATTCTGCCAATCAGAAGGAGTATCAGTGGCAGACGGTGTGGTACACCGGCGGCTCCAGGGATATTTGGGATATCCACGCAACCGTTCTGCCGTCCAATTCCAAATTTGTGATTGGAGATCCGCGTGAAGACAGGATCAATAATCTTGACGATCCCGTCAAGTACCCCGGCCTGTATGAATTCACTGTAGGTGGAAAGGATTATGAAACCAAGTGGAACGATCTTGTGGTACTTGAATCTATACGCAGCGGTTCCACGGAATACGTTGAGGTGTCATCCGGCGTCTGGAAGCGTACCGGCTTCAATAAGGCCGAGGCCCTCTATGGGGATGAGCCTTACCGTTCCCTCAAGTGGTATTATCCCACTGAGAGGAGTACCCGTACTGAAAACATGGTGGCGCCAAGTTACCGTGTTTCTTCAAAATTCAGTGGAATCGAGTTTGGAAACCTTACATTCCCCTATGCGGAATACCGCTGCGCCGCCTATCAGGAAGACGGCTTCCCGGCCGGTCGCTGGCGCATTCCCACAAAGGCCGAGGTCAATTTCATCAGTCAGCTTTCCGCAAAGGGATTCTTTGAGTTACTGTTCAATAACAACGGTACTTACTGGTCGGCCAACGGGGCAATTAAAATCAATGGTAGTGCCGTAGAAAACAGCAATGCTTCAAACGCCCTCCTTCGCTGTGTGTATGACTCCTGGTATTGGGATAAGATAGACGGCTTTGAAGGAGACCCGCGCCAGCCGCTGCGGGACGTGTTCTATTGGGGGGATAAAGAGAGATGAGAAGGCTTTGGGTATATCTGATTGCGCTTTTTGCCCTGGTGGCCTGCGCGTCCAATCTGGAGACGGAGTTCTCCGGAGGAATGGACCCGTCCCTTGAAGGCAAGCCGGTTACATTCACCTTCTCTGTCCCGGATGTCCGTATCGGCGCATCCACAAAGGGTGTGGACGGCAGTGACGGATTGATTGACGGAGAACCTTATCTGGACCCTGACAAGCTCTATCTCGTAGTTTGCGGCGGCACCCAGAGTATCAAGTACATAAGGAAGGCGGAGATTGTTCTGGATGACAATGATAATCCGGTTACGGAGGAAATTCCGGTGAGCCAGGTGGATGATTATCCGCTTCAGGATGGCGTTTCAACTGTGACCATGTACAAGTTCAGGGTCCAGCTTGAGCTGACAGACTCACGCCGTACTGTCCATTTCCTTGGAAATATCGATGAGAAAAAGCTGATTACAGGTTCCTATGCATATCAGCTTCTGCCCTCCCTTATGTCTTATGAGGGGAAGCAGGCTTATTGGCAGATGGTCAATATGCCGGCCGTCCATGCCCGTCTTGACAATAAGGGGCAGCCTATAATGGAAGGCGGCTCATATCTTCCTTCAGAGGAGGCGGCGGCAGCCCTCAGGCATGTTCCTCTTATCCGCAATTATGCAAAAATCCAGGTGACGGACGCCACTGCGGAGGAAGATGAATTCCAACTTTACAGTTACGCGGTCATCTTCTATCCCACACGCGGTACGGTGGCTCCTTACAGAAGCAATGTGAACAGCACCGATGATGCGTTCAGTTTCAATTCCAGGGGAGACAGTTACCGTTTCAGCGGCTATGAAAGATGCAGCTTCCAGAACCTTGATGAGGACCTGGAGTATCTTGGTTACCTGTCTCCCAATGTGGACTTTGACCGTGTGATTCCGCCCGCATCCATGTTTGAGAACCCGCAGACCAGCGGCGGAAGGGTAATCAGATATGACCCTGACAACCAGGACCAGGGCTTTTACCTGTATGAGCGTTCCGTTCCAAACGACAATCTGGAACCTACGTTTGTCATCATCCGCGGAAAATTCGGCGACGGGGACGAATATTATTACTACCGCCTGGACCTGATGGAAACCAAGGTGGTGAATTATGAGTCTGTCTATCAGTACTATCCCATCTACAGGAACTTCAGGTACAACATCCAGCTCAACCGTATCTCCTCAATCGGCGTGTCCACTCCGGAAGCTGCGGCAAATGCCTCCGGCGCAGAGGACATATCGGCCGATATTTCAATGAAGCACCTGTCCGACATCTCCAACGGGCAGACCCGTCTTGTGGTGGAGCCCTTCATGTCAAAGACTTATACCGGCCCCAACGAGGAGGGATACTATTATCTGTACGCCCGCTTCTTCAACGACCTCAACTCCCCGGATCCAAACGTGGACTGGGGTGCAGTATCCGTGGAGCTGGAGCCTATGGAGGATATGTCGGAAGACATCCTCCTGCTGTATGACGACGTGGGTAACGAGGTTCACGGCTTCTATCCCTCCTCCCAGATGATGGGCGGTGAGCCGGGATTCAGGATTATCCGTTTCAATACAAAGGCTGCCGGGGCGGAAACCAAGACGCAGAAGATAAAGATTACCGGGCGTAACCTGTACACGCACGAGGAATATCCCCTTTACAGGGAGGTTGAGATTACCCTTCAGAAAAAGCAGCCAATGACCCTTTCGCTGAAATATCCGGAACTGGCATTGCAGAAGGGAGCCAAGCAGGAGGTACGTGTGACCATTCCTGCCGATTTGCCGGAATCCATGTTCCCGCTGGAGTTTACAGTGGAAGCGGAACTGCCAACCCTTACCCCGGATAACGAAGTGGCCGACAACAACCTTCCCGTATATTCCGGTATTTCCATATCGGACAATGAGAAATATTCCGGGAAGAACACTATCCAGTTCATCAGGACCCTTACCAGGGAGGAGTATAACGGCCTTACGGTTAAGGACGGGAATGTCACGTTCTCCAGCTATTTCAAATCCAACAGGAGCGCCAGCGCAACCACTATATGGGTAGGGAACGAATACTTTATCAAGGGGCACGTCTCCTTTACCAACCTTGCCGGCATGACCGGTCAGTTCTATGTTAAGGCCGATGAAGACGACGAAAACGGCTGCATAGTTGTCATCAATAACAGCAACATGGAGTACAACTATGATGAGACCGGTTGGAAGACATACACCGCCAATACTCAAATTGCGGTTGAACGTGGTTATAAGGTGTACTTCCGGTCAACGTCAACTGTCCTAGCCTGGAATGGCGGCAACAAGTTCTACTGCTTTGCGAAGGGCTCCAAGAAGGAGGCTAGGGATGGCCATTTCTCCATAGGCGGAAACCTTGCATCCCTGATTATCGGGGATAACTATGAGTCGGAAGGAGCTAGTTTTAGCGGCACCTGGTCATTCATTGATATGTTCAAGGGACACACTCATCTTTCCGACGCGTCAGAACTTATCCTGCCTATGCTCAAATGCCAGTCAAACGGATACAAGTCCATGTTTGACTCTTGTACCGGCCTTATTTCCGGGCCTCGTGAGCTGCCGGCAACCACCATGGCGACAACCTGCTACCGTAATATGTTCTACGGTTGCACTTCCCTTGTCAATGCCCCTTATATTGCAACTGAAAAAATTACAAGTGACTGTTTCCAGAGAATGTTCACTGGTTGTTCCAGCCTGAAACTCATAAAGTTGAATGCAACGGAATATAAGGAAGGGGCGTTCAAGAAGTCCGGAGAGGATTCCTGGGTTGCAGGTATGTCTCCCGATGGTGAGATCTGGGTTAATCCCGCCATCACCAAAGTTAAAAACTGGGAAAAGATTATTCCAAGTGGAACCAATCCCGCGTGGACCTGGACCGTCAAACTCCTTCCCGACGGCGAAGAATTCCACTATTAGGCCACGTAAAAGACTACATGTGCAGCATTGCCCTCATCGTCCACAACGGTGAGGGTATGTTTTCCCGGAGATGGAGCAAGGCGAAGTTCGTGGATATGAGTGGTTTCTCCTATGTACTGCCCGTCCAGGTGCCACCATATTGTCTGGTCTTTTTTGTGATGGGCAACGCGGAATACGGCTCCCTCCACCTCGCCGCTTATCTGGCGCGGGAGCGTAAGCGTACTGCCCGCAAGGGGATAGATGAATTCCATCACCTTCTCCTGGGGCTTCTTTGAGCCCGTGTATTCCGGATGATGAGGCTTGTAGTACCACTCCATTGCCGGCGGCAGCACAAACTCTCCGTTTTTATGGTAAGGGCAGGGCTCTGTCTGCAGCCCGGCCGATGGCAAGGGCATTTCCTCCGTTTCCGTGCACTCCGGCGATGCCAGATACCCGGATGCCGTGCACACCGTGGCCCAGGAAGACCCCCGGTCGGGGCCGGGGGTGACGTCATCATGCCCACCGTCCCCGTCATGCCCACCGTCCCCGTCATGCCCACCGTCCCCGTCATGCCCGACCTGATCGGGCATCTCCTCCTCCGGCAGTAGATTCAATATCTCAAACATCACCGGTCCTGCTGCGGTAGCGCCGGTAAGGCCCGGAACACCGGAGCCGTCGGCATTTCCGGCCCATACTCCAATTGTGTATCCGTCGGCAATTCCCACGGCCCAGGCATCCCTGAATCCGTAGCTGGTGCCGGTTTTCCACGCCGCCTTGCGCACGGACCGTATGAGCCTCCAGTCCAGCTGGTCCGGGCGGTTCACCTCCTGAAGGGCTTTCAGTGTGTACTCAATGGCCGTTTCATTTAAGATACACTCACCTCCTTCGGAGGTTCGGTATGACATTTTTTTGTCATACCGAGCGAAGCGAGCGTATCTCAAATAACTATATGCCCTGGTTATTTCATCCAACCTTCCTTCGGCCCCGCCAAGAATCAACGACAGACCGTAGTGCGATGGACTGAACCTCAGCGTGGTGAGCCCCATCTCCTTAAGCAGGGCGTGGAACTTTGGCACTCCGTACAGCCTCAGGAGAAACACGGCGGGGACATTGAGAGACCTGACCAGGGCTTCATCGGCCGGGACTGCGCCATAGTACTGGCGGTCAAAGTTCTGCGGGGCAAAGCCGCCCATATTGATGGGAATGTCCGGCAGCAGGGTGCGGGGCAGGATAGTGCCCTCTTCCAGCGCAGCGCAGTACAGGAAGGGCTTAAGGATGCTGCCCGTAGAGCGCTCAGAAGCTGCAATGTCCACATCCACGCCATCCCTTTCCCTGTAGGCCGATGAATTCCCCACGTAAGCCACAATCTCTCCGCTGGCGTTGTCAATCACAACTGCAGCCATATCTGCTATGCCTTCGCGTGCAAGGTCGTCGGAGCGACGGTCGCAAAGGGCCTCCACGCTGCGCTGCAGCGGAAGGCGTATTGCGGTACGTGTGCGTTCACCCTTTGGACAGCGCTCCACATAGTGCCTGGCCCATTGGGGCAGGGGAAGGGGAGCGTCCGGCAGGGGCTCCTCCACCGCGGAGTCATATGTGTCCCTGTCAATGTCTCCGTGCTCCAGAAGCCTTTTGAGGAGGCGGTTGCGTTTAGCCAGCAGTTCCTCCCGGCCCTTCCCGGGGTGCAGGCTTGAGGGTGCATTCGGCAGCACGGCCAGTG
>JAEEGL013570568.1_pt1 | contig 10438 bp, 12 predicted proteins | sample 9134231 | NCBI WGS metagenome assembly JAEEGL01 (sample SAMN16246548, study PRJNA631951) | gut metagenome | biome: gut microbiome; feature: rumen; material: fiber-attached | host: Bos | place: Iran: Karaj | collected 2018-10 | reverse complement strand
GTGGAATAGTGCAAAAGAATGAGTTTCGTGAGCTGTGAGTTCTGCACGAGATTTCGTTTCTTCACCATTCAAAGCTTGATGATGAGATGTGTATTGATGACAATCATATATTGTGTGAGAAAAATGACCAGAATTGTTTGTGCCAAAACAAAGCTGAACAATCACACCGACAAATCAAATCACGAACAACAATTGAATCGAAATCAACATCAATTGAGCAGTCGTGAGAAACGACAATGATATTCAAGCGATTGCTGATGAAATTATTCGTCAAGTGAAGCTTGAAAAAAACTTTTGAATTGCTTAATCAATAAAAAATGACAACAATCATCAATTGAAGACTACTATGACAATGAAACAACGCAATCATAATGACTTGAAATGCGACGTTTTCATTCAATTGATATAATCTGGCGAACTGAACAACAGTCAGAGTTGTGAGTTGCAATTCTGATGATTTGTGAAAAGTTGATTTCGAAACATTCAACTATGCAATGCAAGATTGATGATGAGTATTGTGAAGATATTTCAGAACACACACAATCAATATTTGATTGAGTATCACAGAAGAAACACACGAGAAACTTCTTGCACTTATGGACGAAATCAAATATCAGTGTTCAGCTGTTCAATGAGCATTGAGAATCAAGAGTTGAGATGTTGTGCGTGAACGAACTGCAACTTGCACAGCAATCAAATTCAATAGACAAGCTTTCAATGTGAATCGATTGTGATGAGTTCAATTGACATTTCAAGCAGTCAACCCACATTCACACAGCTTGAAACCTTTATCATTGAATATCACAAGTCAGACTTGATTATACAAATATTCAATCTGATATTTATGACGTGCAACAGCATATTTCACGCTGAATATGGCGATTGAATCAGCTTGAACATATTCAATCTATGTGAAAATAAACTGATTCAAGATTGAATTGCCGAGTAGAGCATATTCAGTTTGAGATATTGTGAAAATCGATTGAACAACGAAAAAAGCAACAGTGAATGACAATGAAGTTGAATACAATTGAAGTTTCAGACCTTTGGAATATTGAGACAACCCACTTGAAATATATTATTGATGAACATATACTGCGACTTTATCTTATTATGAAAATTATCTATAATGAAAACGTATGTTGTGAAGACTTACAATGTCGATTGAACTTACAAAGAGACAATCAACCCAAACAGCATTCTGAATGAGATTTCTTTTTCAGCTTGACTGAATCAATGACAATGACAATTGAACATTCAGACTGATTATAAATTCGCAGATACATCATACAAATGATGAGAATATGTGAAAGTTCGATTGTATGATGAAAAACACGTTGACTGAAAACAGATATATTTCTGATATATTTCAAGAATAGAAAGAAAAGCAGATGAAAGCCGTGAATATACAACATTCACGTGTCTTTGAGTTTGAAGTCTGTTGAAGTCTATCATATACACGAATTGAAGCTATTCACAGACGTGTGCAAATATGATGAAAACAATCAGAACATTCTTCAATTGATATTATGCGAACATCATTTCAGAATGAAGTATTTCTGAAACTGTTGCAACAACACAAAACCGAACACGAAATCAGAACAATTGTTTTGATTGTTTCAATACAATCGCAGAAGCTATCTGATACAAATGGACTGTTGATTGAGAATGAAATCTTGATTTGTTTATACCAAGCACAAGAACAAAGCACATTGTTCATCTGTGAGAAGAAGTGAATTCAATCACAGTTTCAAACAGTGTTGAAGAACTTGTGAATGAATATAGACTTGCAAGAAACTGATGAACTATTCAAACTTATACTGACGCAACTTCAATTTCAGAATTTTGAAGAAAGATGAAATATGAAAGCAATACAAGTCTGAATAGTGCAACAACACAAAATCAATATTGAAACGCATATATTCAGCAATACAAAAACCCACTTCAATCAATTCAACTCGTATTGAATAGTGAATATGCTTATGAAGACATCAAGCCGTGAGATTTGATTTCAGTATTGAATACAGATTTGACGACATTGAATGATTTGATAATCAGCAAAATTCAATACAAAACAGACCAAGCGACAATCACGATTGAACATCAAGACACGTTGCGAAACGTTCTGCAATAATTTATTTCGTAATCTATCAAAACAATGGCTTTTGTGAACTACAAGACAGAAAACAATGTATATTCATATCTTGCAATTGCATTGAGTTCAGACGCAACAACAATGCAAGTGAATGATTGAGATATATTCCCAGTGAATTGACCTTTCATCTGCACACTTGAACACTATGACGATGATTGAAACTGTGTGAAAAGAGAAATCATCAAATGCACAGAAAGAAATTGAAATACATTGACGATTGTGAGATGATTTGAAACTTGCGTTGCTGATGATACAGCCAACCCAAAGACATTGCAACAATCACCATTCAATTTTGTTGCGTGAGATTCTGTTTCATTGACTTTGACTTCTGAATTGATTTCTGATATTCAGAACGAAATCACAAGACAGCTGAACAGTCTGAACACAGCACAAAGCTGTATTGATTCAGCAAATTGCAGAATTTCTGACATTGAAGATTTTATCAATAATCTATAATAAAAAATGGCGATAGATGACTGAAATTTCACAACGATTTGTCCGTTAGCATATACGAATATTGAAGTTCACTATTGCAAATGATGATGATTCATCACAGCACGACAATGAGTTGATAATCTATGAAATCAGCTTCAATGATGAAGTGTTCGTTTGTATAATGACGACCCAACGAATGTGAAAGCACCTACAATCTGATGATATGAATTCGACCACCGAGAATTCACAGACGCAAATTGATGTCGTCAATGTGTTTCAGATGACCCTATTTCTTTACTTACTTGTAGAACTGAATAATGACTACATATTGTCTCAACCCAAATGAAACGTGGCTTGCAGTGTATAATCTGAACACTTGAACAATGCCGACAAACAATGTGATATTTTCACATATCACAGCGAATCTTTCAAGTTCTGCGACAAGTATTGCAATCACAAATTGAGAATGAGAATTGTTCACGTGATGAATGATTGCAACAATCGAACAGCTGAATGCTGAATGAAAAGCAACTGCAAGAGAAGTCGTTTTGATAAGTGCAATCAATTGAAACACGCTGACAATCACGAGATGATATGAAAACTGTGTGATTGATGATACAGCTTCGCCAAAAGTTCTTTGAAATACGCCACAAAGTTTCACAAGTTGAGCCAAAATTTCAGTATATGTTTCAAGAGCTTTGTTGAATTGAGTTCAGACAAGATTGTCGCAAGTGAATTGTCCTTGCAATACTTCTGTGTATAATCAATCAATGGAATTGACAAACGAGCTTGATTCTTGTTGTGATTTCTGGCGATGAAAATTATATGACAAACTTGCTTCAAATTGCTGATATAGATGTTGTATATTTTGAGATTGAAGCGATTGAGATTTGATTGTGAATAGTGAAACAGCTGATGAATATTGAAACTATTTTCTTTGTGCGAATAGAGTATATCAATTCAATAATCTGATTATTGAAGAATGATTCACTGTGAGATTTGAAAAGCAGTGAGTTCCGAATATAAGAGTGAGAAACAAATTCATCAATCGTTGAACGATCGATTTGAGATGATGAGAATGCACGTGAAATTGTTGCTATGTTGACGATATAACTTGAACAACAATTCAGAATCTTTCTTGCGACCGATGTCCAAGATGTTGATGAGCTTCATATTGTTGATGAGCCGTCTGATGTCCGTGAAGTGATTGTTGTTGATGAGATTGATGAAAAACGACAGCGACTTGACGAACAGAAGCTGATTGATTCAACTGATGAACTTGATGACAAGGTTCGATATGTTGAAACCCACCAACTTGATGATGATGAGGTTGATGATGATGATGAAGATATTGAAACGGTTGAACTTGATGAGTTTGATGACGTAATACATATCAATCTTGACCGAATATCTGATGAGATTGATGAAATTCAAGCTATTGGTGAACGTGATGAACTTGATGACGTTGATGAAGTTGATATTCGTGAGCTTGATGAGAATGATGAAATTGATGAAACTGATTCATCATTTGATGAACTTGATGAGCAATCAATAGAGATTGAAGTCGAGCTTGAAGATGATGACTTTGAGTTTTGAAATGATGAACTTGATGACGTTGATGATGTCGATGATGAAATTGATGAAATTGATGAAATGCTGTCTGTAATATGTTCTGATTGTTCTTATCTGCAAGAATCTTTGACAATACAGATTGAGTGATATGTTCAAGATGATGAGATTGATGAGAATGATGAAATTGATGTCGATTCTGATGTGATTGTTCATATACAACGAACTGATGACCTTGATGAAACGGTGCAGATTGATGATGTTCAGTGATTGTGTATTGAACAGAATTTCATCAATGAATGATTGACAATTCAAAATGATTGAAATGATTGTGATGATGTCCGAATGATAGATACTGCAATTGAAGAAATTGTCGTGTTGCAGATTGAAATGATTGAAACGATTGAAGCTGTTTGATATGTAAAGTCTTTAATTATTAAGAATAAAAAACAATGGCGAATGCTTGATGTATAAACGCAATCTGATTTGATTGATGTCTAATCAGAACACTCGAAAATCTTGATTCATCGAATATATGAGTTTGAGTGCAGTTCACTGCACCAAACCCACTCGATGACAAGCGTTTTGATTATATCAAATACACAGACAAGAACTGAAATACTTGTTGCTTGACGTGAGAAAATGAGATTCTGATATATGCAACAAACTGAACAATCAAAAATCTGACTTTGACGAATGATGATACAAATGAAGTTGTGAACGTGAAACGAAGCGATGTATTTTGAAGCAATCGAAAAAAGACTGTTGTGAGATACAAGACTTGATGATACCCAACATCAATCACAGATTGAACGCTTGCTGTTGAAGAACTTGTGATGAATCAATATGCTTCAACTTGATTCAATGTTGAATGACTTGAAGACTGAACAACATACTATTTTTCTGTGTTCGCAGTCGCCCAAGATGACACAATAATTGTTGTGCAAACTAATTCAATCACGACCGAATTCATAAAATATAGATTGATTACAGATTTCAGAAATTACAGTTCTCTTGCACAACTTCAACAAGCTTGACGAACAAACACATTCAGAAATTTGTGAAATATTCAATTCTCATATTGAAGCACGTGAATGAAATTCACTTCATCTTGATATTGATGAATATATGCAACAATTCCATTCGCAATAAGTTGAACGAATAAGATACACTTCAAATTGACGTGAAATTGAAATACAAATAGTGCTGTATATTCAAACATCTGTTCAAAAAACACGCCAGATTTAGGTTCAAATGATATGACAGAAGTCTGTTATAGACTTCCATTCAGTTGAAAACAAGACCAATGAATGTGATGTAATAAGTCAGTTTGAAGCACAAAATATCGGTCAATTTTCAATTTAGGAAGAACAAGCTACAATTGAGTGAACTGAAATTTTGAATATGAATTCGATATTGATTTGAATACAGATGCAATCAGTTGGAAGTGTTCTGCACCGAGTTCAGCCGTGTATGAAATGTCTTGAACATTGAACACAGAATGAAGAAATGCAATCATCTGAACAAAATTCTTGTGCTTGCGATTTGCAAACTATTCGAGTGCAACGAACTATCTATACACATCAGAATTGATTATAAGATAATCAAAAAGCACCGATTGAACGGTGCTTTCTTTTTATGGAAGAATTTTTGTTGCGTATTCAGAAACTTGTGCTGATGTTCGTGCTGTGTTTTCAAATATCACTTCATCAATTGTTCAATCAATATATCTTGTATCTGTATATTCTTTTCAGACATATCGTTGATATGATTGACTTGGTGAAAATGATTTTGTTCATTGTGCAACTTGATTTCAATCAAGATATATTGTTCGCACATCTCAGCTTCTCGTCAAAATGATATTATGTCGCACATTCAATGTCGGGAGTGTTGTGTATTTGATCTCAGTTGCTGTGCTTCAATAGAATGAAACTATAATTCACTGTGTTGTTCACACTTTTGCAATGTGATAGTGAATACATCAAGAAGTTCGTTGTTGAACTCAAAGCAACGATTGAAACTCTTGAACTGAATTCAATTTCACACAGATTGAATATGTGAAGTCTCAACTCGGACAAGCCATAGGAAGTTGAATTGCGTGGCTTCTTCACATATCAACTCAATATCATTTGATTCAAGTCGTGTATGTTCAAGCACCATTGTATCGTGTTCAGTTTCTTCAATTTCAACTTCAATCATTCAGATTTTGATTGTTGAAAGAATAATAGAGAAGCGTATTCACTCACGGCTTTCGTGAAAAATCAGTTTGCACAGAATTAGTTTGCACAACAATTATTCTGAAAGATTAAGAGATTCAATATTCAGACTTTGTTTTGTTGAAATATTCTGTGAATTCACCAAACGTTCGTGATTTTTTCTCAAATATCACTCTTGAAAAATCAATATCAATTGTCTTGTTTCATCATAATTGTGTCAAAAAACACGATGTCGCATTTCACGGGTATCATCAAGAATATATGATATATTCTGTATTGTTTACATATCATTTCAATGATGTTCAATCTCGTGTAATTCACACAAGTGTTCGCAATCAAGTTGACAAAACTTTTTCTCATCAAAAATATTCACTATTATTATAATACATATAGAATGACGGATTCTTGTAGTTTGTAGGCGAAGATGAATTTGTTTGTATCAATATATTTGAATTTCGAGAAACTCAACGCAGAATTATACTTTGTCAATTTGTTCAAGTATTATATGAATTCAATTTCAATCGTGCGATGATTGTTTTCAATCAAGTTGGAACGGCGTTCAAATTTGAATTTGATGTAAATTTTCTTCCGATAGTTTGTTGCGTTCAAGTATTTGAAAGTGTGTAATTTCAAAGAACATCAAGTCAATCTTGTTCAAATGGAAAATATGCAAGTGTGTCTGAACTCGGCTTTCGTCAGAAATCTGTTGTGATAGAATTACTCTGCACAACAATTATTGTGCAAGAAATCACGAGAAACCTTGCATATTTTCGAAAAATTTCTCGCATTCATCACTTGCGATTATAATACAATCGCATTTATATGATAAAATCAAAAAATGTCAGACAAACAAGAGAAAAAAGCTGTTCAATGTATTTTTACAGAAGAACAGAGAAAAGCACGTGATGAATTTGAAAAACGTGCAAGAGCTGTTTCAGATTCACATTCTTCAACGCTTGTGATAAAAATCGATTGATGATTGTGAAGAAATATCGCAATGACTTGAATCATTTCAGAAGTTGCGAAAAAAAGAAAAGTGAAAGTGATTGCTTCACGACCACTTGCTTTTCGATGAAACCCATTCATCGAAAGTGTGCATTGATTATGAGACAGAAGACTGTTTCAAGATGTGATTCGTTGAAATGATTATGTTGAAATTGAGCCATACACAAACCCAAAATTCTTCAATGATTGAGAAAATCGATTGAAGATTGTATGAGAACAATTCTGATTCAACGAAATCATATACCCACAACTATTTCTTGCAGAGCGAGAAAAGAAAGCGTATAGACTTGATTGAAATGCTGTATTGTTTCAGCCTTTCGGAAGCACAATGGACTTGAACGGAAGCGACAAATCATATCGTTCAATACCAGTAGAAAAAGCACAGTATATGGCTGAACAGCTGATGAAAAAATGATACACAGTCTATACTTGCGAAAGCGACAAACAGCCAGAATTGAGATGAGTGAACACATTGAGAAAAATCACTGATTTGAGATATATCGTTTGATTGTGTTCAAAATACAAAGTGATTTGATGTGATTCTTGTCTTCATCACGCAAGTGTTTGATTCTGAATGAAGCCGACAGTTCTTCGAGCTTGAACAGATTCTGCAAGATTCTGATACGATGAAAAAGAAAACAATTACAGAGAATTTGAGATGAAAGCATATACACCGATGAGAATGTTCATCAATGACTTTGACTTTGATAATAGTAATCAGTGAACAAATGATTTCACGATTGAATTCATAGACAAAATTATCGAAAAATTTTAGTTCTTAATTCATAAAAATGCGATTGAAACTGTTGCTGATGTTAGCTTGCTGAATTCTATTCATATTCAGTTTGATAAAATTCGACATTGCATTGTTCAAGTTCTTGCTTGTTGTGAGCTTGCTTGCGATTATTTTTATTTCAGTATTTATGTAAAGAATGACAGAAGCTGAATGATTTGCTGTTTGAGTTTTTTGATGACTTACAACAGCTTGAATTCTGGAATATTTCGGAATGAGTGGCGAATGATTGCTGATTATGACAGCGATGTTGATTCTTGATTTGATTTTCTGATTGTGCAGTGCAAAAGCGAGATGAGAAAGAATTGAATCAAAAAGACTTCAACAATGATTGATGAAAAAAATGACACGCTGGCTTTTACCGTTCATCGTTGCACTTTGATTGAAACGAACTTGAATGCCGTGAATTGAAGCACTTATCACAGCAATCGTTTGAATGATTGTATTCAGTGAACTATATTCAATCATCTGACATATATATTCAATCAATTACAAAGAAGAACTGCCAGAAATCGACGCATTCAAAATGCTTTTGAATAGTTTGGTGAAAATAATCAAAAATCTGATAAACAAAAAGAACGATGAAATAGAGCCAAAAGATGAAGAAAAAAAGTCTGACTTTACATCATAATGTAAAGAACAAATGAAGAAAACAAAAACGTATGTATTGAAGCGAATCACAGCGATTGTGATTTCTTTGATTATACGATTTTTATTTTTTTGAGAAGTATGATAGATTATATCATTTATAAGTTCACGAGTCGGTGGAATAAGAGAAAAATCAAGAGAATCATTTTAGCATATAAGAAAAGCTTGAATGTGAAAACTTGAAAACAATTACAGCGTTCATCACATACTGCCAAAAAGTAAACACGGAAGCAACGAAACAATCAATCTTGAACTGTTGAGAAACACGACACATCGTGCGATTCATACGCTGTTTCAGAATCAGATGATTGCTGAACAACTTATCACAACAGTCTGATTGTCTGAAAAAGCATTGCGTGAAGATGTGCGTGAACGGTTGCTTGAAACACTGACATCAAGAAACATTCTTGACCCATACGAACGATACAAAAAAGACGCTATTTTATAATCAAATATCAAACAATGAACAATTGAATTCTTGACGCACAAGTTTCAAAGCTGATTGAAGAAAATGAAGAAATGAAAGAAAGAATCAATCAACTTGAAAAGACTGTGCAACAAAATCAGAAAAATGATGTTCACGACATCAAAGAGATGTTGAATTCAATCAAAGAATTCAATGAAAAGCTTCTCGATTTTTCGAACACAATCAAAATTTTACAAGCACGAAAAGATTGAATCGACAAAATCATTGAAAAAATCAAAAAATTTTTGCCGATTTAGTCAATTTTTTTCAGAAAAAATTTGTGTTCAGAACTGACTTTTCAGCAAAAAACGTCAAAATATTTATCAATAAAAAGTCAAAAAATGGAAGAAACAAAATGATATGAATATTCACATTTGAGAATCTGCAAGCACAACATTCAACGTGAATCTTGCAGAAAATGTCTGTTTGAAACATTGTGCAGACTTGAAGAAGACCAGCAACGCCGTGAGCCTATCAAATGAAGCTAAAAGAACGGCGTTCATATAGAAATTTATTTCATAATATATGCAAATGTTTGAAGAAACAATTTGATGTCTGTGAGATTGATATGAATACACAGACTTTCAGCTTCAAGAAGCTGATATTGATAATCTGCCAGAACTTTACGAAAAAGATGAAATCAGATTCGAACGAAATCAATGAAATCAAGACCGAAGTGAAGTTTCTTGCACGATATTCAATGCGATTTGATGTCTTGCTGACTTAATCAATTATTGATTCAGTCTTAATGAGATTCAAGAGTATGATGAAGAATCATACAAGCCAGAACGATGAAGAATCAGATGACATTGACGATTGACGAAAAATGCGTTCAAGCTTGTCGCTAAAAAATACAACGAATCAGAACTTTCAAAGCAATTCTGAAAAGTTGCATTCTATACTGTGAACAAGTTCAATGAAAAAGCGATTGAGAAACTTCTTGCTAAAAAATACACGATTTGATGAAATTGATGTATCACTGCCGAATATCGTGCAGATTATAAGAAAGACGCATTCGTTCAATGATGTGAATTCTGAAAGCTGACAAACTGACACGCTTTCAACATAATCAACAAAGAATGACAAACAAGCGTGAAAGATTCATACGCTTGAAGAAAAACAACAGATTGAAAGAAAGACTGCAACACATT
>JAEEGL013060504.1_pt1 | contig 10438 bp, 7 predicted proteins | sample 9134231 | NCBI WGS metagenome assembly JAEEGL01 (sample SAMN16246548, study PRJNA631951) | gut metagenome | biome: gut microbiome; feature: rumen; material: fiber-attached | host: Bos | place: Iran: Karaj | collected 2018-10 | reverse complement strand
TTTTGAATGGCATCCGGCAAAACATTCCTCAAAAACTCATCCAGCCGGCAGCTTTCCTGTACTGAAAAAAAATACGTTTTCATAAATTAGTGATTCCTATTTTTTCCAAGAGTCTACCTTATTATGATGTCGGTGCAGTTGATGAGTTTCGGTTTCATCGCATAAGGCGAGCATCCTGTAAATTTGACGTTTTCAAAAACGATTCCATAGTGACTTTCGCCGCCTTCCTTTGCAAGGACAATAATCGTGTTGCTTCTGGCCTTGTACACGGTGCAGTTCGAAAGAGTGATATCATGAAAGACAGCCATTTTTTCTGCAGGCCCGTATTTTGAAATTGTCCCGGCATCGCTGTAATCCGTTGAGAGGGAAAACGCATCCTTACAGAAAGCGATGGCGTTGTCAAAAAATGCAGAATCGCACACTTCTCCGCCATTTGAAGGAGCGCTCTTTACTCGGAATGGAGTGTCCGTGTGATTGAATATGTTGTCATGCACGAAAACACGCTTTATTCCAAGGGCTGTGTGGCTTCCAAAAGCAACTCCGCCATGCCCATGATGAATGTAATTTCCGAAAATCGAGACATTCTCAACTCCCTTTTCTCCAGACTCAAAAGCACTTTTTCCGACTCCGGCACTGAATACAATCGAGTCATCTCCTGCATCAATCAGGTTGTTCCAGATAAACACATTTGACGAGCAGATTATTCCGATTCCGTCTCCATTGTTGCAGTCATAGGAAAGCTCGTTTATTGAAGTGACGCTTATGTTCGCAGAATCGATGATGTTTATGATGTGATTTGCAGGATTGATGAAAGTGAGGCCGGAAATAAAAAGTCCGTCAACATTGCGCAAAATTGCGAGGGTGCTTCTTGAAGAATAAGAGCCACTCAAAAGCTCATCATCTTCCATATTAAGAGTCTTACCCTGCATTTGAGCAAAAGCTTTTGCACACGACGATGCTAAAATTCCGTTCTCATAGACACTCTTTTTGTTTCCTTTCATGAATTTTACGAGGGCAAGAACGTCATCTTTTTTATAGTCAGGATCTCCTTCCTCAGAATATGTGCGCCATGAAAGCGACGGATAGGAATCCATTCCCTCAAATTTCCAGCCGTTTCCGTCGACAAGGCCGCTTCCAATAATCCTTAGGTTCTCCGCGCCGTCTGCATTCAAAAGGCCAAAGAATCGCCTGTCGGTGTAATAAGGATACATCAAAAATCCAAAATCGTAATGCTCGGCAAAAGGTGAGCCGCAAAGTTCTCCATCAATTAAAAGGGTCATGTTCGATTTTAACTGAAGCGAGCCGCTCATAAAAAGACCGTATGGGATTTTTACGATTCCACCAACAGGACAGGAATCTATTGCCCGCTGAATGGAGCGCGTGTTTTCAAGGATAAAGTCTTTTAAGGTTTCATCTTCGTCTGAGTTTACTTTTTCTGATGATATGGCGCCAAAATCACTTACATTCAAGACTGCTGAAGGCTTTTTTTCAGTTGTAAAAGAAATTTCCTTTGAGGAAGCGATTATTTTTCCTCTTGAGTTAACGGCGCAGACTTTTACGGTGTATGATTTTTCGCTTTCAAGACCTGTTATGTGATAGAAAGTCACGTCAGTTTTAAGCATGTCCTGAGAAGTAAGTTTTTTAGTGTAATATTTATAGAAGGATTTTGAATATCCTGCGACATTTTTGTTTTGAGAGGCTGCATTCTCGCGGGCTGTCTGAGGAAGTTTTTTTCCATTAAGAAAAATAACATAATCAGCACAGGAAAGCTCTGAGGAGTTTTTAGGAAGGCCATCCCAGACAATGTGGGCTGAATCATAAAAAACGCCGAGATGCGGTATCTTAAGTCCTGAAATTTCAGTTTTTCCAAGTGCAAAAACAGAAGAAGCAACATTAAAGCAAAAAAGGCATGAGGCCAGAAACACATTTTTCATAGTGAATGCATTCTAGCAGAGATAAAAATCAAGGGCAATTAATGAGCTGTTATATGACGAGCCTATATTTTGTGGCAGCGTACCTTGTGATTTTCTGCAATTGTCTTCCATGCAGGAGTGCGCTCAAAGCAAAGAGCCTCTGCCTTAGGACACCTGTGGGCAAAAGGACAGCCCTTGACCTCTGAAAGAACAGTCCTGACTTCATTTGAGATTAATCCGCCAAACAGAAGTTTCGTATAAGGATGTGCGGCAGTCTTGTAGAGATCCTTTGCCTCAGCTTCCTCAACAAGCATTCCGGCGTACATCACTCCGATCGTGTCACAAAAATAACAGCTTACCCTGAGGTCATGGGCAATAAAAAGAAAGGAAAGATTCCTTAATGAACGCAAATCCTGAAGAAGATTTAAAATCTGAGCCTGAATGCTGACATCCAAAGCTGAGACAACTTCATCACAGATGAGAAGCTCAGGCTTCATTATTAAAGCACGTGCGATGGATATCCTCTGCCGCTGCCCCCCGGAGAATTCGCTTGGACGGCGGTTTAAGTCAGATTTATCAAGGCCGACTTCTTCAAGAAGCTTTTCGCATTCCTGAGTTGCGATTTTTTTTCCAGGCCACATTTTTGAGTGCCGGTAGGCCGCGGTCAAAATCGAATAGACCGTCATCCTTGGATTTAAAGAGCGGGCTGGATCTTGAAAAATATATCTTACGCTTGAAGTTTCTTTTTTTGTTTTTTTTGCAGGATTTTTTTCCGTGGAAGAATTAAAAGTGACCTCTCCTGAATCTGCCTTGTACATTCCGACAATGATTCGCGCAGTCGTCGTTTTTCCGCAGCCAGATTCACCTACAAGTCCGTAAGTCTTTCCCCTTTCGATTGAGAAAGACACGTCATTTACTGCGTAAACTTTCTCCTTGTTTTTTGCAAAAAAACCGGCTTCAAGAGAAAAAGACTTTTTTATGTGGCTTACAGATAGAAGATTTTCACTCATGATTTTCTCCGTCGCTTAAATTTGGCTGCAGGATAAAAATGCAGTCTTCTCCACTCCTCACCTTTTTGCCTGAAGGAACTGTAGCGCACTCTTTTCGGGCATAAGAACATCGAACGCAAAACGGACAGCCTTCCACAGGATTTGCAGGATCGCTTACACGTCCCGGAATTGAAACAAGTCTTGAAGTCGTGTAATGAGTTCCGAACTTCGGAGTTGAGGCAAGAAGAGCCTTTGTGTATGGATGCGATGGACTTGCCATGATTTTTGAGGAAGAACCGCTTTCCATTATGAGGCCGCCGTACATTACGATTATGCTTGAGCACAACTCAGAGACGAGGTTGATGTTGTGACTGATGAAAATGATTGAAAGATTTCTTGTTTCGTTCAGTTTTTTAAGCAGCTCGACAATCTGGGCTTGAATCGTTACGTCGAGGGCTGTAGTCGGCTCGTCTGCAATCAAAAGCTCGCAGCCTTGAGCAAGAGCAAGTGCGATTCCGATGCGCTGAAGCTGTCCCCCTGAAAACTGATGCGGGAAATTTTTTAGGCGGAGAAGCGGGTCTGAGATTCCGACCTCAAGGAGAAGCTGTGAGGCTTTTTTAAGGGATTCTTCCCGAGTGATTTCAGGCGTTGAATTGCGGAACGTCTCCAGGAAAACGCTTTCCATGTTTTGAAGCGGGTCAAAAGAGCGTCCCGGCTCCTGAAAAATCATGCCGATTTTCTTTCCGCGAAACGAGCGGAGTTCTTTATCGCTCAAAAGGGCGAGGTTCACAAAATCAGCGGATGAAGAAGAAAGATTGTAATAGATTTCGCCTGAGACAGTTGCATTTGAAGGATGAAGGCCTGGAATGGCACTTGTCGTCACGGTTTTTCCAGAGCCTGATTCACCTACGATACCAAGGATTTCTCCACGTTTCATTTTGAATGACACGCCGCGAACTGAGTGAATCGATACGCTTTTATTTCCGCGCATGATTTTAAAAGAAACGTTTAAGTTTCTTACGCAAAGCAGGATATCTTTCGTAAGAAAAGACGGGGGCGTTGCGGGGGCAGTTTTGTAATCATCAGCGCCCCCGCTTGAAGGGGTAGCGCAAGAGTTTTTCTCTTGCGCGAGTGGAAGGCTTTCCCCACCCTTTTGCCTTTTAGCCTTCTTGAAATATATGTGGTACGGGTCAAAATAATCGCGCAAGGCATCGCCGACAAAATTGAATGCAAGGGTCACAAAAAGAAGCATCAGGACGGGCAGCAAAAGCCACGGGAAATTCTTGAGGTTTGAGAGAGTTGCAATGTTTCTGTTTATTAAAGAGCCCCAGCTTACGCTAGGATCTGCAATTCCAAGTCCGAGATATGACAGCGTTGTTTCGCTCATGATGAATCCTGGAATTGCAAGGGTCGTGCTTACGATTAAAAGGCTCGTGATTTGAGGCATTATGTGGCGGAAAATGACGATTATACCGGGAACGCCTTCGAGGACTGCATCAAGGACAAATTCCTCGCGCTTAATCGCATGAATCATGCCGCGCAAAGTCCTTGCGCTTCCAGGCCAGCCGACAAGGGAAAGTATTATCGTGATTATCATGTAAACCTGCCCCGGAGCCATTTCCGTAACGGAACCGAGCAGTGAGCGCAGAAAAAGAATCAGATAAAGGCCGGGAATGAGCATGAAGAACTCAGAAAGGCGCATTATCGAAAAATCGCACACTCCGCCGTAAAATCCTGAAAAACCACCTAAAATGATGGCAAGGAAAAGTGAAATGAAACTTGCGACAAAGCCAATCGTAAGGGAAATCCTGCTTCCAAAAACTATGCGCGAGTAAAGGTCACGCCCCCTGTCGTCTGCGCCAAACAAAAAAACAGGGTATTCTTCGCCCGTATACGCATCCGGCACCGTAGTAAAGAGATGGCGGCTGCACGGAATAAAACCGAGGAGGCGGTATTTCTCGCCTTTCGCAAAGAATTTTAGATTGTGGGAGAGTCCCTTTACCCTTGCATACTTGAAATTTATCAGGCTCAAAACACGCATCTCCCGCACTGAGAAAAGAGAGGCGGAAGACGGGGAAAATTCAATGTTTGCAGGATGAAATGAACAGTTTTCGAAACTCCTGTTCGGATTGTACGGTGCAAAAAACTCAGCAAAAATCATCACGAAGTACAGGAGCGCAATGAAAATCAGAGAAACAAATGCTAAAGGCCGTGTCTTCAGGTAATCGAAAACTTTCTTCATTTACGAACTAGTGCGGATCAAAAATCGCTGAGGCGAAGTTCCTTTGAATAAGAAAGGGGAACCGTATAATTATATGATGAATTCAAGAAAACAAATTCTGCGTCTGCGCTAAACACTGGATTTGCTCCCTCTTTTTTTATGAGCTTTGCTATGAAAGAAGCGGCACTGACAGGATCAATCTCTGCAGAAAGCTTGACGGTCTTATTTGAGGAGTTTATCACAGCATCTTGAGGCACTTTGAGTTCTATGAGATTGTTTTCACCGTCTTTAAGCGCGCAATTCTTAAAGCTGCATTCCCAGGAAGCAAATCCTTTTTCCTCAACAGTAAGGTCAAAACTAAGCCCGGCTTTCAAATCTGTAAGAGATGGCGGCACGAAGCTGATGTTTGAAACAGAGAAAGAAGGCTTCATGATTGGAATTGTGAATGTATAAAGAATAGGAAGCTTAGGGTCGATTTTGTTGAGGACAGCCCCGTAAGAAGCGTAATCCAGATATGCACCTCCGTGAAGCGTACAAGTGACAGAATTTTTTCCGCGCACTGTTTTTGTGAGGCTGATGATTTTGTCGTAAGGAACCTTAAAATGGAGTTTTTGCTTGCTTACGCGCTGAGAGCGGATTTCAAACGGCTCAAATGTGTCGACCTTAATGACTTCCTCATCAAAATAAAGGACATCAAGGTCAAGTTCCTTTACACGAATCTCAACTGGATAAGGATTGTCAATTCTGTAAGAAAGCTCGAAATCCATTCCGTCAAGGTCAAGCCCAGTCATTTTAAGGGACGTGATGTTGAATGTCGGAATAAGCTCAAAATAACGAAGCGTTGAGCACGAAGGCAACACAAATGCAAGAAGAAGAAGGGCTAATGCTTTTACGATTTTTTTATTCATTTTTTTCCTCATTTTTATTTTAATCAACAAAGCCTATGTCAACAAGTTACAAAAGGCAGAGTTTAATTTTTCCCATAGCGGATTCTCGGATCTACAAGGGCAAGCAGGATGTCTGAGAGAACCATGCCCACCAGAACCAAAAATGCAATGAACATGCTGTTTGCAAGCACAAGGTTTACATCCTGCTGCATTACGGCCTCATACATAAGGCGTCCCATTCCGGGGTAAGCAAAAATTATTTCAAGGACGAGAGAGCCTGAAAAAAGGCTGGCAAGAAGATTTGCGCTTCCCGTTATGTAAGGATTAAGAGTGTTTCTGAACGCATGATTCAAATAAATCCGCCGCTCAGAAATTCCCCTGGCACGCAAAGCCGTTATGTACGGCAAGCCCATCTGGTCAAGCATGGTTGAGCGAATCATCCGCATGGTTGAGCCAAATCCACCCAAAAAGGAAGCGAAGAGCGGTAAAAAAACGTGGTGGGCATAGCTGAAGACAAAGTGAGCCGGTCTTTGTGAAAAAGGAAAGTCAGGATAAGCCGTTATAGGGAAAAAGTTAGTAACCGAAGCGAAAAACTGAAACAAAATCAGAAGAAGAATTCCCGGAAACGCATGAAAGAAAAGGGCAAAAAAAGTCGCCGCGACATCAATCTTTGTTCCGGCCTTGCTTGAAAAATAGACTCCAAGCAAAAAGGAAAAAATCGTTATAAAAACAAGTGAGATTATGTTCAGCAACAGAGAATTGATTATGCGGCTTTTTATCAAAAAAGAAACTGATGCATTTGAAATCAGGCTTCGTTCCAAATCGTGATGGATGACGACACGGTTGAGCCATGCAAAATATTGTGCAGTAAAGGATTTATCCAGTCCAAGCTCCGCCCTCTTTTTTTCGATTTGCTCAGATGAAAAAAGGAGATTTTTAGCGGAAGAAGAGCGTGCATCACTTGAAGTCTGAGACAAAATCTGCTGCTGAACCATCTGGTCAACTATATCTCCCGGAGCTAAGGCCATTAATGCAAAAAGCGCCCAGCCCAGAAAAAAAAGGATTGCAATCATCGTCACGATGCGGGAAACAATAAAGGACGCAAGCGGAAAAGCCTGAGCGAAGCTTTTCCAGGGAGAAGAAATTGTCACTCCGATTTTTTTTACGGTCCTTATTGCTTCCATAATTGCATGAGCTACTGAATGAGTTTTCGAGGCTCCGGGAGATGCTCGCAGACAATTTTTTCAACAAGCTCAGGAATTTTTGCCTGTTCTTCCCTTGAAAGGCCTTCGGTTTCTATTGGATCATGGACAGTAAGTATTACGTGATTTCCCTTTGAAAGCCGTTTATTCTCTTCATAAATACGCCATGTGCCATCGATTGTAACAGGAACGATTGGCGCTCCTGACATAAATGCAAGCTTGAAGCTTCCAGCCTTAAATTCGTGATGGGCGAATCCTTTTGAGCGGGTGCCTTCAGGGAAAATAACCTGAGAATAACCTTTTTTTACGCCCGCTGCTGCATCTTTTATCGCCTGAACAGATTTGCGGGGACTGTTGCGCTCAATGAACGTACACTGCAAGAGGCGCATCCAATCTGACAGGAGAGGAATCTTTCCAAGTTCGGCCTTTGCGACGAAAGTCATCGGCTTATTCAAGAAACCGAAAAGGAGTGGAATGTCCATGTTTCCCTGATGGTTTCCAATAAATACGACAGCCCTGTCTTTCGGGAGTTTTTCAAGTCCCCTTACCTCAACAGTTGTTTTTGTAACCTCAAAGCAGTATTTTGCCCACACAGGAACAATGCTCTGAACGACTTTGTCACGCTCAGCTATATTGCCTTCTTTATCATATTTTACGGCGATTCTTCTCAGCTTATTCTGTGCCAGCATAAACCTGATGATTTTTATCAATGTAATTAACGTTGTAAACATATCTTTATATTATCCTTTTACACATTTATTTGGAAGATTATTTTTAAGGCTCTTTCAGGAAAAGTTGCTCCGTACAAGCACCGTTCATGTTGTCAAAATAAAAATTCGAGAAATCCCATCTGTTGTTGAGGGCAAAAAAACTCTTTCCACGAACAAGATAGATGAGCGGACACTCATCCAAAAGAATTTCCTGATATTCTTCCCAAAGCGGGCGGGCTTCCTCAACATCGACCTTACAGCTTGCCTCGTTGTAAAGATAGTCAACCCTCTCCTCCCATTTTGTCGCAGGTGTTTTTTGCGCGGGATTCCACAGATGAAGCTGACCGTTGCTTGGCCAGACATTGCCCCCCTGACTCGGAAAGATATTGCTTCCTGAAAAGCCAATCATGACGCTCTGCCACTCAAAGCTTGAAAACAGCTCGTCGACCAGCTTCTGAAAATCAAGCGGCCTCACGCGGACAGTAATTCCTTCTTTCTTGCATTCCTCCGCTACAATCATAGCCATATCGTTGTAAGTAGTACTGCCGGCAGTAATAGCGAGGTCAAATTCTACGGGATTGCCGTCTTCATCATAAAGGACGCCGTCTTCTTTCTTCTTAAAGCCAGCTTCAGAAAGCAGTTTTTGAGCATGAGCGTGAGAATATCTGTACTTTAAGATTATGTTCTCGTTGTAAAAGGTATTTGGCTCAGGGAAAAAAGAATACTTTGGCTCAGCAAGTCCGCGGTAAACTTCCGTAATGATTCTCTCCCGGTTTAAAAGGCAGCTCATCGCCTGACGGAATTCCTTTTTGCAGAACCACTTGTAAAACGGTTTTGAGGAATTTTTTGGGTTTTGATTGAATGACCAAAACGGAGCTGACAGGCTTCCGCCGGCATTAAAAACCGTGTAACCGCCTTCTTCGCTGTCATTGACAAGGGCTTCAAGCTGCTCAGGGCTTGGCGCAAAGGACTCAAATTTACCCTGACGGAACATCAAAAAACTTGTGTTTGAGTCACTTACAATCTGCGCGACACACTTCTCGTAATAAGGATAGCTGACTCCATCGATGTCTTTTTTCCAGCAGTCTGCGTTACGCTCATAAACAAGCCTCTGTCCAGGCGTATATTCCGTTATGAAATAACGTCCCATGCTTGGAATTTCTTTAGGATCAGATGCGACAGAAAAAAGTTCCTTTATGGCTTTTACCCCACCTTCTTTTTTTACCTTCGAATATATAAAGGCCGGACCAAAATTAGTGTTTAGGAATAATATCGGCTCAGCAATAAGCCTTGGAAAATGAAATACGAAAGAGAGGTCATCGATTTTTTCGACCGTAATTCTTGCAAGTTCTCCGTCATCCAACGTCACAAACTGGCTTGAGTAAGCGGAAGATCCAACTTCCTCATCACCGAAAATCTCATCATACCAGAAGATGACGTCATCACTTGTAACTTTTACTTTAGGCTTTGAGTCCTTATAAAATGACCAGTACAAATCATCCCGAAGAGTACAGAGCACATCCATTGTGCCTTTTTCTTCATCAACAGAAATCTTAAAGCTTGCAATACGCTCCTTCCATTCTTTTTTTATCGGATCATACTCAAAAAGATAATCCGTGAGCGGAAGCAGTATTGAGTGTGTCGCTCCATCATGCTCTGCAATGAGAAGGTTAAAGCTCTTCGGGTCTGCAGAAATAGTCGTGTTCCATACTCCGCCAATTTTTCCTTTTACCCAGGCCTCGTTGTTGTATGGCTTTGAGACAGTTTTTTCGACAATCGCGTTCTGGGAAGAAGCACGATAAGACTCAATTTCCTCAAGCGTCATTTCCGGAACGCGGTTTGAACAGCCAAAGGAAAGCAAAAGGATTTGAAGACAGAAAAATGGAACAGACCTTTTCATAAGATTCTATCTTGCACCTTTGTCGTAAGGGATTCCCTCAGCCTTAGGTGCCCGCGATTTTTTGGAGGTAAAGGCAAGGACGACGAGAGAAATAATATATGGAAGCATCTTGTAGAATTCACCGTTTACCAGATGAACCAGGAAATCATATCCGACATAGGCATCAGCTATCGCCCTGAAAAAACCAAACAGCAGTGCGGAAAGCGCAATCTTTACAGGATTCCACTGACCAAAAATCATTACGGCCATTGCAAGAAAGCCTGCTCCTGCAACTCCGTACTGGAAGTCCCATGACGAATTTGAGGCACAGATATAAATGATTCCGCCAATTCCGCCGCAAAATCCAGAAATCAATACGCCTGAATAACGCATCTTGAAAACATTGATGCCGACGCTGTCAGCTGCCTGAGGATGCTCACCGCAAGCCATGAGTCTGAGGCCGAATCGAGTCTTGTACAGGATTACGATTGCACAAATCAACAGAAGAACGGTGAACAGCATGAAAAAATTCAGCTCTATGGCAGGAGTCTTTATGAGGAAGCATTTTCGGCTTTCGATGTAGTCAAGAATGGCGCTTACGTTTGAGCCTGATGAGCGTCCGCTGTTGTAAGATTTT
>JAEEGL012529100.1_pt1 | contig 10438 bp, 8 predicted proteins | sample 9134231 | NCBI WGS metagenome assembly JAEEGL01 (sample SAMN16246548, study PRJNA631951) | gut metagenome | biome: gut microbiome; feature: rumen; material: fiber-attached | host: Bos | place: Iran: Karaj | collected 2018-10 | reverse complement strand
TTGTTAGCCATCAAATAAGCTATTGTTTTAATAATAGTGTTTTCATGACTTTCAAAGAACAAATATTTAATTTTATTTTCTTTAACAGTTTTTATAACTTGATCTATTGTTGCTTCTATAGCGTATTCTTTTCTTCTTTCTTTAACGTCATCAGTTACTTCATTGAATATCTGTCCCATATTCTCTAGCAGTTCGGGATGACTGGCAGCATATCCTTTAGTAGATACATTAGCATTTTTAGAAAGATATCTTATAGAATCTTTATAGGCTTCAAGCTCTTCTTCTGTCAATTCTTCTTTTTCATTAAGACTGTTAAATACTGCTCTTTTTTCTTTTACTCTTCTAACTTCTTTTTTGCCAATTTCTGTTTTTATTGACTCAATAAGTTTTCCTTCTTGTGCGGCTTCCTTTTTGAAATAATCATCTTTTTTTGATTTACCAAGTTCTTTATTAATTGTTGCTAATGCAGATTCATTAAAAAAGTCATGCTCTACTTTAACAAATTCTTCAAAACTTTTAACACCTTTAAATTTCTCTCCAGTTCCCTTTTTTAAATAATCGACAAACTTTTGTTGAGATTCTTCGTTATTAACTAGTTTTCCATCATCACCTATTTCAAACACATCAGGGTGTGATAGTGACAAATGATCGGTTAAATCTCTTCTTAAAGAATCATCCTTAGTTGTTAATGCAATATAATACAAATTTCCAATATTTTCTCTTGTATCTTTCTTAAGCGCTTTAATTGTTTGATATGCATAAACATAATCTTTGACGCAAGCAGAATACTCATTTACCCTGTAACATCTGTAATCATCATCAACTAATTCTTTTACCTCAGGATTATTAATAAATTCTTCTGACTCCGCTTTATTTGAAAACTGAGCTTTCATTAATTCTATGTCAGCTCTTTCTTCTTTACTCTTAAACCTTAAAGCAGCTTGAAGTAAAGATCTCTTATCCTCTATAGAGTAAAGTTTTGATGCTTTCTCCATATCTCTTTTTCTTTTTGAAGCATTTCCAAGCTTAATTGATTCTATCTTTATATCTTTAAAAGCTGTATCAACTCTTGTTTTATATATTTCAACTGGATTATCCCCTAGTACTTGATAATTAACATTTTCTACTTTTTTGAATTCTTCTTGGTTTTCTTTTTCTAAATGTTTTGCAATTTGAATTACTGTTTTATGAGATGATTTTATTTCTCTGTTGTATAGTTTTATTAGAGCACTTTCTTGTCCTTCAGAAAGGTCTATTCCATAATGTGATTCTAATTCTTTTCTTAAAAGATCTTCATCTTCGAATTGTAATTTATCTTTCTTTAATCTATCAAAAACAAATATTTTTAAAGCTTCTTTGTAATCTATATCAGTTTCTTCGTTTGCAATCTTTAGTAAAAGAGTCTCCCTTTTTGCTCTATAAAAGAGTTCTGCCGGATTTGCTTCAGGATTATTTTTTTTCATATTTGCAAATAATCTTTCGGTATAATCAGCATTATAATTACTTGATATTCCTTTTTCTTCTTTTTCTAAAGCCTTTCTTGCCTGTTCTTCAATTTTTCCTTTTTCTAAAAATTTACCTATTACATATAATTCAGATACATCACTTATCTTTCTTCCTTCAAGGGAATTATATAATTTAACAAATTCTTCTCCGTTTATACTTACTTTTCCATCTCTAGATGTAAAAAACAAATTTTCTGCTTCAGGAAAAATATCAGAAATAATCTTATGGCACATTCCTCTTGTTTTAAGATCAGTTGTATGTATGAAATGATAATAAACTACATCCAAAGTAATTTTATTTGCTTTATCTGTTTTTTGAGAAGCAGGGATATTTTGATATCCAACGCATAAGTTAAAGATATCTTTATATTCCCTAGCTTCGGCAGCAAGTTGGAATCTTGCTCTATAAAATACAGTATCATAAATTCTAAGATTTCTATTTTCTTCTTTTGCAAAAAAAGCTTCTCTTTCACTTGGTTCCATATCTTGAATTTCTAATTGAACCAAATATGCTTTTGCAAGACTTGGAGAAATAGATTTAGTTATAGCATCTGCATAATTATACCTACTCAAATTATTCTCTTCTGAGTGAAGTCTTTCTGAGACTTCTTCAAGCATATCCAAAGCTTCTGCTTCAGGTAATCTAAGCATTTTTGCATCTAATAATCTTTGAGCCGTTTCAAGTTCATCTATTCTTCCTGTAACTTTATTTTCAAGATTTTCTTTACGTTCTCTAGACAATTGTTTTACTGCAGCTTCGAAGTCATTATAATAATCATCTGGTAAATATTCATATAAATCATGTTGGGATAACTCCACAAACTCTTTAATTGCATTTAGTAAAAAGGTGTCTTGGCTTTCAAAGATATTCATTGGAGTCTCTATAGTTGTTTTCTTTCCAAATCTATCTGAAACAGAATAACCTTCTACTCCCATCTGTTCTTGTTCATCACGTGATTGTCGTTCATCAACTTTTCCATCCGTTACAACCAATCCATTAACAGCAATTGAAACTTCTTTAGATATATCCTTAATAACTGCACCAAGGACACCTGTTTCAATTGTTTCTATTTCATCAAGACTTAAAAGTGTATCAGGTGTTAAATTACTTCCAAAACCATTTTCTTCTAATGATTCAATAGCAACCTTAGTAAAATTGTAATTTTCAAGTGCTGGAACAGCTTTTATTAAATCAGTTACTACCGAAAGACTCATTACAAACTGTCTAATAGTTTTTCCTGATTCTTTTCTTTTAGGATTATTAGTATCTTTTAACTCTTCTCCTAGAGCATCCTTTTCTTCCATAAATCTTCTCCAAGACATAATTTTTGACTATATTAAATCTAGTAATCTATTAAAATTGTATTATTTATATAAGTAAATATCAATTACATTTGAATAACAAAAAAAGCACAATTTCTTTACAAAATTGTGCTTTTCAAAGATTTTTTTATTCGTTAAAAATATCATCTAAATCTGAGTTGATTCCATCGTCAAAAACAAACTCAATTTTACTATCATAAAGTTGTTGATTATTAAGTCTTTGGGACCTTAATTCTTTATTATCCATAAACTGAATTTCTATCAGGTTCCAAAGTGGTACCCACCACATTACTGTTAGAATCTCTGACCATAATTCTCCAAGATTTGATGTATATATATTTAAAATCAATAAAAGTATTCCTATTACTACCATTATGAGAGATGCCTCGTTGTTTTGCCTTATGTCAGAATCATTGTCATCAATTTCCATACCATAATTATTTCTTATATTTCTTCTTATCTTGTTTTGTAGTTCTTTTGAAATTTCTGGACAGTGTATTTCAAGAACTATATCAACATGAACTGGAATCATAAAAGCTATCTCTTCAATATAACTACATAATTCATCTGCTATATCAACTTTTTTATAATCATGCTCAACATATATCTCTTGTATGTTTTTTACCTTAATTGGTATTACTGCTTTTCCATCCTTCATATACGTATTTTCAACGTAATTAATTTCACTAAATTTAATTTTTCTATTTTTTCTTTTTCTTCTTCTAGATTTTCCCATTTTTTATCACCTAAATACTTTCTACCACGTATGTCCAACCTGGTTGCCATGCTTTTGTTTTTCTCCAATCTTTTTCAATCACTTCTTCCCATGTTTTTCCATACACAATTTTTTCAATTGCTAGTTGTGGAGCTCTATGAGAAACAAGCGCAACTGTTTTTCCATCATAAAATTCAAGAAGATATTTTAAAAATTTTGTTATTCTTATTTCAACATCTAGCAATGACTCCCCTTCTTCAAATGGAACATCAATATGATCTTCATACTTTACATTTTCTTTATTTTTTCCATTATAGATACCATAATTGCATTCTCTAATTTTTGCATCTTGAAGAATCGTTTTATCTTCTTTAAAAGTATATCTTGCTGAATCCCATGCTCTTGACAAATCAGATGAGAATACAACATCTATTTCATCCAAATTTATCAAATTTCTAAGCTCTTTGCTTTGCTCTATTCCTTTTTCTGATAATTTAGCATCATTCCATCCGTGATGCATTTTTTAGTTCATTGTCTGTTGTTGTACCATGAACAAAATAAACTATCTTAACCATTTTCCACCTCTTACAAAAATAGAGGCAATTTTTTGATTGCCTCTACACTTTTATTTTACTTCGTTTTTCCAAAGTCCATGTAAATTACAATATGCATAAAGTACTGAACCTGGTATGTATGGAAATCTTGTTTCTGTACCTTGCTCAGGATATAATTTAACTCTTGTTGTTTTATTATCTGAGACTTGAGCAATCCACATTATGTAGTGATCTTTTTCCATTGGATGTTCAACTTCTCCAACTCTTACTACAATTTCATCTTCAACTCTTTCATAAACTGGTACGTGTTTTTCTGTAGCTGCATCTGTTGTGTTTGCTACCATTGCTTCCATTGGTCTACCGCAACACATAATTGTATCTGCATTACCTTGTACTAGTCCAATAATGTTTCCGCATATTGGACATCTATAGAATTTAACATTTTCCATAAATTTTATCTCCTTTTTTCTTTGTTACAATTAATCTATCATAAAACTCTTGTTTTTTCAATCGCATTTTATCTCAAAGTTCTAATAGAATTTAAAACTGCTAAAATTGTAACACCAACATCTGCAAATACTGCAAGCCACATAGGAGCGTATCCAATTGCTGCTAAAATTAATACTAAAATTTTAACCCCTATTGCAAAAACAATATTTTGTTTAGCAATTTTTATTGCTTTTCTTGATATTTCAATTGCTTTTGAAATCTTAAGTGGATTATCATCCATAAGTACAACATCAGCAGCTTCAATTGCAGCATCAGATCCCATTGCTCCCATTGCTATGCCCATATCTGCCCTTGCTAAAACTGGAGCATCATTTATTCCATCACCAACAAATGCTGTTAAACCTTTCTTTTCCTTCATGATGTTTTCTAATTTTTCAACTTTTCCTTCTGGTAATAGTTCTGCATAATATTCTGAAATTGCCACTTCTTTTGCTATGCTTTCTGCAATGCTTTTTTTATCACCTGTTAGCATAATAGTTCTTATTTTTTCTTTATTTAATTTTTTTATTGCTTCTTTTGAATCTTCTTTTATTCTATCTGAAATAACTATATGTCCAGCATATTTACCATCTATTGAAACATGTACTATAGTACCAGCATTTTTGCATTTATCGCAATCTTTACATTCAACAGATATTTTATCCATTAACTTTTCGTTGCCTACAACAACTTCTTTTCCGTTAACTTTTGCTCTAATACCTTTTCCTGCTATTTCTTCTATAATTTCAAAATCACAGTCATCTTCTTTTTTTCCATATGCTTTTATTAAAGAAAGAGCAATTGGATGTGAAGAAAAGCTTTCAACATGCGCAGCTAAATGAAGTAATTCTTGTTCTGAAATAACATCACTATGAATGTCAACAACTTCAAATACACCTTCTGTAATTGTTCCTGTTTTATCCATTACAACGGTGTCAAGTTTTGCTAAACTCTCTAAATAATTTGCGCCTTTAACTAAAATACCAGCTCTAGATGCTCCTCCTATTCCACCAAAAAATGCAAGTGGAATTGATACAACTAAAGCACATGGACATGAAACAATTAAAAATGTAAGTGATCTTAATAGCCATGTAGAAAAGTTAAGTTTAAAATCTCCTGAAAGTACTGGTGGGATAATTGCTAAAATGATTGCAACACCCACTACTATCGGAGTATAAACTTTTGCAAATTTTGTTATAAATTTTTCTGATTTTGATTTATTTTCTGTTGCATTTTTTACTAAATCTATAATTTTTGATGCAGTTGATTCTTCAAAGTTTTTTTCAACTTTAATAGTTAAAATTCCATTTTGATTAACGCATCCTGACTGAACATTATCCCCAGGTTCTACACTAATTGGGATAGATTCTCCTGTTAAAGCTGAAGCATTAACTGATGATGTACCTTTTACAACAAGTCCGTCAAGAGGAATTTTTTCTCCTGGACTTACTATTATTTCATCTCCAATTTTAACTTCTTTTGCATCAACTTCCTTTTTAGAATTACCATCTTCTATGTACGCAACATCAGGTCTTATTTCCATTAAGCTTTCAATTGATTTTTCTGATTTTGCTTCAGCAATTGTTTCGAATAATTCACCAACTTTAAAAAATAACATTACAAAAACTGCCTCTGCAAACTGAGCTTCTGCTCCAGGAATAAATCCTATTAAAAGAGCACCTATTGTTGCTACTGTCATTAAAAAATCTTCATCCATAAATTCGCCATGGAAAAGTTCTTCTATCGCTTCTTTTATTACTTCTCCACCTGCAATCAAATATGGAACCATAAAAACTAATAAATTTGCCCACATCGGAAAGTTACAAGTTTTTTCTATTATTACTGCTATAACTAAAGTTATTGCAGATAATATTATAGATTTTAAATTCTCTTTAATTTCTTCGTTCATTTCTCATCCTCCTCATTAACATGAATTAAAGTAGATTCAACTAAATCTTTAATATGGTCATCAGAAATTGTGTACAAAACTTCTTTTCCAAGCTTTCTTGATTTAACTATATTCTTCTTTTTTAATGTTGATAATTGATGTGAAATAGCAGATATTTCCATGTTACACTTTTCTGAAATATCTTTAACGCATTTTTCTTCATCTTTAATTGCAAGTATTATTTTAATTCTAGTTGCATCTCCAAAAGCCTTGAAAAAGTCAGCAATCTTATCAATTTCTTTTTGTTTTTTCATAAACTAGCCTCCTTACATTTGAACGGTTGTTCAAATGTTTACAAATTTATAATACTCTATATTTAAAATAATGTCAATGCAAAACATGAAACTTGTTTCATATTTTGATCAAAAAATAAAGGGTCTCCCCTTTATCTTTCATAATCTTCAAATCTACTTGTATCCACCCCATATCTTCTTGCTATTTCTTCAAGTTCTTTGTTGCTTGCATTTCTAATATCTGGAAGCTCAGATCCAATTGCTTCTAGACCTGTTCCTCTTCCAACTATCATACCGGTTCCAATAAGGTTAAATAGATATTCTCTTAACACTTCATAATCCATATTAATCTCCTTTAAAAAAGCCGGATAAAATCCGGCTTTATATTATTCTGTTCTTGATTGTTCTCTTTCTTTATGCTTTTCTTCAGCTTCATTAAATACTCCAATTAATCTGTCTCTAATAACTGGTTGAGAATATTTCTTTTTTGTGTATTCAGCAATAGTTTTTGAATCATATTTAAATGTTCCATCAGAAATGTTTACTACAGACTCAGCCAATGCTTCACTATTTCTAGCATATCTTGAGAAGTAATTTTCTGCATCATCCATATCTAATCCCAACTCTTCGTTTGCTCTTCTTACTACTTCTTTTCTTCCCTCTTCATCTGCTAATACATAATCTGGTGTCATTAAATCTAATTTTTCTTTTTCTTCTTCAGAAAGCACATCTGGTCTTTCTGGTAATGGTGTAATCATAACTCCAAGTGGTGTTGGAATAATATCTTTCTTTGGAATTTCTTTTCCACCAACATTTAATATATCTGTCATACCACCGCTGTTACTTCCTATAATTGGATTACCACATGCTGTTGCTTCGATAACAACTAGACCGAATGGTTCATCTCTTGAATCAGCAACCGGAATTACATGATCTAAGTTTTGAAGTCCTCTAATTGTTTCATGATTTTGTCTTCCAACAAAATGTGTATTTTCTAATCCTAAAGCGGCAGCTTGTGCTTTTAATTTTTCTTCTAAAGCACCTGATCCTACAATTATTGTAAGTGGTTTTAGTCCTTTTTCTTTTAATTTTTCATCATAGATTTTATTGGCTGTAAGCATTGAATCAATACCTTTAAAATCAGCAAATTTACCAACAAATAATACCATTGTGTCATAATCTGTTGGTATCTTTCCGTCAGGAGTAATGTTAGAAGTTAGTGCTCCTAGAACTTCTTCTCTTGATTTTGGTTCTTCTTCAACGTAGAATACTTTTGGATCATAACCATTTTCAATAAGTTCAACTTTATCTGCTGCATATGGAAATGCTTCAATAAATTTTTTTCGTTGATCATTTGAAATTACTATGATTTTATCTGAATTTCTAGCGCTATTTTCTGCTTCTCTTATGTAGAATTTATATTTTCTTCTATCAGCATATAATTTAACTAGTTCTTCATCCCTAGAGATTCCTTCTCTATCTAGTCTATCATATACATCTTTTGCAGTTTGAGATACACCAAATTCAAATGCTTCTCTTATTTTAGCTTTCTTAGCGCTTTCAGGTATCTCAGCTAAACGCTCATCAATATCTTTTAATAACTTTTTAGATTTTCCATAGCCCATTAAATCTGTACCATGAATTGTTGTTACAACAGGTTTTCCTGTTCTTGTTGCTTGGCTAGCTAATAGCCAATTATGTTGAGCATGAATTACATCTGGATTAAACTCTTTAATTTCGTCAGCAAATGCATTTTTGAACATTTCACAGTATACTTCAACATCTTCTAAACTTGCTTTCCAGAAATTAGCCTTTGATTCTGTATGTGTCGTAAACATTAAATAATTAAATGGAGCTTGCCCTTCAATTATTTCATGGTCTTCATCTTCTCCAGTAAAAGGTACAACATGATATCTAACACCATCTAATTTGTCAAAATCAGTTCTGTTATTACCAGTTATTATTACAACGCTATGACCATCTTCTACATATGATTTTGCTTGTGTTGTAACTAAAGCACCGCTACCAGCCCCATGTGTTGGGAATGCAGTAGCTATTAATATTCTCAAGACTTTTTTCCCCGTTTGTATTAATGCTTCCTTCATACTTCTTAATTTTTTCTTCATACTTTTACTCTCCTCTTTCCAAAAAGTGATTTCATTATATCAACTTTTCTTCAAATTATCAACCAAAAAAGCAAAAAATACTTGCAATTAAAAGCACAAAAAGGTGAGTTTCCTCACCTTTTCGCTTTCTTGAGCGTATTTACTTTTCTTTATTCTCTTTGTTTTCTGTTTCGTCCTCTCCCTCTTCTTCTCTTTCTACAAAAATCATAACCTGGGCCTGACTCATATCCTGTCTTAGATCTTCAAAATCGTATTCTGCAACAGTGCCATTTTTGAAGTAGATATACACAAGTTCTTTTTCATCATCTCTCTTTATGTCAAGAACTTGATATGAATCAAAGTTAGCTTTGATTTCTTCTTCCATCTCGATATAGGCTTTTACTGCAGCATTTGCGAGATTGAGCTCTTTTTCAGTAGGTCTTCCAAGGAATGGAAGCTGGAATACTGTAAGGATATTTTTGCTGAAACCCGCTTCTATTATAGATGTTACTACTTCACGAGTATGATTGATTAGATATTTCGCCATAAAAAGGACTATTGTTGTTAAAAGCAATCCTTTCCATGAAAAATTGATACATACAGCTTCGATTGATAGTATCTGAATCATAAAATAAACTGTTACTAAAATGCTTGATATGGTTCCTATAAGTGAATCATAAGGATAATCATTTGTTCCGCAGTTTACAGCCCTTTTGGGCATTTTCTTAGCTTCATCAATAGTAGGAAGTCTTCCATATTTCCTAAAAGCTCTAATCGTTTTATGCTCTGCAGCATGGTTTTTCTTTTCCTGTCTGTGGATAGGAGTTAAGCCAAATGCAATAGTATTAACGATCCATTTAGGTAAATTTGTAAATCCTCCATAGATGAAAAAACTAATTGTGAATAAGCCGGTTGCAACAATCCAGTGCCAATCATCCTTTGAAAAAGCAAAATGAATTGCAAACAAGATATACAGAATCTGGAGTGCTCTTGCTGCAAAAAATTTTACAATCAGTTCTGTGTCTGACTGGTACTCAATGATGTGCGAAAGCCGGTTCAATGTCTTGTGGACACGTCTTGTTTTCACTTCGCCATCAGTGTCGAAATATGCTTCTACTGTCTGTGCAGGTACTGTTGGTGATTGAATGTAGATTGAATCACGAGTGGACCATACCCCACCTGTCCGGAAAAAACTTTCCTTTTCGTTAGGCTCTGCTGTTCTATAATTACTCAAGATTGTCACCTCCATAAATAATCATTCAAAGTAATTAATTGTAAAGTGTGTGTTAAAGAAGGTCTGTATTTTCAAAATACAAACATTATTATATCACATATTTGCTTATTTTTCAAGGTTTCACCAAGTTCTATAGTTAGAATTCCTTATTTTTCAATTCTTTCCACTTGGCATAAAAAAAGAGCTTCATATTGAAGTGAACCCCATTTAGTTCACAAACAAAAAAAGAGCTATGATATAATAACACTTACCAAGAAAGGTAGGTGTTATTTTTATGGGAAAACATTATACAAATGAATTTAAACAGCAGGTAATTGATGATTATAAATCTG
>JAEEGL011712868.1_pt1 | contig 10438 bp, 9 predicted proteins | sample 9134231 | NCBI WGS metagenome assembly JAEEGL01 (sample SAMN16246548, study PRJNA631951) | gut metagenome | biome: gut microbiome; feature: rumen; material: fiber-attached | host: Bos | place: Iran: Karaj | collected 2018-10 | reverse complement strand
TTCATCCAACTCTTTGTCGCTAAGCGGCGTGCTACGTTGATAGCGGTCGGCGTCAAACGATTACACGCGCTGGCAATTCGGGTTGGACGATGCCGCCGTGCGGTGCGTTGCTACCAGATAGTTTCCGTGGTTGTGACCGTTCTGTTTCTTCGGTCGTTTCATGGCACCCGAGATCGTCTCGATTCCCGCAGGCCCTACTTTCATTACTGCCATAAATCATTTACGATTTGTTCTTTACCTGAAGGTACGATTATTTCATTTACCATTTGGTAAAATCCTCTTCGTAGTGAGGGGTTTAGGTTAAACAAAAAAACATTTTCTCGCTTATAGACCCTTTTTCGAGGCGTCGTATTGCTCAATAGTTTTGGTTTGGATGACGGCGGACGTGTCGCCGCGTTGCCAGTACTCGGATTTGGTGGTAACGGTTCGGGTGACGTTGCAGGACGAGAGTCCGAACGCAGCCCCCAAGGCCGTCAGCGCCGCAATCAATACCGAGATGACGATTTTAATGATTTGTGTTTTGTTCATAGTGGTGTTTAGGTTGTTTAAGCGCGCTGGATTTGAGTCCTTCCTTTTTGAGCGGTCAAGACTGAGAAGGAAGCGACAAACGCCCTGACTGCTCATTATCTCATCTCTCAAATCCGGTGCAAAGGTACTGCTTTTTTACGATGCGGGCAAATAAACGGCATCGTTTTAGTCATCATGATGACTTTTTCGTCAAATCATAGCCGGCGTACAGAGAAAGGTCCTGTACTTCGGAAAGGAAGAGGTAGTTGCGTGCTTGTACCGCATGCCTGTATCGGTCTCCGTATTTACGGAAGTTCAACCATCCGTAAATCAATATCTGCAATCCTTTCCAGCCTACATTACATCGGATTCGGCTCTCCAGATGTGACACCAATAGCGTTTTGGGAATTTTAATCATATATCTCCATCATTACCGAGTTGCCCAGCACTTGCATAGCATTTGCCCAGCACTTGCCCCGCTTCCATTTCTTTCTTCACTTCATTCCAGATGACGGCTCTGGGTCGTGTGTCTCCTTTATGTTTGCGTCTGGCCACCTCGCTTGCCACGATACTGAAAGCGGCTCGTATATTCCTTTCCTTGTCGGAAACGGGTGTTGTCCGTTTATACACCCGCGTGTAGATACGTCCTTTCTTGGTGCAGAAAGTAACGAGGACTGTGCCGTCGGGTCGGCGTTGTCTGCTGATTGCGCCCGAAATGCTTTTGATACCCAAATCTTTGTCGAGTTCCATTTTCGCCATAATTACCAAGTTTTAATGATTTGTAAATTGAATTGTATTGCGGTCTCTCGCGTACAGATCTTGTACAGACCGTTGTATCTGACCTGTACCAGATCACCCTTTTCGTTGCCACGCAGGAACTTGGGTTCGGGTTCAGGGAAATCCAGTACGAAGAAATAGGGGTTCTTGCTTTTAGGCGGCGGTTGCGTGTTTACCTGATTCAGCATAGCTTGTTGCGCCATCTCGCTGCGTTGGCACCATAGACGGTAGGTGGCAGCCCGGCGGTGAGGAAAGCGCGTCTCGTCCGGTGCATACGCTCTCCAAAATTTGTTAAAGTCCGTGTCCATAATTAATCATAAAAATTTTAAGTCCTGTCCTTGTCCTGTCCTTTGCTCTCTGCATAGTCGGACAGGACAGGGCTTTCTTTAATAATTCTTTTTGCTTACTTTTTCTTATTCGCTTTCTTTCTGAAAGCTCAACGATCTGCTTTGCCGTATGCTAATTCGCTTTCTTTCTGAAAGACGATGCAAAGGTACTGCTTTTTGAGGGGATGGTCAACCCAGATTTTTGGGTGGTTTCGTAACAGACTGATTCATAAATGATAACGCACGTTGTACTGTGCTATGAGTTGTATCTAACTCGTTCGCCAGTTTAACGTGCGAATAGGTGGGATGCTTCAAATGAGAAGCATAGATATCCATCTGGAAAAGAACCTGTGTGGGTAATCCGATTTGCAGGAGAATGCTCAGTTCTCCGGTCTCTTTTTTTTGAGCAGATAGGTGTAAACTGTCATACTGAATTTTGATAAAAGATAAAAAAAATCGCACCCCGAAGGATGCGATTTGACCAAATCAAAGGCACTAACTCTATGAAAAGACCTGATTCGGTGCGATTACTTAACTCGTGCGCCCATCACATTGTAGATTTTACCATTCTTCTTGATGAGGAGTTGGCCATTCATGATTAGCTTTTGGCTCTTGGCTTTTGGCTCTTGGCTTGTTTCGTCCAATCCTTCTCCGGGATTCTCGTTCGGGTCGAAAGCAAGGCCCTCGATCTTCATATTTTTCACGCAGATGTACTTACCGCTCTTGACTTCACCCAAGTTGTGCCAAGGCAGAATACGTACGTGGAGCGTTTCGCCGGCAGGGATAGAGAGTGTAGGCGTGAGATTGAGCGACTCAGCGATCAGGTTCGTCATGTTCACTTTCTCTGCGATAGTAGCCACGTCGGTAAAACCATCGCCGAAGCCGGTGTTGATATGATAGCACATCGTAGCGGTGCTGTGCGAAGCGATGTCCAGAGAGATAGAGGTGATGCGCACTTCCAGCGTAGCCGGTGCGGAGATAGCAAAATCGAGGTAGCGCGTAGCATTCTCGTCTATTTCGCCGGCGGGCCAAGCGGTTTTGGCGCCGCCATCATCGGCATTGTGGAAACGAATCATGGAAGCGTCGGTGTCATCGCCGATGGTGAAACCGGACTGGTAGTTGTTGGCCATCATGTGGCTCATCGTAAATGCAGCACTGACAGGTCCCTCAACGACCGCGTCTGCCACAGGGATAGCGTCCAATGCCCAAACGGCACTGACGGCACTGCCGCCGTCCAGCGAGATAACGCTGGCCGTAACAGGTATCTCGAGCGAGAGCGAACCGGAGGTGATGGTGATCAGGTCGTTCTTCTCGCCTGCGCTCATATACGTGGCGCGTACGTACAGTTTTTGGAATACAGATCCGCCCTCGTATGCTACGGATGCGGTAGCGGCATAGTTCTCCTTGTCGGTGGAGAGCGTGATATCGCCCGTTGCGGCTACGCTGATTGTGCCGGCAGCCGGCGTGAGGTCGAATCCCGTGAGCAGGATCTCGCGGTTCTGCTGAACGCCGCTGTAGGTCTCGCCGATAGCGAGTTCGGTGGGGTTGGCCGAGATGGCGGTCGGGATAGAGATATAGTCGGCGAGGATACCGGCTTCCTTGAGCATCTTGGCAGCTGCACGCGCGATGAGGTTACCGCCCATGGCGTTGGTGTGCGTCTTGTCTCCTTCACAGAAAAGCAGACTCAGACATTGGGTCTCGCCATACGACAGGTAAAGTTGGCGGGTGGCTTCGGTGAGGTCGATGAATGGCACATTCTTCTCTGCGGCTACCACCTTCATTGCCTTCACGTAACTCATCGTCGAATCACCAGCCGGCAGACTTTGGTTCTCATAGAGCACGCCGTTCTCAATCTTGCTGAATTTGTCGCCGAGGTCGTGTTTGCCGTTGCGGCGGATGTCGTTTCCTTGGAAGTACGCACGGCAGATCGGACCGGCCAATACGGGCGTCACGCCTAACGCACGTGCTTCATCAATGAACGCGCGAAGCATGTCGCGATAGGTGGTCTGCGGATTGGTACCACGTGCATCGGTCGGAGCAGGAAGACCGTTCGCCGAACAATAAGCCGCGTACTCGAGATTGTCCATACCATAGGTGATGGTACCCTCGTCGTTATGAGCAAACTGGATAATGAGGTAGTCGCCGGCGTTCATCTGGGTCTTGACGGATGCCCAATACGCCGCACCGGTGTAGAATCCGCGTGTGTCGGCACCGGACTTGCCTCGGTTGTTGACCGTGACAAAAGCCGGATCGAAGAACGAACCGAGGTACATACCCCAACCGCGTTTGTCGGTCGTGTTCTCATCGTACTCCGCCATGGTGGAGTCACCGATGGTGTGTACTTTGATGGCTGCAAATGCCGTCAGCGAGAACAGGCTCATCGCAAAAACGGCGAAAAGAGTTTTGAAGTTTTTCATTGTGATTGTTTTTTGTTAGTTATTGCAAAATTGCGTTTGTTTCCAATTCCGGCGGCAAAAGTACAATAATTATTGTAAACAACGCTGTAAATTCTCGTCAAATAAGGGTAAAAAAATGAAAAATGACGATTTATTTGCATATTCCGATAAATTTTACTACCTTTGCAGCCGATTTTCGAACACCATGAAGCACATCTCGTTCATATTTTTATTCTTCTCACTTTTCACAGTATCCGTTTCATCCATGCATGCGGAAGACTACTCTGTGCGTTTTTACGATGATAGGGACGGTTTGAGTCATTGGCATATATCTCAGATACTGCAAGACACTACCGGCATGATCTGGGTGGCGACCTGGAACGGTCTGAACCGCTTTGACGGAGACCATTTTGTGCCCTTCAAACCGGCTTCGGGTGATGCCATCTGTTTGCCGAACGACCGTATCCGGCGTTTTCGGTTGACGGAGGACAATAACTTACAATGTCTTATCGAAGATCGCGTGTACCTATTTAATACGCGCATGTGTCGATTCGACACGCTTCCGGAGGAGGAGGAACGCACCGCCTACGAGTCTCTCCGGATGCGCTTCAATCCGAATTTTGACCGTCCGTCCGTGGCGAAACACAAGCAGTACGGCGATATTGCGTTGAATAATATCTGGGAGGAATACACAGACCGGCAAGGAAACCGATGGCTGTATGACGATCACGGTATATATATCGTCACGCCTCTTGTATCGCGCGGTACGGCTGTCAATAACAAGGAAGTGCGCAGCATGTGCCGTATGCGTAACGGCGATATATGGATTTCGGTACGCGATTTGAAACAGGTCATGGTCTATGACAGCACGCTGCAGTTGCGTGGTTATCTGAACCCGAACGGAGTCCTTCAGCAACAACCCGTTTCGTTTGGAAACATGGTCTATTGCATGCATGAGACATCGGACGGACAGGTGCTGTTTGGCTGCAAGCCCGGACACGTAGTACAAGTGACAAGGGACCAAGTGACAAAGGACCAAGTACAAAGGACAAAGGAGAGTAGCGCGTTGGAATTGCTGCGCAATGCCTATGATATCCAGGAGGACAAAGACGGCCATCTATGGGTGGCTACGTTCGGTTTCGGATTATGGAGAGAAGTACAAAGGGACAAAGTACAAAGTACAAAGGAGTTCGAGCAGATACCCGGTACGGAAGGGATGATGATCCGCCGTCTGTTGTTCCTCGAGGACGGCACGCTATTAGCCGCCACCACGCAAGGGGTGTTACACATTGATAAAATGAGCGCAACCGGGTTGCTCAATGCCGGAATGGTGAAAATCCATCAACGCGAAGCGGGTAATCCGTATTCGCTCAGCAGCAATGCCATCATGTGCCTGTGTTTTTTCAACGGCACGTTGTACGCCGGTACGGAAGGCGGAGGATTGAACCGACTGACGAGTGACATACATGCTGCCAGTTGGGAGTGGGAGCACATGACTATGGAAGACGGATTAGAAAGCGATATCGTATTTGAATTGATGCCCTGGTCCGGAGATCAGCTATTGATACAGGGCAGTAGTTCCTTCAGTCTGCTCCACATCCCAACCGGCCAAATCGCCAACTACGGTCGCAGTTTCTTCGGGAAGAATAACGATAGTCCGTTTATGCTGGGTGAAGTACCTCCTATTGCACTCAATGACAGTCAGGTGCTCATTGCGCCGACATGCGGTTTATTCGTTCTGGACAAAACCTGTCTGCGTCCGGATGAGACGCCTGTTCGTATCGCGCTATGCAGTATTCAGCGAAACGGCAAAGAGGAATATGCCGTCGATTATATCGACCATATTGTACTCTCGCCTTCCGAACGCAATCTGGTTATGTCTTTTGCCGCACTCGACTACCGGAGTAGCGGAAAACCGCTCTATAGCACTCGGCTCGACAAATCAGGCGAAGAAAATGCGCCATGGGGATTGCCTACGGATGTGAACGAGGTCATCATCCAAGATATGCAGCCGGGTGAATACATCTTCGAAATCCGCTCGACCAATGCCTACGGTCATTGGCAGAACAACACCCGGCGCATCCGTATATCTGTTCAACCGACATTTACAGAGAGCACCCTCGGCAAAACGCTGTTGAGCACCCTCTTCCTGCTCATTGTCCTTACGGTCACCGTGGCCTTCCTTCAGGTACGTTTCTCCCGTGAGAAGCGCGCCGAGACCTTAGCCGCATATCTGGAACTGCAAGAGCGTTTGTCCCAAAGCCAAGAACCGATAGCCGATAGCCAGCAGCCTTTACCCGTTCCTGAAATTCTCGCCCCGGGTTATACCAGTGAGAACGAACGATTCCTGAATGCCTTGCATCAGTTCATGGAAGCGAATATAGCCAACAGCGAGATGACGGTGGATGATCTGGCGAATGAGGTGGGCATGAGCCGCTCTACGCTCAACCGGAAGATGCACGAACTGTTCAACCTTACCGCCAAGGATTTCGTGCAGGCGGCGCGTATTAAACATGCATGTCATCTATTGCGCACAACCGACCTTGCCACCAAGGAGGTTGCCTATGCCTGTGGTTTCAGCGATCCCAATTATTTCTCCAAATGCTTCAAAGCGAACACCGGGACAACCACGACGGAGTTTCGGGAAAATGAAACGTGAAGAACGAAAGGTGAAAATTTTTCGCTAAAAGCCTTGCACATTCCAAAAAATTGTAGTAATTTTGCACTCGCAAAAGTGAAATATCGTAAAAGTGAAACATCAAACGTATGCAAGGGAATTTTACATATCATAATCCGACGAAGATCTATTTCGGGGAAAAGGCATTGGATCATCTGAGCGAGGAGTTGCGCCGTTTCGGCAAACGGGTGCTGCTCAATTACGGAAGCGGCAGTGTGAAGCGTAGCGGTTTATACGACGAAGTGGTGGCTATCCTCCGGGCGGGGGGCATGACGATTATCGAGAACCCGGGCGTGATGAGCAACCCGACGCTGGAGAAACTGCACGAAGGCGTGCGCATGGCGCGTGAGCACGAGGCGGACTGGATCCTCGCCTTGGGCGGCGGTAGCGTATGCGACTACTCGAAAGGAGTGGCGGCGTCGGCGTACTACGAGGGTGACTACTGGAAGGATTTCTGGCTCGAGGGTAACAACCCGGGTGCAGAGCAGCGTGTGCTGCCGGTAGGCTGCATCCTGACGATGGCGGGTACGGGTAGCGAGATGAACGCCGGTTGCGTCATCACCGATGCCGAGCACAACTACAAGACCGGTCATGTATTCGACAGTCGCCTGATGCCGCAGTTCTCCATCCTCAATCCGCGCTACACGATGACCGTGCCGACGGAGCAGATGAAAGCGGGTATATACGACATCATGAACCATATATTCGAGCAATATTTCTCCGGCGAAGACGACAACACGAGCGATTATATCGCAGAAGGACTGATGCGCAGTCTGATCGTGTCCTCTCGTGCGGCGGTGAAAGATCCTCAGGACTACGAAGCGCGGTCGAACATCATGTGGACGGCGACCTGGGCGCTTAATACGCTCATCAAATGCGGCAAGCGCCAGGACTGGATGGTACACCAGATCGGTCACTCGATAGGAGCATGGACCCATGCGCCGCACGGATACACGTTAGCCGCCGTGACGATGGCCTATTACAAACGCGCGATGCAGTACGGACGCCCCAAGTTTGAGCGATTTGCGAAGAACGTATGGGGTGTGGAGAGCGCCGAAGCCGGACTCGCCGCCCTGAAGGACTGGATGACGGAGATCGGGCTGCCCCTGACCATCACGGAACTGGGTGCGACGGAAGGGATGATAGACGATATGGTACGCACCACCAATATATTCCCCGCCGGATACATGGATCTGACGGCAGAGGATGTCCGCGCTATTTTGAAGGAGAGTCTATAAGGTGAAGCGCGCGACAATTATACTGTTTTTGATGCTGACCGCCTATGTGCACGCACAGATAAGCGGCGTCGTGCTGGATGAGCACGGCGATCCATTGATGGGCGCCAATGTCTATTGGGCGGGCACCGGTATCGGCGTAGCGACGGACTATGAAGGTCAGTTCAGCCTGATGCCCGTGAAAGGTGAAAAGACCCATCTTCTGGTGGCCTCGTTCGTAGGCTGCCATAACGATACGATCGAGGTGACTAACCGTGAGCCGTTGACCATCGTATTGGTGGACGAGGCGGTGCTGGACGAAGTGACGGTGACGGAACGCAAGATGGGCGTGATCAAGAGCCGCAGTTCGGCCTTCGACACCCAGACGATCGGGACGGAAGAGTTATGCCGCGCGGCATGCTGCAACCTGAGCGAAGCATTCGAGACGAATGCGTCGGTCGATGTGGCGTATTCGGATGCGGCGACGGGCGCGAAGCAGATACGACTATTGGGCTTGAGCGGCACGTACGTGCAGTTGATTCAGGAGAACACCCCGGCGGTGCGCGGCCTGGCGCAGAACTTCGGACTGGAGTACATCCCGGGTCCGTGGATGAGCAGTATACAAGTGAGCAAAGGTACATCATCGGTCATCAACGGCTATGAGGCGACGTCCGGACAGATCAATGTGGAACTGCTCAAACCGCAGACACAGAACCCCTTATCCGTCAACCTGATGTTCAACTCCGAAGTGATGGCCGAAGCGAACATAGAAGGCGGTTGGCAATTGAAGCTGAAAGGTGAAGGGGAAGAGCATCATCACGATGAGCATTGCCACCACGAATCGCTGTACACGGGTATATTGGCCCATTACGGCGGGAGTTACATGGCGATGGATGAGAACCATGATTCGTTCGCCGATATGCCGAAAGTGCAGAACGCCAATCTGGCGAACCGGTGGTTCTACAAACATGGCGATTATACATTCCAGGCTTTTGTGCGCGGCCTGTACGACCGTCGTCGCGGCGGACAGATAGGGCATCATACGGATACGCTGAGCAACCCCTATCTGATCAACCTCAACACCTGGCGTGTGGACGGGTATATCAAGAACGGCTATGTATTCGACAACGCAAGCGGTTCGTCCGTTGCGCTGATTGCTGCCGCCAGTTACCACGACCTGGACAACCGGTACGGACTAAGGAACTGGAAAGCGAACCAACTCAATGTATATGCGAACGCGATCTATCAGGGCAATTTCGAGGGCGGCGGACTGATTGACAACGACCATCGCCTGAGTGCCGGACTGAGCGTGAACATGGATAAGTACGGTGAACAACTGGCACTGAGCGCAACGACGCTTCATCTGGACCGGATGGAGGTGGTGCCGGGTGCGTTTGCGGAGTACAGTTTCAAGTACGCCGAGATGCTGTCTCTTGTAGCCGGTGTGCGCGCGGACTACTCGACTCGCTACGGGTTCTTCTTCACTCCGCGCATGAACATCCGCTACACGCCCTTCGCATGGTGGACGGTGCGGGCAAGCGCCGGTATGGGTTACCGCAGTCCGAATGCGATAGCGGACAATGCGTTTATCCTGCCATCGAGCCGTACGCTGCATATCGCAGAGACGATTAAGCAGGAAAAGGCGGTGAACGCCGGACTGAGCACGACCTTCTATATCCCGATGGGCAGCCGGCAGTTACAGCTATCGGGCGAGTATTACTACACGCATTTCCTGAATTCGCTCATTGTGGATATGGATAAGGATCGGCATGCCGTCTATATCTACAACCAGACGGACGTGGAGAACGGTCGTTCGTTCGCACATTGCGCCCAGGTGGAAGCGTCCATCGAGGTGCTGCGCGGCTGGACATGGACGGCGGCTTTCCGTTGGACGGACGTGGAGCAGACAACATTCAACAGCCAGACGAACCGCTACGAGTTGCGCCCCAAGGCGCTGACGAACCGCTTCAAGGGCGTGATCACCACCAGTTACCAGACGCCGCTCAAGAAATGGCAGTTCGATGTGACGGCACAGTTCAACGGCGTGAGCCGAGTGCCGGACGGGTTTGCACAACCCTTCACATGGTATCCGCAACTGATGGCGCAGATCACCAAATACTGGCGGACATGCAGCCTCTATGCGGGGGCAGAGAACATGACGAACTTCCGACAAGATCATCCGATCATAGACAGTTTCAATCCCTTCGGCACGGACTTCGACGCCTCGATGGTATGCGGTCCGACGATGGGGTGGAAAGTGTATGTGGGATTCCGGTATGATTTAGAGAAGAAGGAAGACTAAATAACACTATTATTCATCACGGGGTGCTTCGGCTGAGAATAGACCCTTAGAACTTGAACAGGTAATGCTGTTAAAGGAAATGAAAAAATTTACGATTTACGATTTACCATGTACCATTTATTTGGTCATTGGATTATTTAGTGCGCAAGTCTTTGCGCAGAGTGAGGACACGCTGACCATCTTGATGCAGCAGATGGAAGACATCGAGGTGAGCGCCAAACGTGTACAACAGACCACTC
>JAEEGL017433314.1_pt1 | contig 10439 bp, 8 predicted proteins | sample 9134231 | NCBI WGS metagenome assembly JAEEGL01 (sample SAMN16246548, study PRJNA631951) | gut metagenome | biome: gut microbiome; feature: rumen; material: fiber-attached | host: Bos | place: Iran: Karaj | collected 2018-10 | reverse complement strand
TGCCAACCGCGCCAAGCACGTAGGTCGTTGAAGAAGGTGCCGCGCTGGTGGGTGGTCAGCGAGAAGGCCTGGCACCCCAGCGGCTCGCCCTTAGGCACGCCCTGGCCCACGTAGAGGTTCATCAGTTCGGGGTCCATCGACATGGTGCCCTTCACCACATTGTGCAGGTCAAGGGGCTGGCGCGAGGGCTTGCCCGTCTCGAAGTTGAGGAAGAAGGCCTCGCCACAAAGCGAGCCCACCATCACCTCCTCAGGGCCGAAGTCAGCCGTCAGCGGCGCGCCGCCACTACGCAGGCTGTCCATCTCTTCGTCGGTCCAATGTACGTAGAGGGGCTGGCCCGTCCAGCCCGTTCCCCCACCCCATTGTCCGAAGCGTGTCTCGGCGCGCCCATAGGGGGTGTCGTAGCTCCACACCACCTCGATGTCAGTAGGTGTGCCCTCTACATGCCCGCCAAAGTCGGCGTTGCGCATCAGCCCTCGGCGGAAGGTCATCACGCGGTCAGGACGGTCGTAGAGGTCGTCATAATAGGTCAACGGACGGGCGGTCGAGTCAACATCCTCGACCACGTAGTGGAGGGCAGCCACCGATGCGAAGGTCGTATCGGGCAGCGTCAGTTCCTCGAGTGTGGGCTGCGGGGGCTCGGCTACCGACACGCTGTCAGCAGCCGCCATCGTCTGTTCCTTCTTCTGTCCGGAACACGACGCCAGCGCCACAAAAGCCATGAAACTAAAAACAGTATATTTCAAATCTCAAACCTCAAATCTCAAACCTCAAATCTCTGACAGAATTTCTCTCCTTCAGCATATCCCTCCTGGTAGAGTCGCTCCAGTTTTTCAGGGTCACGACATATGCGGTCCACCTCCATGGGCCGCTGGGGACGTATGACCACCACCTCGCCCCATGCCTCCATGCGCTCCACCAGTTCCAGTTGCCGGTTGTAGGCCTCCACGCGATGGCTCAGGGCCACCCTGAGACGGGGGTAGTTGCCATAGATGAAACGCGGCACCTTGCGGTCGGTCTCCTTTGAGCGGAATCCGTGGTTGCGGGTCATCACCACCACGTTCATGGGGTGACCCGTAGCCACGGAGTGTTCCACAGGAATGGAGTCGACGATGCCGCCATCGAGCATGGGCTTGCCGTCCACATCGGTAATCTGCGCCACATAGGGCAGCGAACTGCTGGCTTTGACGATGGCCATCATGCGGCGGTGGTCGCTCTTCTCGGTCAGGTACTCAGCCTGTCCGGTCTGGCAGTTGGTGCACACCATCTCGAACACGGCGGGGTTGCGGCCGTAAGCCTCATAGTCGAAGGGCAGGATGTCGTTGGGAAACCGCTCGTAGAGCAGGTTCGGGTCGAAGATGCTGCCCTTCACCACCAGGTTCTTCAGCGAAATGTAGCCATACTTGCGCAGCAGGTCGATGTTGGAATAGCGTGCGCGACGTGGCTGCCGGCTGATATAGCTCATGCCGTTGCAGGCCCCTGCCGACACCGCCACCACATAGGGAAAATAGACCTCGTGCTTCATGAACGCATCGAGCACACCACTTGTGAAGACGCCGCGCATGCCGCCGCCTTCGAGCACCAGTCCGGTGTCATTGCTGAGTCGTTCCATGTTTCCAAAGGGCACGAGGGGGGAGATGTACTGCTACACCTCCCAACCCACGGCTGAAGCACCAAGCACGGCAGCCGAGGCGCCGTCGAGACCGCTGACGAGGAACTGTGCCTTGCCACGGAAGATTTGCAGCACGTGCTCGTTGTAAGCGCGCTTGATGGGCTCCATGATGAGGTCGCCAGCCTTGACCATGCCTCCGAAGAAGATGAATGCCTCAGGCGATGAGAAGGCGGCGAAGTCAGCACAGGCCTCGCCCAGCATGTGGCCGGTGAACTCATAGATTTCCTTGGCCAGCTCGTCGCCCTTGCCGGCAGCGATGCTGACGTCAAGCGAGGTGATGTCCTCAGGCTTCATGTTGCGCAGTAGCGAGGGGCGCTCTGTGGTAGCCAGCAACTCGCGTGCCGTGCGTGCCACGCCGGTGGCCGAACAGTAAGCCTCCAGACAGCCGGTACGTCCGCAACCGCAGCTACGGCCCTCCTTGCCACGCACCATGGTGACGTGGCCGAGTTCGCCGGCAAAACCGTCGCAGCCGTAGAGCAGCTGGCCGTTGACCACGATGCCGCTACCCACGCCTGTGCCGAGGGTGATGACGATGAAGTTCTTCATGCCGCGTGCCACACCATAGACCATCTCGCCGATGGCGGCGGCATTGGCGTCGTTGGTCAGCCCCACGGGAATGCCGCCCAGCTTGTCGCTGAACATCTGGGCCAGGGGCACCTTCGTGTTGTGGGCCCAGGGCAGATTGGGTGCAAACTCGATGGTGCCGCTGTAGTAGTTGCCGTTGGGGGCACCAATGCCCATGGCCTTGATCTTCTCAATGCCACCCACCTGCTCGATGACGGGCATCAGGGCGTTGACGGAAGCCTCGACGTAGGCCTCGGCGCTGTCGTAGCCACCAGTCTTGATGGCTGTTGTGGCCTTGATTTCGCCACGTGAGTCAACAATTCCGAATACGGAGTTCGTACCTCCCAAGTCCAAGCCAATGACGTATGGCTTTATTCCACTTTGTTCGTTCATAACAATGTTTATTGAGTTGGTAAATGTTTAGATGGTGCAAAGGTAAGGCATTTTTTGCAAACGCCATAGGTTTTAACGCTTTTTTTACTTGCCGGGGATGGCTCACTCCATGGGGAAGAGTCCGTAGAGTTTGGCGTCAATCATGTCGGTGACCTGCTTCAGGTGGTCGGGGTTGTCGCCAAACTTGCACTTGTCGCCGTCGACGATGATGAGCTGTCCCTTGTAGGAGGCTATCCAGTCCTCATAGCGTTGTTCCAGGCCCTGCAGGTAGTCCAGGCGCATGGTCTGCTCATACTCACGGCCACGCTTCTGTATCTGTGCCACAAGGGTAGGAATGCTGGCGCGGATGTAGATCATCAGGTTGGGCAGGTTGACCAGCGACATCATCAGGTCGAACAGGTCCTTATAGTTGTCGAAGTCGCGGTCGCTCATCAGCCCCTGGCCGTGCAGGTTGGGGGCAAAGATGCAGGCATCCTCGAAGATGGTACGGTCCTGGATGATGGTGTCGGTCGACTTCGAAATCTCAACCACCTCCTTGAAGCGCTTGTTGAGGAAGTACACCTGCAGGTTGAACGACCACCGCTCCATGTCGGCATAGAAGTCAGCCAGGTAGGGGTTGTTGTCTACGGGTTCATAACGTGGGGTCCATCCGTAGCGATGGGCCAGGAGGCGTGTCAAGGTGGTCTTGCCACTACCAATGTTTCCGGCTACTGCTATATGCATCTTTCTAAGCCCCCTAAGTTTGGGGGATGGGGGTCTGGACAAGCGTTCTCAGACTGCTTATGTTAATGTATATCCGATGAGGGGCTGGGAGTATCTGCGCTTGTTCAGACCCCCAGCCCCCTAACTCAGGGGGCAAAAGAGGGAAAGAGTCCGAAGAGGGTACGGTCGATGCGGTCGACAATCTGCGCAAAGTCGCGCGGCTCATGCTGGAAGTCGAGCCGGTCCTTGTCGATGGTGATGACGCGCCCGGGATACTTGTTTGTAATGAAGTCGTCGTAACGGCGGTTCAGGTTCTCCAGATAGTCCAACTGTATCTGCTGCTCATACTCGCGCCCGCGCTTCTGGATGTTGCCCACCAGATGGGCCACCGAGGCACGCAGGTAGATCATCAGGTCAGGCACGCGCACCACCGTCATCATCTGCTCGAAGAGCTCCATGAACGTCTTATAGTCACGGTCGCTGAGGTTGCCCATGGCACGGTTGTTCTCCATGAACACGTAGACGCCCTCGAAGATGCTGCGGTCCTGGATGACGGTGTGCTGCGAGTGGGCAATGCTGATGAGGTCGCGGAAACGCTCCTTGAGGAAGAACACCTCAAGGTTGAACGACCAGCGGTGCAAATCGCGGTAGTAGTCTTCCAGATAGGGGTTCTCGGCCACGGTCTCATAACGTGGCTCCCATCCGTAGTGGCGGGCCAGCATGGCGGTGAGCGTGGTCTTACCGCTGCCAATGTTTCCTGCTATGACGATGTGCATCTTCTATAATGCTTAATTCATAATGCATAATGCGTAATGCATCATGATGAATGGCACTTCTGCTTGCTTTTCTCGGCAAAGGTACGAAAAAGGCGGGAGAAAAGAAAAGAAAAATAGTTTTTTTTCCTAAATTTTTCTATCCTCAGTCATGTATTATGAATTTAATTTGTAATTTTGCACCGTCATTATAACCTTCATGCTTATGAAACGAATCATCATAGCCCTGCTCCTGGGTATGCCCATTGCCGCCACAGCCCAGGACAACACATGGGAGAAACCCAGGACAGAGGTGCAGCAGAACCCCGACCAGAAGTACCTGGCAGGTGCCGTGCCCGAGGTGGACGGCAAGGTTACCTTCACCACTACCATCAGCGCCCCCGGCAAGAGTGCGCAGCAGGTGTTCGACATCGTGCTGGCGCAGATGAACGAGTTGCTCAAGGGCGAGGAACAGTATGAGAACAGCCGCATCACCCTGCAGGACAAGGAGAAGATGATGGTGGCCGCCAACCTGCAGGAGCAGTTGGTGTTCAAGCGCCAGCCGCTGAACTTCGACTACACGCGGATGATGTATACGCTGCTGGCCGAGTGCAGCGACGGTCAGGCCAAACTGACGCTCACGCGCATACATTATTTATATGATGAGGAGCGCGAGCCGCAGTCGCTCAACGCTGAGGACTGGATTACCGACCGCTACGGCCTGAACAAGAAGCAGACCAAGCTGGCACGGCTCAGCGGCAAGTTCCGTCGCAAGACCATCGACAGGAAGGACTATCTGTTCGAGTTGTTTAACAACGCCCTGAAGTAATGACCGACGAGGAACTGCAGAAAAACGTAGAGGAGGCCATGGCCAACCGGCCGAAGCGGCACAACCTGGAGCCGTTTCGCGACTCGTCGCGCACACGTGTGCTACGCATGTGGCTGAACATCATCTTCATGCTGGGGGCCATCACAGGACTCATCGTCTACTTCAACGTTGACCACGACGTGGCCAAGTGGATTCTCATCGTGTCGCTGGTGTTCAAGTTCGTTGAGCTCTTCCTGCGCATCTTTAAGATTTAGTAATGATAAGATAGCAACTTGGTACGAATAGATACAGTCTCTATTTTTAAGCGGTTATTGACAGATACAGACTCGCATGGGCTGCTGCTTGTGTGCCTGTTGGTTATGCTCATCGGGCTGCCCTTGCCCGGCGCTGCGCAGGACTTCAACCAGATTGACCCTGACGGCAACATCACCCGGCGCAATGGTAGCGGCAACTTCAACCCGCACAGCAACGACACCACCAGCAAGGCGAAGGTGGTGCCCAAGGGCATACACGTCTGGACGGTAGACCGACGCTTTGGCGACATCACCCCTACTGACGTCGACACCGTGCCGCACCTCTACCCGCAGTCGACCATGGGTACCGGCATGTACGGAGAGTACAACACCGCGGGGTCGAACTTCACGGCACGCCTCTCACGCATCTTTACTGACAGGAAGGAGACCACGCAAAGCTTCTTCACCGACACCTACGACGAGGTGCTGCGGCAGCCCGACGAGTGGCATTTCACCAACACCCTGTCGCCCATCACCAACCTTAGTTATGGCAGCTGTGGCGACAAGACCAACGGCGAGGACCTGCTCGATGCCCGCTTCGCCGTGAATGCCAGCAAGCGAACCGGACTGGGCTTCGACCTGGACTACCGCTACGCCAGGGGCTACTTCCAGAACCAGAACAACAGCCACTTCCTGGCGTCGTTCTATGGCTCGCACCTGGGTGACCGCTACCAGTTGCACCTCCTCTACCAGACCTACCACCAGAAGGCGACGGAGAGCGGCGGCATCACCAACGACGACTACATCACGCACCCCGAGCTGTTCACCGACAGCTATAGCGACAACGAGATACCCACGCAGCTGAGCAGCAACTGGAACCGCAACGACCACCAGCGCCTGTTCCTGACTCATCGCTACAGCGTCGGCTTCTACCGGCAGGTGCCCATGACGCCCGAGGAGATTGAGGCCAAGAAGTTTGCCCTGGAGGCCGAGGCCGAGAAGAAGCAGAAGGAGCTGGAGAAGAAGAAGGAGAATGGCGAGGAGGTGGAGGGGCCTGCACCATCAGGACGCCCCGATGATGCCAAGATCATGGGCGACGCGCCGTTACCCATTTCAGCCGACTCGCTCATGGCTGCCACCGACTCGCTTTCAGCCGACTCGCTCATGGCTATGGGTGACTCGCTCGGCACGACACGTCCTAATGGCGACGGCCGCATCAGCGTCACCTCGAAGCAGCAGGCTGACTCGCTCATCGCTGCCGAGAAGGCCCTGACTGACAGCACCAGCCTCTTCATGAAGCGCGAGTTCGTGCCCGTCACCAGCTTCATCCACACCGCCGAGTTGTTCAACAGTTCACATATCTATCAGGCCTATGCCACGCCGAAGGGCTACTATGGCAAGACCTACTTCAACCAGCGACCGCAAGGGGCCTATCGCGGCGACTCCATCTATGACAACACAAAGCACCTGTCGCTGCGCAACACGCTGGCCATCGGACTCTTAGAGGGCTTCAACAAATATGTTCCCGCCGGACTGAAAGTCTTTGCAGCCCACGAACTGCGCCGCTTCGACATGCCAGAACTGGTGGGTACCGACTCCGTGGGCCTTCACCGCTGGACGGAGCACAGCATAAGCGTGGGTGGACAGCTGACCAAGACGCTGGGCACAGCCTTGCATTACAACGTCACGGCTGAGGCTTGGCTGGCGGGCGAGGATGCCGGACAGCTGAAGGCCGACGCACATGCCGACCTGAACTTCAGGCTCTTTGGCGACACCATCCGCCTGGACGCCGTAGCAGCCATCCACAACCTCCACCCGGTCTTCCTGCAGCGGCAATACCATGCCAAGCACTTCTGGTGGGACAACGACCTGAAGAAGGAGACGCGTACTCATCTGGAGGGACGTCTCAGCTACCAGAAGACGGGCACCTCTCTACGCGTGGCCCTCGACGAGATTGACAACTACACCTATCTGACCATGAGCTATGGTCGCAACGAGGAACAACTCACGCAGCTCAGCGCGGCCTTCCGCCAGCACAGCAGTTCGCTGGCCGTCCTCACGGCACAGTTAGACCAGCAGTTGAAGGTGGGACCCTTGCACTTCGACAACATCCTCACCCTGCAGACCAGCAGCGATGAGGACGTGTTGCCGTTGCCGCGCCTCAACGTGTTCTCCAATCTCTACCTGCAGTTTATGGTGGCTAACGTCTTGCGTGTGGAACTGGGCGCCTCGGCCACATGGTTCAGCAAGTACGAGGCACCTGAGTTCCTGCCGCAACTCAACCAGTTTGCTGTGGCGGTGCCCGCCAACGAGGGGGCTGAGTTCTCAAGGCTGAAGATGGGCAACTTCCCCTTCGTCGATGTCTATGCGAACCTGCATCTGAAGCATGCCCGTTTCTTCGTGATGATGACGAACGCCACGGCCAACAACTTCAGCCGCATGTCGTTCCTCACCCCCCACTACCCCATCAACCGCTCGGTCCTCCACCTCGGCGTGTCGTGGAACTTCTTCAATTAGAGAAGACCACCAGAAGCAGGCCCAAACCACCAGCAGACCCACCCCCGGCCCCTCCCTGTAGGGAGAAGAAGACCCACCCCCGACCCCTCCCTATAGGGAGAAGAAGCCCCTCCCCCCAGCCCCTCCCTATAGGGAGAAGAAGCCCCTCCCCCCAGCCCCTCCCCTGGGAGGGGAGTAGATAGACCTGCAACGAAGACGGCGCAGCCCCCTCTCCTTTGGTTTCCTTTGGGGTGGGGCTACTGACGGCGCGGCGCAATGCCATCGCGCCAAACGGAAGAAGGCCCTGCGAGAGGGGGCGGGGATAAGGCTGACAGCCGGGCCAAAGCTAACTACTCCCCTCCCAAGGGAGGGGCTGGGGGGAGGGGCTTCTGGGCGGAGGGGCTTCTGGGCGGAGGGGCTTCTAGGGAGGTTCTTGTGCCCCTCTTTAGAACTGGAAGTAGATGAACGGCTGTATCTCGCTGCTCTTCACCTGGATGACGATGTAGATGACCACGGCCAGGAGCAGCGCGGCCACCACCACCCCACCCCGCCTGATGACGGTCACGAAGGCATCGCACCAGCGATCGGGCACAAAGTGGCTCACGTAGCCGAAGGCCACCATGGCGAACACCACCCAGTAGCCCTCCACCACCTGCATGAACACCTCGGGATGGAAGTCGGTAAAGATCTTGCTAATCATCATCCATGAGTCAGCAAACGTGTGGTTGCGAAAGAAAATCCAGCAGAACACCACGAAATGGAACGTCAGCACGATGGCCAGCGCCCTGCGCACGCCATGACTCTGGTAGTGCTTGTCGTGGTGGAACACGTGCTCACGCACCCACTTGTGTATGGCCAGGGCCACGCCGTGCATGCCGCCCCACGCCACGAAGTTCAGGCTGGCACCATGCCACAGTCCGCCCAGCAGCATGGTCACGATGAGGTTCACGTACTGCCGCACCTTGCCCTTGCGGTTGCCGCCCATCGAGATATAGATATAGTCACGAATCCACGATGACAGCGAGATGTGCCAGCGCCGCCAGAAGTCGGTAATGCTCTGCGACGTGTAGGGCGCATTGAAGTTCATCGGGAAGCGGAAGCCCAGCAGAAGCGCTATGCCGATGGCCATGTCGCTATAGCCTGAGAAGTCGCAGTAAATCTGCATGGCGTAGCCGTAGGCACCCAGCAGGTTCTCCACGCCGGTATAGAGCGAAGGGTTGTCGAAGATGCGGTCGACGAAGTTCAGCGAGATATAGTCGCTGATGACGGCCTTCTTAAACAGTCCTATCATGATGAAGAACACGCCACGCGCAAACATGTCGGGCGTGATGCTCAGCGGCTTGCGTATCTGCGGCGCAAAGTCGCGGGCACGAACGATGGGGCCTGCCACCAACTGGGGGAAGAAGCTGACGTAGAAAGCATAGTCGAGCAGCGAGGGCAGCGGCTTAAGGTCGCCACGGTAGACATCGATGACATAGCTCATGCTCTGGAACGTAAAGAACGAGATGCCCACAGGCAGGAAGATGTCCCACGGCTGGAAGTTGCCACCCACCATCTGCACCCACATGCCGGCGAAGAAGTTGGTGTACTTGAAATAGGCCAGCAGTCCCAGGTCGATGATGAGCGAGAGGGCCACCAGCCATTTGCATCTGCTTCTTGCACGTTTGCCTTCGTCATCATCATCGAGGCTGCTCCCCTGTTTGATGTCGTTTATCTTCCCGGCTATCAGGAAGTCGCTCAGCGTCACTACGGCCAGCAGGAAGAAATAGAATCCGCTGGACTTATAGTAGAAGTAGTAACTGAAGGCCGTGACGAAGAGCAGGCGCAGCGTCCGCGTATGCTGCATCAGCATGTAGCAGAACGTGAAGCCCAGGAACAGGAACAGGAACAGTCCCGATGAGAAGATGAGTGGCTCCTCAGGGTTATACGTCAGTTGTTGTAATATGCGGTCAATCACTTATCGATTCAATTATTGATTCATGTTTCACATTCTCACCTCTCACTTCTCACTTCTCACCTCTTAATACCCATAGCTGTGATACCCCGCCATGATGGCATCAAAGAGGAAGCGCGCCAGGTGTTTGCCTCCCTTGAAGTTGATGTGCGTGTAGTCCTTGTTCGCCATGCCCTGCTCCACCAGCCCCTTCATGCTGTCGCGTCCGCCCATGGCCTCAAAGAGGTTGAAGAACGCCACGCCGTGGTCGCTGGCCATAATCTGCTGGTAGGCCACCAATGCCTCCACGCCCTTCATGGTGTGCAGGCCCGAGCTCGACCGCTGGTCACGGTCAGGCATGCCCACGACGAGGATACTGGTCTGTGGATAGGCCTGGCGCAGGTGGTCGATGGCTTGCCCCATCTTGCTGGTGTAGCCTGAGTAGTTGCTCTGGCGGGCGTTGGCCACGTTCAGGCCATAGTGCACCACGATGAGGTCATAGGGCCGGAGGGCGGCAAACTGTGCCAGCGTGGCGTCGGGAATCTGCGACAGGGTGAAGCCCGCCGACCCGCGCATGCTGAAGTTGTCCACCACCACGCCCGTCACCGGCTCCAGGGCCACGCCATAGAACAGGGTGCCGCTGCCGATGGCACGCAGGGTGTAGCTTACCGATTTCAGAGGCACGCTGTCACGGCACTCTATGGCCTGCAGGCGTGGTGCCCCCACGATGGTGTCTACGCGGGTGCTGTCGCCGTTCATCGTGGTGTGCAACTGCACGCCACCATCGCTACGCAGGTAGAAGATGGCCCTTGTCCATTGTCCCTGATGACGGCGCGAGTTGCCACCCTTATAGGTGATGCGTGCG